>Ga0123354_10013385_pt1 | contig 12726 bp, 8 predicted proteins | sample TergutLab28metaG_2_FD_97872 | JGI IMG/M metagenome (GOLD analysis project Ga0123354, IMG submission 97872) | Labiotermes labralis P4 segment gut microbial communities from Petit-Saut dam, French Guiana - Lab288 P4 | ecosystem: Host-associated > Arthropoda: Insects > Digestive system > Gut ... | reverse complement strand
TGTCTCTTATTTTTTGCAAAATCCCGATCTCCAGCTTTTTCTCCCCACAGTAGGAGAGGAGCTTGCGTTTGGATTAAAAGGGAGCAAAAAAGATAAATCAGAAATAAAAAAAATGGTTGATGAAGCAATAGATATTTTTTATCTTGATAACGCTGATATGCCTCCTGCGCTAATGAGCTATGGAGCAAGAAAAAGGCTACAGGCAGCTATCTATTATCTTCTTAATAAAAAAATAGTGATTATCGATGAAGCGGATTCTGGTATATCTTTTAAAGATTATGCTTTTATTATAAAAAATATTCGAAGTCTTGATCCCCTGCCGGCAATAATGATCATCTCTCATGATATAAAACTTTCTGTGGGATTCGCAGACCGGATTATTATTATGGAAGATGGAACATTCGTTGACTCAGATTGCGAAAAAAAGTTAGCCGGCCTTTTGGACATTTCGACAGCAGGGGATGGGTAACGATGATTTCAGAAACATATATTAAAAGAAATTCTTTTCTTCACAGATTTGATCCAAGAATAAAGCTCTTTTTTCTTTTGTTTTTATCAATATATTTTTTTCTTCCTCTTTCATGCATAAAATATTATGCAGTTATTGTTTTTGTTTTTTTAACAGGGATTTTTGCTGTTGGTTTTAAAGAAATAATAAAACCAATAAAAGCTGTTTTCCCGCTTCTTTTAATGATCGTTCTCTTTACCCCTCCATTCTACCCCGATGGAAAAGTTTTTATTATGATTTTTGACTACCCTTTTATTACAGAAAAAGGGTTGTATGAAGCATTTTATCTTATAGCTCGTTTTTTTGGATTAACTCTTCTTTTTTATTTATTTTTGAAAACAACAAGAATCGAAGATCTTACACTTTCCTTAAGGTTTTTCAGGCTTCCATATAAAGCAGCTCTTATTATTTCTCTTACTTTCAGATATCTCCCTTATGCTGCATCGGTTTATGAAAACACAACAGAGGCTCATAAAATGAGGCTTACCAAATATTCCGAATCTGTTTCAAAATGGAATTTTCCTGCAAGATTTAAGAAACTCCTTTCTGTGCTTGCATCGGTTTTAATCCAATCTGTAAAAAGTATACCAAATCTTGCAATGGTTCTTGAAACAAGAGGAATAGGGCGAATCAACAAACCCGGAAAAATCAGAAAAATGGATGGTATAAAAAAGTTGTGGAGACAACTTATATTGTCATTTTTTCTTATATCTATTATCGTATATTACATTTTTCTATGGGGATAAAGTGTCGAAAACAGAAAGATTTTCTGATACATTAGCATTTAAGATAGCTTCGGTAGTGATTTTATCTGCAATTGTTACAATTTTTACGATTGTTGTGAGAATTCCTGTTGCGCCTACGCGTGGTTATGTTAATCTTGGAGATGTAGCAATATTTTTTATTGCATTTATATTTGGTCCTGTTTCAGCTTTTCTTGCAGGAGGGCTTGGAACAGGTATTGCTGATCTTATTGGCGGATATGGTCAGTGGGCGCCTGTTTCATTTATTGTTCATGGGCATCAGGGGTTTTTTGTTGCAGTTGTCTACAGTATTTTTATAAAAGAAAATTGCAGGGTTAATATATTTTTTCAAGCCCTTTTGTGTTTTCTTGTAGGCGCAATTGTAATGGTATCGGGCTATTTTTTGGCAGGACTCCTTCTGGTAGGTCCCGGAGCTGCATTGATTGAGATACCTGGTAATATAATTCAGAATCTGGCTGGAATTGCCGGTGGGATGACGCTTGCAGTTTCGGTAAAAAAAGCTTATCCTCCTGTAATGTACTTTAGGTGGTAACTAAAAATATATGGAATTAAATTTTAACATACCTGAAGGAGATATGTCTGCCGCAGGTATTGCATCAAGTAGTTTAAAGAAAAAATTTTTACAGTTGGGTATTAGCCCTGCTATTATAAAAAAAGCAGTTATTTCTCTTTATGAAGCTGAAATTAATATGGTTATACATGGCGGCGGAGGCGATGTTCATATAGACATAACTCCGGAAATCGTTACAATGGTTATAGCAGACAAAGGGCCGGGTATACCTGATATTGACCTTGCCATGCAGGAGGGTTATTCCACAGCTACAGACATGATACGGGAAATGGGATTTGGCGCAGGTATGGGGCTTCCCAATATTAAAAAAAATTCTGATTTTATGGAAATAAATAGTAAGCCGGGAGAGGGGACTACTGTTACTATTAAAGTAAAGCTGGCATAAAATCTCTTTTGATTTCCCCTTTCTTTTATAAAAAGCGGAATTATTTTTATTTATGGAAAAAAAAGATTATTACCATTCAGTTACCTTAGATGAATCACTCTGTCGTGGATGCACAAACTGCATATCAAACTGTCCCACAGAAGCAATCAGGGTCAGGGATGGAAAAGCTTATATAATAACAGATAGATGTATTGATTGCGGTGAATGTATACGCAGTTGCCCTTCTCTTGCAAAAAAAGCAGTATCTGATCCTCTTGATATAATAAATAAATATGATTTTAAAGTGGCTATTCCAGCTCCAAGTTTATATGGGCAGTTTAAGGAAGTGGAAAGGCCGGAATACATACTTTCTGCTTTGCTTGAAATAGGATTTGATGATGTATATGAAGTTGCAAGGGCAGCGGAAATAGTAACAATTGCAACCAAAAAAATGATTGAAACAAACAACTATCCCAAACCCCTTATATCGTCATCTTGCCCTGCTGTTGTAAGGCTTATACAGGCAAGGTTTCCTGCTCTTATTGACCACGTTATACAAATACAATCTCCAATGGAAGTTGCTGCAAGAGTTGTAAAAAAAATTATACATAAAGACAAGAAAAACATAGGAGTTTTTTTTATTTCTCCATGCCCTGCAAAAGTTACTGCAGTAAGATCTCCTATAGGAGATGAAAGCTCTTTTGTTGACGGAATAATAGGGGCAAGTACTATTTATCTGGAATTAAGAACAGCTATTAAAAAAATCAAGAATCCCACAAGATATTCAAATGTTTCAGCTGCGGGAATAGGGTGGGCGCACAGCGATGGAGAAAGTAATGCAATAGGCGCTCCCAAAAGTATTTCTGTGGATGGAATTCAGCAGGTAATAAAAGTTCTTGAACAAATAGAAAACGAAGATATAGATGATATTGATTTTGTAGAAGCTATGGCCTGTCCAGGTGGTTGCGTTGGCGGAACTCTTAATGTTGAAAATACGTTTATAGCCAGGTCTGCACTAAAAAGGGTTTTAAAAGAGAATCATAACGCTGTTTTGGGAGATGAAATACTCAAGAAGCCGGGCTTTGACCTCTCGTGGACACAGGAAATATATTCAAAGCCAATTATGAAACTGGACGAAGATATTGAAATAGCTATGCAGAAAATGGAAAAACTTGATATTATCCATAAAGAACTTCCTGGCCTTGATTGTGGATCATGCGGTGCTCCGACTTGCAGGGCTCTTGCGGAAGATATAGTAAGAGGTTATGCTGAAAAAAGCGATTGTATTTTTATTCTTAAAGATGAGATCCGGGAAGTTGCAAAACGTATGGCAACCCTGGAAAAGAAAATGCCTTCTGTGTTTAAACTTCATGAAACAGAACAAAATGAAAGTAGTAAAACAATAAATGATTGATAATTTAAACATTCCTTTTAAAGTCTGGTTTTGATTTATGTTTATAAAGCTGGAACTCTTGGCAATTTTTGCATTATTGTTTTTCTCTGCTTTTTGTTCTCTTACAGAAACTGCTTTTACATCTCTATCTTCTATTCAAATAGAAGCTCTTGCGGAAAAACACAGCAAGAGAGTAAGGTTAATAAAAAAAATTCTTAAAAAACCCGAGAAATTTCTTACAACAGTTCTTGCAGGCAGCAATCTTGCGAATATTACAATTTCAGTACTGGCTACTAAAATCACATTGGAACTGTTTGGAGAAGCTGTTATTGGTGCAATGACAGGTATTATAACGCTTTTTGTATTGATTTTTGGGGATGTAGTTCCAAAGAATATTGCGCTTGCGCACAATCAAGCAATAGCAGTTATTGCAGCTCCATTAATAAATTTTATTATTATTATTTTTTCGCCATTTGTTTTTTTTATTACTCTTATAAGCAGATTAATTACAAAAAAATTTTCAAAGAAACAGAAAGATCCAATAACAACAGGCGCAATTTTAAGGCTTGTAAAATATGCCGATGCTCAGGGAGTTCTCGAAGATTACGAGACAGAAATGGTACATGCTGTATTTCGTCTTGGGCAACAGAATATAAGCAGCATAATGACATACAGGACAGATGTTTTTAGTCTTGAAAAAAGCGTTCTTATAAAAGATGTAATGGGGCTTATAAGTTCAAAAGGATATTCCCGCATTCCTGTATTTGACAGAAATCAGGAAAATATTGTAGGCATAGTGCTGGTAAAAGATCTTGTTAAAAGAGTATCTGGTTCTGCGGATGATGTTTCTCTTATGAAGTTGTCCGACATCATGATCCCTCCTTTTTTTATCTCTGTAAATAAAAAGATTCGGGAAGCTCTTTTTATAATGCAAAAAGAAAAGAGAAATCTTGCCATTGTGCTTGATGAATATAGCGGTCTTGCCGGTATTGTAACAATGGAAGATATTCTTGAAGAGATTGTCGGAGAACTTTATGATGAAAGAGATTCTATGCAAATGGAAAGCGGGAAAATAACTCCGGTAAGCGAAAATACTTATCTTGTGCAGGGAAATGCATTAATAAGCACTATAAACGACAGGCTTGGAACAAATCTTCCAATAGGGAGATTTTCCCAGACTATTGGCGGATATGTAATTGATGAACTGGGAAGAATACCAAAGAAAAAAGACGTAATATCTTTTGGAAATGTTATACTTACTGTTAATTCTGTTTCTATTACAAAAATCAACAACATTATGATAACTATTGCTAAGGAATAAATTTTATGGTGTTATTTTTTGCAGCTTTAGCGCCTGTTCTTTGCCTTATAGCGCTCATAGGTTTTCTAAAGATACCTCCGATTTATTCTGCGTTAGTTGCTTTTTTGACTGCTGTTGTTGTGGCGACTTTCTGCTTTAATCAAAAAATCTTTTTGATAGTAATGAGTATTGCGGAAGGGGTTAGTCTTGCTATCTGGCCAATGGTTATAATAATATTTGCCGCAATATTTTCCTATAATTTTATTACAGCAACAGGCAGAATGGAGACTGTAAAAAAACTAATAATTTCTGCCAGCAGCGAAAAGAGTGTTCTTGTTCTCTTGCTGGTTTGGGGGCTTGGAAATTTTCTTGAAGGGATCGCCGGGTATGGTACAGCAGTGGCAATACCTATAGGAATAATGATCGCTCTTGGGTTTAGCCCTTTTTTTTCTGCTTTTGTTTGCCTTTTGGGAAATACAGTATCAACCGGGTTTGGAGCAATAGGAATTCCTGCAATTACCCTTTCTATAATGGCAGATATAAACCCGAATATTTCAACAGCATTTATTGTTTTGCAGCTTATTCCCATAACAGTTTTAATTCCATTTTTGCTTATTGTTTTAACAGAAAAATCTTTTAAAAAAGCTTTGAAATATTTTCCGGAAGCCTTAGCTGCTTCCCTGGGCTTTGGAATAACTCATTTTCTGGTTGCAATATTTCTTGGACCGCAGTTACCGACAATTACAGGAGCTATTGCCGGAATGGTTTTTGTAGTTATTGTTTCTTCTGTAAGAAAAAAAAGAGCATTATCAGGAGCTAAAGATCAAGCCGGAATTAAAGAAAAACCAACAGATGCGGAAGATGCAAATATAAATACCAAATCAATATCTTCATCAGATATTACCCAAAATAATTCTACCCGCTTATCTGCAAAAAATATTTTAAATGCCCTTTCTGTCTATTTTCTTTTACTTATATTTATAGCGCTGGTAAGTCCCCTTTTTCCCCAGATAAAATGTTTTATGGATTCATTAAGTACTAAAATAAAATTCTATCCAGGAGAAGCTGGAAAAACAATTACTTTCTATTGGTTAACTACGCCGGGTATTCTTATTTTTCTTGCAGTTACAATAGTAGCTATAGCGGATATTTTTATAACAAAAAAACCGCCTGTTGTTTTTTTTGCTACCCTTATTAAGACATTTAAAAATCTTATACCATCCATGTTGACAATAATATTTCTTGTCTCCTCTGCAATGATAATGAGATATAGCGGCATGATAGAAATTCTTGCAAAAGGGACCTCTGCTATTGCCGGCTCTTTTTATCCTTTTTTCTCCCCTTTTGTAGGAGCGCTTGGAACATTTATAACAGGAAGCGATACCTCTTCCTGTATTCTTTTTGGAGAGTTTCAAAAACGGGTTGCGCTTGATCTTGGAATAAATGAGTACTGGCTTACAGCAGCGAACATGTCCGGTGCAACAGCAGGTAAGATGATATCTCCTCAAAGCATAGCAATAGCAGCAGCTGCTGCAGGAATCGCAGGGCAGGAATCTGCTCTGTTCCGCAAGACCGCATTTTTTTGCCTCTTTTATGTTATTTTTCTTGGGCTTGTAATATTTTTCTTTTCCGATGTTTCTCCTTTAATACTATCGCGCTTTTAGATAAGTTTTTAGCTAAGATAATTATTTGGCAATGAAATAGCTATAATTAGATTTTCTTGAATCCAATACACTTGTTTTTTACGGTATGTGGATGTATATTTTTTATAGATATGACAGAGAATAATCACGAAGAAATATCTAGTAGCCACTATGCCATTATCAATGCTTTGAATAAAGCAATTGAAATTTTTACTTCACATAGCGAGAAAGCATTCGAAGAGGTAATAAGCAATGGGCTGCAGCCGGTTGCGGAAGCAGCTTGTCTTGATCGCATTGCTGTTTACCGGCTTTTTGACAAGAAAAGCGGTCGTATGGGGCAGATCTATGTCTGGGCTTACGGTAAGACAGTTGAACTGGACGAAGAATTGGTAGAATTACCAAACATCCAGCCTGTTATCCGATGGCTGGATATTTTAACCAAGGGCGAATGTGTTCATGGCAATGCGAACGATATGCCTGATGATCAGGCTGCCTTTTGCGCATTATTTGGCGTTAAGTCTATACTCTTCGTGCCTATTTTTACGCATGGCGAATTCTGGGGCGTCATCACTTTGGAAGACCATACTAATTACCGGTATTTTAAAGAGGACTGCCTGGATGTGCTGCGTTCGGCAGCTCTTCTTTGTGCCAATGCTTTTATCAGGAATGAAAAGGATCGTGAGATAGTTGAGGCTAATGAATTAAACCGTGCCATACTTGATATCATTCCGGTTGGATTCACTGTTGTTGACCATAATTTACGTTTTATTGACTGCAATGATGCTATTTTAAATATACTCAAAACCACAAAGGATTATTATCTCGATCATTTTGATGAGTTTTCACCTGAATACCAAGGCGATGGAACAAAATCCGGCGAAAAGCTTGTTGAGGTTCATAGGCGATCGCTAAACGGTGAAAAATTTGTGTTCGAATGGGTACATTGCTCAAGCACAGGAGAGCTTATTCCTTTTGAAGTTACATTGATGTCTGCAAAGTACAAGGGGAATCCCATAGTGCTGGCTTATCAATACGATTTACACAATATTAAAAAAATGGAAAAAGCTGTAGCCGAGGCAGAAGAACTAATGCGTGCCGTAACTGAAGCAAGCCCTGTTCCGTATGTAATGTTTGACGAGAATTTGAGTGCGGTTGATTGTAATGATGTTACGCTGCAGATTTTTGGCTGTCCCGATAAACAATATTTTTTGCTTAACTATTGGAAACTTTTTTTGCCTGAATCTCAACCCGATGGTTTCAATTCTCTTGAGAAAGCAATGGATCTGAGAAACGAAGCGTTTGTTGGCGGTCAGACCAGGTTTGAATGGGTTCACCGGGCGATTAACGGAGAACTGATCCCCATGGAAAACACAATGACGCAGATAATACACCGGGGTAAAAAATTTATTATTTCATTCAAATACGACATGCGCAGTACCAAGAAAATGATGGAAAGCATAAGCGAGCATAGTGAACTGCTAAAAAATCAGTTGGAACAGCAAAAATTGATATCTGAAATCTCAAGAGGTTTTATTTCTTCCGGCAATTCGGAAGCGTATATAAAAGAAGCCATTGCAAAATTTGGGCGCTATCATAAGGTGTCGCGGGTATTTATTTTTAGTATTGATTATACGCGATGCTGTCTTGATACGGCATATCACTGGTCTGCCGATGGCGCAGTGCCTCGTCTGGCGGAATTCGATCTGTTTGCTTTTGTTAAATCCCGCTTTCCGGAAAGATTTCCCGATTGCATTACATTGCCATTGCTTTTTTGTGAGGATGTTGCCGCAAATCCAACAGAGCCTTACTATGCACTGTTATCTATTGATATTCACGCGTTTATTGTTGCGCCGCTTTATGTTGAAGGTTACCTGTGGGGAATTCTGGCGGAGGAGCAGAGCAGTGCGCCGCGTCACTGGACTGATAATGAAAAAACATTTACTGCCATGACAGCTGGGAGTATTGCGGGCGTTATCATGCGTGACATCTATAACAAAAAGCTTAAAGAGGCGCTTCATAAGGCAACTGTAGCAAGCAGGGCGAAGAGCGAGTTCCTCTCCAATATGAGTCATGAAATACGCACTCCGCTTAACGCTATAGTCGGCATGACGACAATAGGCAAGAGCGCTTTAGATATGGAACGCAAAGATTATGCTCTTGGCAGAATAGGGGAGGCGTCGGCTCATTTGCTTGGAGTAATTAACGATATTCTGGATATGTCCAAAATTGAAGCCAACAAGTTTGAGCTTACACCTGTAGAGTTTAGTTTTGAGAAAATGGTTCAGAGAGTTGTAAATGTTGTTTACTTCCGCATGGAGGAAAAGAAACAGAAATTTAAGGTCTACATTGATAGAAAAATTCCGGATATTATGATTGGGGATGAGCAGCGCTTGGCTCAGGTTCTTACCAATCTTGTGGGAAATGCGGTAAAGTTTACGCCGGAAAATGGCTCAATCCATATTGGAACATTTTTTTTGGGAGAAGAAGAGGGATTGTGTTCTATAAAAGTTGAGGTAGCCGATACAGGCATTGGCATTAGTCCGGAGCAGAAAGAACGCCTGTTCCAGCCTTTCCAGCAAGCCGAGAACAATACATCGCGCAAATTTGGGGGCACTGGTTTGGGGCTCTCGATTTCCAAGCGGATTGTAGATAAGATGGGCGGCACGATATGGGTTGAATCCGAGATTGGAAAAGGCTCTAATTTTATTTTTACGATTAAGTTAAAGTGCGGCAATAAAAAAGAGCACGCTCTCCATCCTGGTTTGGATAATGTTCGAATTCTTGCTGTGGGCAATGACCAGGACACTTTGAGTTTTTTTAGTGTTATCATACAGGAGCTCGGAGCTTTTTGCGACACAGCCGGCAGCGGAGAAGAGGCGATTGGTATTGTCGAACGCAATGGAATTTATGATATATATTTTATTGATTGGAAATTATCGGGAATTGACGGGATAAAATTGACTGGCATATTAAAGGAAAAAGGACGTGATCCGAACAATTCTTTTGTGATTATGTTTTCGGATGTTGTTGCATGGAGTTTAATAGAGGATGATGCAAAAAAAGCAGGTGTTGACAAATTTCTGTCCAAACCCCTGTTTCCCTCCGCTGTCAAGGATGCTATCTTAAGTTGTCTTGCTGTGGATGATGAAAAAGAAAAGGATGTATCGCAGGATGCTGTGCCTGTTTTTGAGGGCAAATGTATACTACTGGCCGAAGATATGGAGATTAACCGCGAGATTATCCTTACCTTGCTTGAACCAACGCAGTTGGAGATAGATTGCGCAGAAAATGGCGCAATTGCTGTCCAGATGTTTCAAGAAGATCCCAAAAGGTACGATGTAATTTTTATGGATTTACAAATGCCTGAAATGGATGGCTTAACTGCAACGCAAAACATAAGGGCAATGGACATTCCAAAAGCCAAAAGCATACCGATAATAGCCATGACTGCCAATGTGTTTCAGGAAGATATTGATAAGTGTTTGGAAGTTGGTATGAATGACCATATTGGAAAACCACTTGATTACGAAAAAATTCTGGAAAAGTTACGCTACTACCTGCTTGGATAAAAGATCGAATTTTTTATACTGCCCTGTCATGAGGCAGTGTATTAAGCTCTGCGACTAGCCGTCATACCGACTTGTCCGCCATACCGACTTATCTGTCATACCGACGAAGGCGGTATCTACAAACAGATTTCCCCTTTTTTCATAATCAAAACAGATTTTCCATCTTCCATTATGGCAGTAATATCAGGTTCTCTTACAAGCCCATCAAGATGTATAAGAGCAGGAGCATCCCCATCATAATTGCTGCCTATTGCTATATGGCAAGTCCTGTAAGCCTTCTCATCTTCCAGCATATTCCCTGTGATTTTTGCGCTAGGATTAAGCCCTATTCCAAGCTCTCCGATATTGCCTGCATTTTTTTTGTATATCTCGCCTTTGCCATTTGGCAGCTTACCCTCTTTTTCAAAAAGAATGGAATTTTCTTTGCCTTTGGCTATTGTTTCTTTAAGAACCTCTGCTTCGCTTTTCCCTTCTATTGATGTTACATATCCGTCTGAAACTGTTACTTTGATCGGAGTATCTATCAATATATCCCCGTTTTTAACAGAGATACTTCCATTGAATACTATTATACCGCTGCTTTTTCCAACCAAAGGAGATATAAAAACTTCGCCTGCCGGAAGATTTCCGCCGGATCCTGGAAAAGAAAAATCGCCATCATCGCAAAAAGCTGTTCTCCCTTTTATTGGTATTGTAAAATTTGTTCCCTCGCTGGTTTTAATAATTATACTATCTGATTTATTAAGTATCTCTTTGATTGCAATACATTCAGTTCGTAATCTTTTATAATCTATTGCAACTGTTCGTTTAAACATATCTGCTGTTATGCCGGGCGACCAGAACGACCTGCTTTTTTTTATTCCATTTACAAGATAGCGAAAAGTGCTGTCATAATCTTCTCCGCTTACTTTATAAGGAGATGCAATGGCTGCTCTGTCTTTGCCAAGTTTATTGGCGCTTATTGAAACTATTATATCGGGGTTGCTTTTCATAGCCCCTATAACAGCATCATCTGTAAAATCAAACTGATTTTTTATTTCCTGAAATATAAGGTTAGGCTTTCCATTTGCCATGAGCGCTGCTTTATAAATAGACGAAGAGATTTCAGCACAATCTGTTTGAGGGTTTGTTATAATAAGTATTTTTTCCCCATCTTTTACTTTGAGAACTTCTTTTACAGTAATTTCTGCGCTTTTCATAATCTCAGGACATAATATATTTTGCATACTGTATTCTATGCCATTAACAGGATTTTTTAAAGCGCAATGATTGCCAATTTTATTTAATATTTGTATATTCTCATTATTGACCTACGAAGCGAGAGTTGCGCGAAAGCTTGCTTTCGCATGACCGAGCGAGGCAGGTCAACAAAGAGTTTTTACTCTTTATTAACCCATATAGGAGAGAATAAAATGTCTTCACATCAATTTCAAACAGAAGTTTCCCAGCTTCTTCATCTTATAATCCATTCACTCTACTCGCATAAAGAGATATTTCTAAGGGAACTTATATCAAATGCTTCCGATGCTCTTGATAAATTAAAATATCTCTCTTTAACAGATGATAATTATAAAAACCTGGTTTATGAACCAAGAATAGATGTCTCTTTTGACGATGGCGCTGCAAAAAAACTTGTTGTACGCGATACCGGCATTGGAATGGATGAGGAAGAGCTTGCTCTTAATCTTGGGACAATAGCAAGATCAGGAACAAAAAATTTTATGACCAGCCTTACAGGAGATGCGAAAAAAGATTCGAATCTTATTGGTCAGTTTGGGGTAGGTTTTTATTCTGCTTTTATGGTTGCAGATAAAATAGAAGTAATTTCAAAAAAAGCCGGAACCAACAAAGCCAGCAAATGGTCAAGCGATGGAAAAGGGAACTTTGAAATAAACGAAGCGGAAAAAGCAGATTTTGGAACAGAGGTAATTCTTTTTCTTAATGAAAACGGAAATGAATACGCAAATAGATGGCAGATCGAAAATATCATAAAAAAATATTCCGACCATATTGCTTTCCCGATCTATCTTGAATATTTGGAAACAAAGTATGAAGGAAAAGATGACAAAGAAGGGAAGAAAGAGAAAAAAATAGAGAAAATAAATTCCGCATCCGCATTATGGAAAAGATCAAAATCAGAACTTACAGATAATGATTATAATGAATTTTATAAAACGATTTCTCACGATAGCGATGATCCTCTGTTTTATATGCATACAAAAGCAGAGGGGACAATAAACTATACAACAATGTTTTTTATTCCCAAAACAGCTCCGTTTGATATGTATCAGGCAGATTACAGGCCAGGCGTAAAGCTTTATGTATCCCGTGTTTTTATTACAGATGATAACAAAGAGCTCATGCCAACATATCTGCGGTTTTTGCGCGGTATAATCGATTCTGAAGATCTTCCTCTTAATGTAAGCCGTGAGATCCTTCAGCAGAACAAAGTTATGGTAAACATAAAAAGCGCTTCTGTAAAAAAAGTGCTTTCGGAATTTAAAAAAATCTCTGAAAGCAATCCGGAAAAATATATTGAATTTATAAAACAGTATAACAGGCCCCTTAAAGAAGGGTTGTACTCGGACTTTGGCAACAGGGATATTATTCAGGA
>Ga0123354_10013384_pt1 | contig 12726 bp, 6 predicted proteins | sample TergutLab28metaG_2_FD_97872 | JGI IMG/M metagenome (GOLD analysis project Ga0123354, IMG submission 97872) | Labiotermes labralis P4 segment gut microbial communities from Petit-Saut dam, French Guiana - Lab288 P4 | ecosystem: Host-associated > Arthropoda: Insects > Digestive system > Gut ... | reverse complement strand
TCACAATTACAATTTTGCTCAAAGAGTGTAATATATATGTCTATATTGCATAGTGATGTTGAGATCTCATCATCGTATTACGTGTTACATTTAAGTTTATCTAGTGGGATGTCTAGTGAGTCAGTTAATGGTGGCGTGTGGATCTCCTTGGTTGGGTATGTATTGTGGGGGGGGGGGCAGTTTATGGGGGGCCGTGATATAGGTGTAGTGTCTATGGTTCTCACGTTGGGTTGAGGGGTTGGGTTTGTGGGTTTTGTTTGTTTGACAAGTTATGTGTTAGTTGAAACAACACTTTGCGAGTGTACTGGTACATAGCAGTTACACAGCAGTTTGAAGCTACCATATGTGTACTCATTACATCTAATTACAGCGTAATGAAACGTTGGGTACTCTACAGAGAAGTACACTTGAGCCATTAGTTGAAGCTGTACGTACAAAAAGTACACACAAAGAATGCCGCGAAATTCAGTACCACGTCACAGACTTCCTTCTAGTCTTGCACGCAGACTTCCTGTCACACACATATAAAGACCTAACCGGTGTATAATTCTTGACGCGAGAACCACCTTCCTAATGTATGGTAAGCTAATGCTTGTAATGCAGCAAATTCGTAACACGTCAATAGATTGAGGAAGCCAACTGGTAACTTTTCCATAGTGACAGCAGTCCCTAATTATCATACTTTAATAACTAAGTGGAATACGGCCATAATACTGACACTATGCAAACTCTCTTACAAATGGAAGAATCAAACGCAGATATGCGTTGTAGATTTTTTCAAGGCGTAACGTGTATACAGAATCGTCAGCTGTTCTTTGATGTATTCTTTCCTTTCTTCATGCTGCCACTGAAAAGCATTTAACTGTAGAAATTTGAAATGGAATTGGCACTAAGCATGTATCTGGGTTGATATTTTTTTTTTTTTTTTTTACTATTTTCTTCTTCATGTCTGACCGTCCATCTCTCCGCAGTGAGTTTTTTTTTTTAAATATGTCGAGGCATACAGATCGTTGTAGAATAATCTACAAAATTAACAAAACGTATTTACATATTCTGTATCATCCTTACAATAAACTGAGATTGCTTCCAATACCGACTGGCCTTTTTGGTGGAAGTGTACCTGGTTTTCTGTGCGGTACGATTTGAATATTGATGTATGATAGAGGCCTGAGGGTTAATTCGTTTTAAAGTGCACTTAAATCATTTATCTGTAGCATTTTAATGTTGTATAATTTACAATGTCAAGTCAGTGTATTCATTATGATGCCATTCGGTACACGATTCTTTAATTCCCTTCTGGATTTCCGTGCGTATTACTGTCTTAATATTTTGGCCGGTATTTCGGAAGAGTAATGAAGTGATTTTGTAACGGACACTCTGAACTCCAAATAGGAGTTCAGAACATGAACGTATAGAAATGTTGCAGGATGTTACAACAGGACTGCGCTCAGTATGTAAACATTTGGTGTGTTTGTGTGTGTTGGTGGGGGCGGTTGTTGCACAGTCTGTAGGTTTGCTCAGTTTTGGGTATTGATCCCAACGAGTAGTCGCAGCTTTCGCAAATGCAATGTTATGTCCTTTAGCCTGCATGGAGAAGGACCATACCATTTACAGAACCATCCTCAAGTGTTATCTCATACCCCTGCCTCGCATCTACAGACCCTTAAGGCAGAGATCCCGGCTACATCCAAGAGCCTGATGGTGAGCCCCAAGGGCCATCGTACCGAATAGGTCTCTTGGGGCCAATCCATCGTTCCTTCTAGGATGTTCGGTCCATCTTCCCGTCCCTCGCGCCTTCTTGCTCTCTACGGTTCGTCCCCCCCCCCCCTCCCCCAAACACTGGTTGGAATGCCTCTCGTTTTCTTTCGGGACTGTAATGTTTTTCTTCCTAAATTTTAGAGAGTTTCCAATACTGAAATTTTATCCCTTCTACGCCTTTCAGCCCTCCAGCTTACGTCCCGTACTGTCAGTAGGCACATTTCTCAGTGGTGAATTGCTTTAACGTGCTTGGAGACGTAAGTTCATTGAGGGCATCCCTTCGTGTGCGGATTCCTAAAGTACAGGTATACAAATTGAAGAGTTTATAGTTCAGGAAACTTCCCCCCCCACAAAAAAAACTTTCGTAATGAAATGTTTCTTAAGGTATCGTAGTTAGAGAAACTAGATTTTTGAAAGCCGAGGAAACTGTAAGTTTCTATCAAGGAAACTTTAACTGCTTGTAATTTCAATCCCGCTACATTTTTTGGGGGGTTCTGTTTTCAGCCTTCCAGGAAGTACAAGTTTTGTACAGGCTACATAGATTTGACGCAGGTGTTACTCCATGTCTTACCCTCCTATTTTGCAGATCGAGCATTCTGAAATCCGAATATTTGTCGTCGCATATTTCAGGGCCCCTACGGCATCGAGGGTATTGACCGCCACGGAAACTTACCTTATTCCTGTACCTCTGGTATACTTCATTGTCTCCACGTCGACACTGTAATCATTTAAGTATTGTCTTTTGGAATGTCTCAGAACGTTGCCATCATTTCCTTGTAGAGGATACATAAGTTTATACGAGGGTAATAAGCATATGCCTTGTTTGCTCTGTACCGCGATTTCTTATCGTCTATTTGTGTAAGACTGCCGAAATACATTTTCATTTTTTAACTCATTGCTTTAAAATACTTTATAGTTATATCTCAAGAAGTCATTAAGCAAAATCGTAATTTGACCGAACATTTAAGTTTCCTGAATTCGTCACAATTACGACCTTGAAATCAAGAGCCTATAGTTTAGATCCCTGAATACAGGTTCAAATATTTGATCTCTTTAAGAATGAAGTCAGCCTGCGCTACGCGTGATCCAGCTTGTACATCGCACAGGAAGCGTTGTGTTTCCATTACAAATAACAGAAGGTTAATTTTGTTAGGAAAACAATCGCTGTTGTGATAATTGTACGAACACAAATACACTATATAAACAAGTGTTCCAAACCTTGCGGTAAGTAAACACTTTGCTTTGAATAATAAATCACGTTTCTTACTCTACGTACGACCTACTTTAGCCTGAAATAGCTCTGCATTTTGCCCACGCAGTATACTTACGGGATTCGTACAATTCTCAGGGGATAGACGTGAATCTACTTGGCAAATCTAACACAATCTGAAAATTGTGTAAAGTACTGTCATGCCCAAACAACATAACTAAAATAATGAAGATAGTGTTTAGTGTATTAAAAATTGCAGGCAGCGAAGTACTGCGTGACTTGATACGATTCTCTTACACTCCGCCTGTGATCATTTTCACAGTACTTTATTTTAGCATTACCTTGTGTTTGTCTGAATTCACAACAACACTGACTTTTCATTCATCAACACAACACATCGTGAAATTTCTTGTACTTACATACATACTGCATATTAATCGGCTTCAGGCAAAATATCCGTCGCTCTTCCCAAATCTGTTGTAAGTACAATAGGTCGATAGTGAACTTTTAAGAACTGAGTTTATTTTTTTAACTTGTATAAATTGCGTTGAGAATAGTTTTTGATCCGTACAATAAGAAGAAACAGGATGCACGATTTACTTTTCAATTTATTTCAATAATTAATCTCTACATGTTTCGAGCAAGCTTACTGCTCCTCATCAGAAGGTACTACTCTGTATATACAGCAATTGGTATAAGTCAACATAAATGCTTGACATATAACAATTGCTGTATATACAGAATAGTACCTCCTGATGGTGAACAGCAAGCCTGCTCGAAACATGTAGAGGTTAATTATTGAAATAAATTGAAAAGTAAAAATAGTGCATCTTATTGTACGAATACATCACGATGCACGATCAACAAAAAAATTAAACATTAGAAATAGTTTGCGGTGTAACGATTGACAATTCACCTGGTTTTGGGGAGAATGTACCGAAACATGTAGCTGCGTATGAATAAGTGACCGTCTTTTTTTACTTCGTATAGTTGTGTTTGACTGAAATGTATAGTAGTAAATGTGTTTACAAGCTCAGGGTGCTGATCTACCAGCTAAGACAATCTTGTTGCCACGAATATCATTGAGCAGCTCAAGATTAGTGGGTCTAGTATTCTGTACAGTGGGAAAATATTTTTTTATACGCGTTCGCAAAATTGCGAAAAGCGACTATTAGCTTCGTGATGTCTGTCTCTCTGTCTTTCTGTCCGTCCGTCCACCCGCAAGGGACATTTCAGCTCCCACTGGACGGATTTTCACAAAACTTGATATTTCAGTGTTTTTCGAAATTTCTTCGAGAAAATTCAAGTTTTTATTACAATCGAACAAGAATAAAGAGTACTTTACATAAAGACCAATATACATCTGTCTGTACATCTGGATTGCTGACTAACGATAATACGTCATAATGTTTGCATGGTGCTGATGTTAGATTCCCACTTTCATGATATGGCCATATAAAGTTGTTGGATCAAAAATTACACCAGGAGTATACATTCCCTGTATGGTAGAAGGAAAGGGAAATTTATGTGCGATTAGTTATAAATGTTAAACTACGTTTGCTGTTTAAGCATTCAGCATGAGTAAATCCATTTCAGACTAATTTTCATTACGAGCCAGACTCTCTTATGCTAAAACTGATTTTAGAAGTGTTAAACTACAAATCACAGGTGGAAGTCTGATATCCTGATATCCTTACTCTTGGATTTTCCATCTACTGTGTGCAGTGAATATTAAGAATCTTGAAGAAAGGGGTTTAAGTAAGGGTAATTTCTTGAAACCAGTAAATCAGTACTAAGCAATTCCGGATATAAGTGAGAATCGTTACTGGGGAAGACCGTACGGCTGTAGAGTGAGAGTGGAGATGGGAAGAACACGGGGACATAGCCACTGCTCTAATAAATCACGAGACTGTCACTTCTGCTTGTATTGCACCCGACATAAATCCTACTTGATATACGGGAAAGAGCTATTATATTGGCTCAGTTTAATTGTGCTCCTTCTCCTTATTCTTTTGCTATTTCTGCTCCTCCATCCTTCCGTGCAGTTCAGCTACTGCTGGACGACAATTGCTCGAGAGCCCTCTGCTTACAAGACACTTGGAAACAAGCCATGGGAGGAGAGACGGTGACTACAGAAGCACTTATATAAGTTTAAGAGCTTTTACTGGCATCTGAGCACTTCGCTTGTCGTTGCTTCCTGTCTTTAATACCTGAGTCAGGCCTTTGTTTGTAGCTCCATGTAACTAGGCTCTCCAAACATTCACTTGTAGACAATACATTCGAGCCATACGTCTGCCGTATCCAAATGAAATGGAATAGATGTGTGTTTATAATATGGTTGTAAAGAAGGTGGAATATTTCGATTGACTAATACAAGTTTGGAATGTTATTAAACATGTTGCTTTGTCTTTCAAAAAAACGTCCAGTCTAATATTGCTTTATATTAGGCACAAGGAAATTTGAAAATATCCTAAGTTATTGTACCCTGTAGAATTTACAAAACATGGCATGTAGGTTTTAAACTTAGACATTCCGCTGTTCTCGTAACATTTGGTTAGTAAGTAAAAACCGTTAACACAACTTTACAGCAGGTGGCTTTCTAGAAAGGTAGAGGATAACATTAAGATGGATCTTAGAGATAACAGGCTTTGAGACTGGAGAAAAATAGAGATGGATTAGAATTGTGTTCGTTGTGGGGATATGGACTTACTGTTGTTCAGTTAACACTGCCAGATCACCCATTGCTTAAGAGAAGTTCTTTGCCGCATTATGATTATGATAACTTCAAGCACTAATCCGTAAAAAAGGGTAGAGAATTTTTCGTATATGTACTTCTTTATTTACTTTTTAACTAGGCCTGTACGTCACCTTAGGAATATCTGTCGTAGGCGTTCTATTGTTTTTTATTTGCAAAAATTTTCGACTGTGTTTAGAAGGTAAAGCAGTTTCTCTTCCCTTATCTTGGTAGTCACGGAATGCTGTACCGGGTCTGTTCAAAACGCTCACAACGCATTACCTTTGCTAAAACTAAGTTCCTAGACAAGATGCAGTAAGGCAGCAAGAAAGGCACTGGACGGCTTGCTCTTATCTCCCTGCATTCAGCCACGTCTTTTATTGTCCTTATCGCTTTCTTGTCCAGTGTTTGTACTTTTTACGTGGGAGAGTGAAGTATATGCCTCTATGGCGGATTTAGGGCTGGCTCAAGATGTTGGGACGCGTTAGACGCCGGGTATACGCATGTGAGGAATTCTGAGAAGCTGGAAATGCCCCGTTGTATTGAAAGGGTGAAAGTGAGAGTTGTGGAAATTGAAGACGTGTTAGAATAGCTGGAAATGGCTGATTCTGATTGTTCTTGAAAAGGAGGGAACAGGTCCTTCTTTCAAGTAGTATTTGCTGTGTTGTATTTGCAGATTCTTAGAACTGAGCCACTCAGTGCTTATTGCTGTGCAATAATGAACCTAGTCTCGACTGTCACTCATTTCCACGATAACAAATTCCTCTTAATTCTCACTCCACAAAATGGCTTTTCTCTTTGAGGTTAGAAAGAAATAAATTTATAGGCGTATGTATAATATTAATGGCTTATTTAACCTCGTTCTAAGTAGATCGAGACAATATAGCGTCGAATGAGAGGATGATAAGTGAATAAAGAATTTCACACTTACGTAGACTAACTTGAAGAATCATCGTGGGGAATTTCTGGGCATGACTGATGGAAACCACGGAATAACTCTACCAATATGACCAATATGGGAATTCCAGGCAGGTACCTACCGAGTACGAAGCAGGCTTTATGACTAAACGTAGCGGTTTGTAACAAACTATTGCAAAGAACGTATTTTAAATTGTAACCTACACATACTTGGCCTAATGCTTTAGTTTATTCCCTTATATCGTCTTATGCTCTAATGATAGGGGTAAATTTGTGCCAGTTGTTCATAGTGTTTCATGCTCTCCAAATTGCAGCAGCATTGATTATTTTCAAACAGTAGGTTAATAATCAAAACTTTCTTTCAATGCAAATGGATCAAATTGTATTTACATATTCTCAGTTATTTTCGACACTGATTTCAACAAAACAATTGCCTGACCAGACATTGTGTTCAGTGAAGGTAAACTTCAACTCCCGTCGACTTCCCCCCCCCCCACACACACACCCACCCAAACATCAACATCGACACGTGTTATTGGAAAACATGAAGGAACACAGAGTGGCAAAATCAAAGTACGGAAATCCCATTGCTCAGCCGAAACTCTGCTCTCAAGAGGATCAAAGAAGCTATACAGAACGATCAAGAAAAGCTGCTCTTCTCTAACTTCATAACGCGTTTCTTGGGAAAAGAACAAGTTCCCTTGGATGTTTGTCTTTGTTCTCAAGTGGACATGGGCATTATGCTTTAAGATACGTGTAGGAAAATTGCTTTCGGAAGTTGAAGATTGGCGTTGAAATCCAGGAACAGCGATATGAAGAGAAGTGCCCCGTGGTGTTTCAGTAGGATAACTTGAAGAATATTTTCCGAAAGTCCTTATTTGACTCAAATAAGTATTTATGAGAACAGACTTTTGGCCACAAGGAAGTGGTTTGTTCTCTGTATGCTCGCAGAATTTTGGCCTCCTTTGTTCTGTTCTTACTCGAATCTAATTTAAAAACATTGATGTTGCATTTGTGCCGTTCGCACAAAAGATTAAAATAAAGACTGTGAACCATTTTGCGTAGTAGTGTATGTGTAGGTCGAGAAATGTCTAAGATGGGGGTGCAAAAATTTGCCACAACTCTAGAAACCACCTCATAATTCTAGGCATCAAACGAGTGGCATCAAGCAGCCTCCACACTGTGAACCTGCAAATATTACGCACCACCACCTAAAGCTTAGTTGGCGGGACGAACCCGCGATGGGATTTCTGTACACCTGGTCTACGTGCTTATCTGTGCTTCCTATATAGGCGAAATGCCGTATACACAGACATTCACTTGTCCTCAGATACGGTAATTTAAAATTTTGGATAATTTGTGCGTAGGAATGGAGGTTTTGGGAACATTTTTTCTCCAGATTTCTTTCATTGATGCGTAATTTGTGGCAATATTTCCTTCATATTTTTTACTTGCAATTTAGTCTACTGAATAGGACTTAATTATTACCTGTAAAACCGAAGTTACTTTTTTTCATAAAAGTCTACATTTTATAAAAATTATTATTCTCTTGCCCAAACCCTAACACCAATTTCCATATGCGCAGTTGCTTTACTGTAAAAATCTATCTTACACGTGTTTGCTTCTTGACTGTCCATTTGGGCCAATACAAGAGAGTACATGTGACCTGAGTACACGAAGGTTAAATTCATCGTCTTTATGGCAGTGATTTTTGTGTGAATTCCTGCATTATTGTTCTATAACACACCTACTTTTGGCGTTTTAGCAGGACAGAGCTGGAGTACTAAAAAGAGGTCTGTTTCTAGTCCAGTTAGCACTGCTATTTTTTTAAATGTTTCCGTCCCGAAGTGTTACAACATATAAATAAAATACTACACGTCAATCGTTAACACAATATTTTATTTATATACAATGATGTATATGTCAGGGCGACATGTTTCGACCTAGTAGGTCATCCTCAGGCCCTCCAAGAACACAGATCTAAGTGTCGTTTAGTTTTTCTTCATTATGTAATCCCAAATGCATTTCCAAAATGCATTTGGGATCCCATAATATGCATTTGGGAAATGCATTTAGGATCCCATAATGCAGAAAAACGAAACAACGCAAAGATCTGTTTTCTTGGAGGGTCTGAGGATGACCTACTAGGTCGAAACATGTCGCCCTGACATATACACCATTGTATATAAATAAAATGTTGTGTTAACGACTGGCATGTAGTATTTTATTTATAACACTTCTATGTGCCATCTTCTTCAGAGTTTTGTTTATGTCCGTCTTTCACTTTCCCCATATGATTATCCTAGGCTTCTGATCGATATTTATACCTGTGGACTGCACCGTCAAGATTGGCACCACAAGTCTGGTCACCTTTAATCAAACACTGACTTCATCTGCCCTCGAATTATCTGTGCTGGGGTGGAACTTCTTTGAAGAAACATTCTGCATGTAAACACTTGCGCCACTGACCAAAACAAGCGTAAATTTAGGTAGTGAATCAATCTTATGCCTCCTCTCACGCAAGGTGTACGATGTTAGTGTAAAGCATTAACACATTATAACTGACAATGATTATAGCAGAGAATTGTCAACCTGCTAAAGGATTACTACTACTACTACCACGCGGGCCTGGACAGGCCCTGAGGGTTCCAGGAGGTCGAGGCTCCCAAACTGCATGATTGCAAGACACTCGGCATAAGAAGATGATAAGGTTGTCCCTAGGAAGCATTCCTGGTGCTTATTTCTGTTAGAGGCTGAGTCGACCCAATTGCTATAAAGCAGCCGGAAGGTTTATGTCAATGGAAATTTCGAGTGATACCATCGGGAATCGAACCCACGACCTTCTGGCTTGAAGCGCAGTGCCTCAAACAACTGCGCCAATGCATGTCCCCACTATTACTACTACTACTAATACCTAATTTCTACATATATGAATTAGCTCAGTCAATGTTGTGACTAAGCTACATGCTGGTGACATGAGGAATTTTGGATCAATTCCCAAAAGGGGCAAGAAAACTCTAACTTCCCCAAGAGCACTGACATTGGCTCTAGGGCCCATCCCACTTCATATGCAAGTAGTAGTAGTAGTAGTAGTAGTAGTAGTAGTAGTAGTAGTGGTGGTAGTAGTGGGGACATGCGTTGGCGCAGTTGGTTAAGGCACTGCGGTTCAAGCTAGAAGATCGCTGGTTCGATTCCCGATGCTGTCACTTGAATTTTTCATTTACATAAACTTTCCGACTACTACTACTACTAGTGTAGTAGTAGTAATAGTAGAAGTAGTAGTAGTAGTGGTAATGTTAATTACAACAATAACTCTTACGCATTTTTATCACACGCTGTCATCAGAAGACTGCGTAAAGAGTGTAATGGGAACTGTGCTACTTCATTCAAAATGCATGTTCTCAAAATTAAGATAACCGATTTAAAAAAGAACCACGGGTATGTGCTTATAAAACATAACAAACTAATAACTTTTGGATTAAGAAATTATTTAAAATTGCTTTAAAACAGTTAATAGGTTTGTTGTGTAAACTGATGAAATGCTGGTTTGAATTTCGTGCCCTGTCGCTGATGTTGGGAAGTTATTATCGTAAGTTTAAAGCAGCTTTCCTTTGTGTGTGTTTGTCACTTTCTCTTGTTTACTCCGTCTGTTTGCACCCACCGCACAATGCCTGTACTTTAACCACGACTTCAATAAGGAGCGGTCCAATAAGACATTCATAATGCATCTCGACTTCTTAGTTTCGCAAATACTGCATCAAGAGCATGTTTTGTTTGTTTATACAGTAATACTGCTTGACTCTATGAGAACAGTTTTCGCTGCGTTATGGTAATCTAGTCGTAATGACTCTCCTCGCAGTTTATGTGAACTTCAGGATACTGTTCCTCTTACACCGGTCGTTCTACGACAAAACACAAAAGCTTTTAAGCATATCGACGGTATTAATTTTTAGTAACAAATTGAACTGAATAAAATTTGTAAAATATATAAATAAAACGAATAAAATGCACTTTGATTCTGTGATACTTTCTTATTCATAATATATTCAACATGTTTCGGCCTGTAGTCCGACTATCCTCAGGGTGATGAAATAAGAATACAATTGTAGTTAAATGTGTCGCCATCAACTTAACATGTATTTATTCCTGTAAGGGGCTGTACATGTTTCAGACAGTTTTTCCGTCCATCATAAGGAGCTCAAAACTGCACATACAGCGTCAGGTATTTGTCATACCAACACCGCTACTTGCTGCTAGCCTGGCTGGGATGGAATAACCCAGCCAAACTAGCGGCTTTATTATACAAGTGGCAACACCTTGCCACTTGCATATTAAAGCCCGTAAAGACCATAATTTTGACACTCCTTGTCGAAGGAACCTCAAATTTCAAAATATCTTTTCGCAGTGCTCTAAACCTTATGGTAAGGTTTGTGAAGTTCGTAACAAATGCTTAGTATAAGAAAGCCACTGCTAGCTGTGTATATGAAATTACTTTATTCGTCTTACCCAAATGAGCTGTTCTGGAATGTAACTAAAGTTTCTTTGTGTTAGTTTACAGCCGATATAATTACTGACCAATAATTACGCTGTCAACGCAGCGTGTTAAAGTCCCAGTGTCATAAATACAACGGAAACTCATTTTAATCAATCACACATACCAAGAAATGCACATAATGAGGTTACACACTGTACGTAAGTTTTAAAATTCCCACATGGAGTCAAAAATACAAAACAGAACATCGGTCTGTGCTTTTGCTGATTTATATTAGAGACAGCCCCCGAGGTTGGCGCCTCGGCGCCGAAATATGTGGAATTTCAAAAACTTACGTACAGCTTGTAATCCTGTTGTTTGCCTTGTTTGTAAATCTGATTGATTGTAGGAGTTTTATTACGTTTACATAACTGATACGTATAAACATTTTCTGGGCACTGAATATCAGTCTTTCTCCTCATATTTTTTAAGTAAACAGATTGCTCCGTTCTATGACATTTCGTACAGCACTACTTAGAAATTTTCAAGGTGAGTTCTAAAGATCTGTATATATGCGTCCCTCTCTATTAGAGGACTACAGCATATTTTATCTATGTGACATCATAGTTCTGCCCGATGTCAGCACGCACGTCACTGGAAATACATACTGGCAACTCAGCAATAGCTTATTATTTTATCATCATTATCATCATTATCAGTGTGTAAAGTCTATTCGCTGTAGAATTTTGAGATTGTTCTTTCTCTTTACATTCGTCACATCTTGTAATACAATTTTCTTTGTTTTTATTCTAAAGTGTAAACGTATATTGTGACATATTTTCAGAACCCTTTTGGCCCAGATGCGCACGCACGCACGCACACAGTGTAGCTTGTGTTGCCTGTATGCGTACAAACAGATAAACCTTTTATCTTGTGTTAACTATCTGGCTGTTGTAGACGTTATCTTCATTTAACCACTATTATTTGAAATATTATTAAAACAGATGAGCCTTCAGCATCGCTGATTAGCTGGACGATAGACCTGTCCGTTCTGGCTGACACGTTCATTATATGGACATACAAAATCTAATATCAGTCTAACACATCTGCATGTATTGATGTATGTAAACTGAAGTCTAACGTAGCCAGATGTGTCAGCTTAGATTAGAAGTCATGACCAGGCCAGTGTACTTATGTATAGCAATGAGCCGCAACGATGTACTGCATGAAGCGAGGTTTTGAGAAATAATTTTATGTAACATGAGAAATACTGGAGTTAATTTATTCCGATTCTTCGTGTAAAATATCTGACATGACTTTCCTATTTTTGTGCGCAAAAAGACGAGTCGTGTTATTGTATATCATAGAGTTATTACAGCGCCGGTCCCAGTGGCCGCGCGGTCTAAGGCGTAGGTCTGCGGCTGCTCGCCTGCTGAGATCGTGGGTTCGAATCCCAATGGGGGCACGAATGTGTTGTCTGTTGTGAGTGTTGTGTGTTGTCAGGTGAAGGTCCCTGCGACGAGCTGATCACTCGTCCGGAGGAGTCCTCCCGACTGTGAGGCGTCGTTGTGTGTGATCTAGAAACCTCAAGAATGAGGATGCCATGGTCAGCGTTGGGCCGCAGCGCCACGGGGG
>Ga0123354_10013383_pt1 | contig 12726 bp, 10 predicted proteins | sample TergutLab28metaG_2_FD_97872 | JGI IMG/M metagenome (GOLD analysis project Ga0123354, IMG submission 97872) | Labiotermes labralis P4 segment gut microbial communities from Petit-Saut dam, French Guiana - Lab288 P4 | ecosystem: Host-associated > Arthropoda: Insects > Digestive system > Gut ... | reverse complement strand
TGGGCATGGCAGGAGTGTAACCGACTTCTGAGGTTGGGACGCCCATGAGGCGCAGTTACGTTGTCCCGATGATGTGAGTGGTGATAGAGGAAGATGTAGTGCCAGGAGGGCCCTTAAACCTAAGATAGCATAAATTGTAGAAGCATGAATATGGACTTGGAGCAAGTTGGAACATTAGTGACAGGGCAAAACTGATGTAAAGGAAAGTTTTCCTTGGCCATGTCATAATGGCATAAAGGGAGAGCAGAGTTATAACTGCACTCATTCTTAACCTCAACACAAGATAGAAGTGAGTGCTGTTCATGCCGTGTCTCCTTTATTCCTGGAATAGAATCCCAGTGCCCGATGTAAAGGAGTATTTGCATATATATATATATATTACCGTCCAACAATGTTTTAATAATATCATCAATAAATACTACATGTTTATGTCCTTAAGGACCATTGTTAGACACTAAAATACATGATATGAAACATAAGTAAATATGGATGTAGATGATGTGAAATTTTTGAGATCTCACAGTATTATAAAAAACATGAACATTAACATTGAATTGGAGGCTGGGTGGGTTCTCAGAGTTGGTCTCGATGATTTTGGAGAAGACAAAGATCTCTTGCCCTTACTGGGATCCAAACCCTTGACCATGCAGTTCATACTGTTGTCACTGTACTGACTGCACTACAAAAACCACAGTGTACTGAGAAAAGACCTGTCTGTCAGTCACCTTGTCTGCCATGTTCGACCAAAAAAAAAGTTCAGTTGTTTAGGTTACCCTGACATTTTGTAATACTTTCCCCAGATATTATTAAAAAAAGTCACACATTTACATTATGACCACATGTTCTTTTGGTATTCAGTGAATGCCATGTAGATCCTATATGGAAATTTTGATGGTTGCCAGTGATGTAGCAAATAAACAGTGACATAGTTGAAGAATAAAAGACCAACTTGATGTCACTTGCTATTTTATTTCACTTCTTATGTAGTCAACGTGTTTCGGACATTAATATATCCATCATCAGGAGCTTGCGACTGTGCTGCTGAATTACACATTGGTCGTTTTATTCTTGGTTCATTGTGTGTTGAAGGCTTCAGCCTGCAATACAGACACTACTCAAACCCAGCCGCACCAAATCTCCAACACACAACGAACTGAGAACAAAACGACCAATGTAATTCAACAGCACAGTCACAAGCTCCTGATGATGGATATATTAATGTCCGAAACATGTTGAGCACATAAGAAGTGAAATAAAATAGCAAGTGATATAAAGTTGGTCTTTTATTCTTCAACTATTACAATGATGCACGGTCCGACAAACATAAGAAACAGTGACATATTGTGATGGTTGTGGCAGTGCGGTATAGTTTGTGCAAAGTGTTATATTTGTTTGCATTGATGGGTAAAATCTGAGAGAATATTGTGGTGCAGTTCTTTATGCTTATCCTGTATATTCGTGATGCCCCACTTTTACATTTCGGATTGTTGTCCTGACTTTTCATGTTTTCCCTCCACGCATCCATATAGATTAAGGTGGGAAACCTTAACATATGCCAGAATCACTTCTTGCGCTTCCTTTGTAATTTATTACTTCACGGCCTTACTGTGCTTGTACAGTTTGTGCACTTTACTTACTATTCTTAAACAAAAGGAGGCACTAGGGAATGATAATGATAATGGTCACCTAATTGTTTCTTTCAGTTCCAGTTTTATAACTTGTAGCCAGAAAAGTTTAATGAGTATAGGGATTAGGCTATGGGCTGGATGATCTGGGGCTTGAACCCCGATAGGAGCAAAAGATTTTTCTCTTCTCCAAAATGTCTAGGGTGTGTCTGAGGCCTACATAACCTCCTCTACGATACATACCAGGGCTGCTTATGGGGTTAAGTGGTGGGGGTGTGATGTTAACCACTCACCTATACAGCTGTAGAGCACGTTCGAAACATGATGGCACACGCGCAGAAACCAGATTTGGTCTTTCAGCAAAATGGACGAGTCCATTTAAATCGGCGGGGGGGTCAGTTCAGTCGAGTACTGGCAGTCGAGGAGTGCGGATCAGCGGATAGACCATGGATAGACCATGTTCCGACGTACAGTGCAAGGCTGCTGGCTACCCACTCCATTCACATCTTTCCCCTCCACTTCCCCTCCCGTGCGTCACCGTGTGCCGTCAGGTTCCGAACGGCCTATACCACTCTGTACCCTCCATGTGCCTTCATGCCGTGGACAGAGACAACTTCTGTTTTTCGGCACATTCATAAAATTGCAATGAGCAACTGTTAGCTTTGGCTTGTCTGTCTTTCCGTCTCTGCTTGGAACAGGTCTGCTCCCACTGGACAGATTTTCGTGAAATTTGACATATGAGGATTTTTAAAAAATCTGCCAACAAAATACAAGTTTCATTGAAACCTGACAAGAATAATTGGTGCTTTACATGAAGATGTATGTACATTACGATGATATCTCATGTAATTCGTCTTGCAATGAGAAGTGTTCAAACAAAAGCTATAGAGAAAATCAAGACGTGCATTTTATTTTGAACACCTTTCTTCCAAAAATTTTGCCGTTTACGAGATAAAGTGGAAAAATGCAGTAGTGCCAGACAGGCCACGGATGACTGAATAATACGATGCATTCCCACTGCATCTGGATGAGAAAGGCAGACAACAGACACACATTCAGAACAGTTAATGCTTAACTGTTTTTGCATGGCAGCAATGGTCATGCAAACATGCCTAAGTGTTGCAATTATGTACTTTCCCTATCTGCTTTACCTTCTGTTTATTCCTTTTGTAATGCCCCAAGGGCCGGTCGCAGTGGCCACATGGTCTTAATGCGTAGGCCAGCTGCCCGCCGAGATTTTGGGTTCGAATCCCACTGGGGCCATGGATGTTTTTTCTGTTGTGAGTGTTGTGTGTTGTCAGTTTGAGGTCTCTGCGATGAGCTAATCACTGATCCAGAGGAGTCCTGCCAACTTTGGTGTGTCCTGTGATCTAGAAACCTTGTGAATGAGGAGGCCCAGGCCCTTTGGGAGCTGTTGTGCCACAGTAAAAAAAAATGCTCAAAGTAGCTGGGAATTAGTTTCACCTTTTCTTTCTAATACGAATGTGGTGGTGGCGTGCATCTAGATAAAAGTCCAATAAATTAGTGTAATATTTTCACCATTTCACCATGCATTTTACATTTTAGAATATATTCACTTCATTATAACCAGCTTATGTACTTATATGTTTGTTTAAATTATGTTGATATATCAGCATAATTTAAACAAACATATAAGTGCATAAGTTGGTTATAATAAAGTGAATTAGTGTAATATATTTATGTAGTCTTTGTTATCATTTATTTGAATGTATTTAAATTATTAAATAATGTAATTCTTATGTTCGCTGAGTAGTGATCACACTTCTTGTTGTTTAATTCTAGAAGTTTCGTATGTGTAAGGTTTGTTGTTGTACTGTATGTAGAAAGTTGTGAGTTTAAGCATTAATTTTTGTGGTTAAAAGGTACATGTGTTGAAAAGAAGAAGAAGTAGGTGTGAATAAGCAGTTAGTTGTGAAATATGGAATTATTTTATTGTGACTAACCACAGGGTTTTGGTGGGGCAACCTGAGGGAAATAGACCACTTGGAAGACCCAGGTATGGATAGGTGGGTAATATTAAAATGGATATTTAAGAAGTGGGATCGGGAGCATAGACTGGACTGGTGCGGCTCAGAATAGGGACAGGTGGCAGTTTTTTGTGAATGAGGTAATTAACTCAATTATTATACCAACTACTGCACATATATAAAATTTATAAAATTTACACATTAAAATGCTCCTACATGTTTCGGTCCTAGGGCCATCATCAGGGAGCTATATCGTCCTTGCTAAAGTCACACTATAAAGAGTCACATTAATTTCGCTGTACCAGTTGGGTATTGTGGCAGCATGCCGTGTTGTGTAATGTTATGTTGCGAAGAGTGCCCTGCTACGGATGTGCATTCAGTGCTTCGTTGCGTATCACGCACATTACACAACACGGCATGCTACCACAATACCCAACAGGTACAGCGAAATTAATGTGACTTTTTATAGTGTGACTTTAGCAAGGACGATATAGCTCGCTGATGATGGTCCTAGGACCGAAACATGTTGGAGCGTTTTAATGTTTCAATGTTTTAATGTGTAAATTTTATAAATTTTATATATGTGCTGTAGTTGGTATAATAATTGAGTAACTTGACAACATGTACGGTGTAACAACGGAAAAAAAGAGGTAATTAACCTTCAGGTTCCCTAAAATTCAGGGAATTTCTTGACTAGCAGAGAATCTGTTAACATCTGAAGAAGTACTATGCTCCATGGAGTTAGTTAGTTATTGTAACTAACTGGATTATCAAGAATATCCCTTGAGATGTGCCGTACGACTGAGCTAATTGGACATGACAGCCATAATGTTCAAGTGAATGAAGCAGAAACAGTTGCAATGTGTCTGAACATGTGACATGCCCCACGTGTTTATCATTACCCAGTAACTTACCTATTTTCATATGAATTTTTATTTTAAATATGGAACGATTTGTATATTTGCATTTTACCTGCAATGATAGATTAGTGCTTTGAAATCCAGCTTGCATAATTCTGTGAAGTTTTATTAGCTATGCCATTAGTGTGATGTATTTTTGCAGTGGAAAAAAGGAAGGAAGCTCATGGAGACTCTCTGGACAAACAACATAAAAAGAAGATAGAACGTGAAGAGGAAAAACTTAAGAACAACAACCGTGATTTGTCGCTTGTGAAGATGAAGTCGATGTTTGCCATAGGGTTTGCATTTACAGCCCTGTTGAGTATGTTCAATAACATGTAAGTGATACAGCAGCCTTGTAATGATATGAATGAAATATGATTATCAGTGGTGAATGTTTGGTTAGGAAGGCAGCTTATTGTGTGAAAGTTAGGGACATTAGACTATAAGCTAAGGATTGAAAATGTAAACTGAGTTCAATTCATTATTGGAGTTATTAATTTTTTGTTCACTAACCTACAGTTTTTCATTTCAGGGTTGGTTTTCCTCTTGCATATTTCCAATTTGCTCCTTCTGTATTTATGCTTCATTTATTTTAGATTTGATGGAAGGGTAGTTGCACGACTGCCATTTGTCCCAGTCTCATGGATTCAAGGGCTGTCACACCGAAACCTGTCTGGAGATGATTATACTGAGTGTTCGTTCATCTTTCTCTATATTCTTTGCACCATGTCTATTCGTCAGGTAAGAGTGGTACATGTTAGATTTGTATCTGTTGCATTGTTTATTTTATGTCCCCCACACATTTAGCAAGAGTGTGTGAGGTTGGTGAACTTCTGTCTATTTATTTTTAGCTTATCTTCTGTTTTTCTCTGGGGATTTGTGTGTTTAATGAGTTATCAGTTTCCCTGGAACTTGTTCAGGTTCTCATTCAATTGCATATTACCTTCTGTTCATACCTTTGAAACTTTGCAAAGTAATTAGTGTTCAGCTGTATCCACTGTGGTGTCACAGTTTTGTAGTCCTCCTCAAATATGAAGATTAGTAAGGGTCATAAAGGAGACACTGTAATTACATCATGTAACTCTTTACTTCATATCATGAAAAAGTTGGAGTTCTGGTGCATGTCATTTAAACTGTCCCTGTGATGACCAAGTTAGTAGTAATGTAGAGCATCCCTGTTACTAGATACAATAGTTTATGACTTATTCTACAGAGGGCATATGGGGGCAGCAGAGTGGTGTGACCTGATTTCAACATATTCACAAGAGATGGAACCAATTTGAACACATTCAGAAAGTTAGTTTGAGTAGTAGAGCACGTTTGAAACGTGATGGCACACGCACAGAAACTAGATTTTGTCTTTCAGCAAAACGGACAGGTCCATTTAAATTGGCTGGGGGGGGTCAGCTCAGTCGACTACTGGCAGCCAAGGTGTGCGCATCAGCGGTAGTAATGGTAGTAATGTTGGATACACCATGTTCTGAGGTAGAGTGCAAGACTACTGGCTACCCACTCCACTCACATGCTTCTCCTTCACTTCCCCTACCATGCATAACCGTGTGCCATCAGGTTTCAACTGAACTCTACATGCCTATAAATTGGTATCCATGATGATATGGGTGCAGAGTATTGTAGGTGGCCACATAATTATGTACTGCACAGCGCAAAGTGAAAGTGTTGCCATTTAGTATACGGTGTGAACTGTTCAGACTGTGTTGTTTGAAATGATGCAGGTTTTTCAGATTAAAACTTTGGTCCCTAATGTCAGGTGTACCCTTCACACAATTGTGCTGCTCTAAATGTCGGGTGTCAGGTACAGATGATGGCTATTTAGTGACCTTCTTGTGCAGGCTTCATTCAAATTATGGTCTGCACATCACACTGAGCATTTAACTTAACCCTTTGGCGCCGGAATCTTATCTTTCGCGCCGGAATTAAATCCCCACCCCCCTCGTCCACTTTAATGGCCGTTCGGCTATTTAAAGGGCTCACTGCACGACATATATATATGTCGTTCGGCGCCAAAGGGTTAATAGAAGACATCCATTTGTGTTTATGTAATTACTGGTAATCAGTAAATTTCAAAAGCACAACTGTGTGTTTATTATGTAACAGAAAGCTGCATGTTTTGGTCTTAGTAGTCCATCATCAGGCTAAATATGTAGAATTTTATTACATATAAGAAAGTAACTCATTGTACTTTGCATGTCGATGGTCACTAAGACCAACACGAGGTAGCATTCTGTTATGAACACACAGTTTTGTTCAACAGTATTTTATTGAAAATTATTTAACTTTTGTTGTATGAGAGCATGTATTGATCTTTAAAATGTATTGACTAATGGCCTAGCATACCATGTGCTGGTCGCTGTGTGCTTGCTTGCTAGTGATTTAAATGTCAATGCTAAATCAGAAGAACTCAGGCCATCACAAGATACAGTTGGCATTTAAGTCTGTCTCCTATTTGTTAAGGTTGCACAGTAACAGAGCAACCCATATATTCCATTTGACAATGGGAAATGTTGGACTGCTGCAGATTTGTCACAAGAAGTACTTGTAAAAATATGTGCGGATTTTCTGTGAAGTTCTCTAACTGTAAATTGTGAGTTTTGTGATGAATTTAATGTGTCAGGTTACAACTCAGAATTTTTAGTTATGGAAATTCATACCCAAACAAGTTGTTCCTTGCAAAAATCACATATGTGTTGTTATTATTATTTTGTAACTTTGTAGTTGTTGGTATAGAGATAAGGGAATTTAGGTGTAAGCAGGCTTCATAACAACATTCAACAATTTCTTGTTCTTTTGTGCTTCTTGAAGTTATGTAATCATTCAGGAGTGTCATTTTTGAAAGGAACTAAGTTGCTGTGTGGGCCGGGAGAGCTGAGTTAGCATAGTGTCTCACTTTGGGCTGGACAGTCCAGGGATCGATTCTGGTGGGGGCAAGAGTTTCCGCACCTGTCCGTACAGCCCTGGGGCCTACCCAGCCTCCTATGCAGTGGGTACCAGGTCACTCCTGGGGGCAAAGTGGTTGGGGCATGGCGATGACCGCCCAACCCCATCTAGTGCCGAGGTTAAAGAAAGAGTAGTTAGGGAACACGAAACTTCACACTTGTAGAACACGTGTTTTCAGGCACTATACGTGATGGACTGATAAGAGATTCAGTGCAATTGAAGCAGGATTAGAAACAAGCAGCCTTAGCCGTTAATGAATTGTAAATTCTTCAAAAAAACAAATGTAGGTGCCTTATTCAAGAAATCAGGATTTAGGTTACATTGAAGGAGTATAGTATACTTAGGAATAGGTAGATGTTTCATCTTCATTCATGGCAAGTCTTTATTAAGTATTCTTATACTGCCACTGTTCATATAATTAGTTTTGAATACCCTTTAATTAATCTCCAACATGTTTTGATCGGTGTTGTTCATTATGTGATCAGTACTGATTGGTACATGATAGAGGTTTGTTAAAGGGTATTCAGCATTAAGTATATGTGCTGTGGTGGTATTTTGTCGTACGAGTATGTAGAATTTGAAGCAAATTATGTTACAATGAATCAGTTAAGATTAATTTATTGTATTAATGATTGCCAAACTAAAGTCAATCACAGCACTTAGATGTTGTTTTTATGGGTTGCTGGCCAAACTTTGCCTTGCTACTTAGTCCTTGATATTTCTAACCCTATTGTTCATATATGTACATTAATATCACTATATCAAATAAACACTTACAAATGCACTCATATATTATTAAGTCACCACTTTATTAACATTATATATAAGTCCAATATGTTTCAACCCTTGAAGGGCCATCTTCAGGGAGTATAATTGATACATTCTAGCAGCATGGGTCAACAAAATAAGTCACCAGTTGTAAAATTAAACTTGGTGTGTAGCATGTATTGTGTTATGCAAAAGCTGTGCTACTCATACTGCTTCTGCATAATATATAAGAATATAATTTTATAATATACGACTGCATTTGTCGGTGTTTATTGGTTATATTTCCAACCCTTTCAGGACTTACTTTGATTGGCACAATCCCTGCATTTGCAGCTACATATGATTGCTAGCAAGCTATGACTGTTTATGTATTACCAGCATAATGTCAGATTTAGTACCCACTGTGATGCATTTTTTGGTACAGTGAGGCCTGCAGGAAGGTATAAGCCTGTCATCTGTTGATGATGAATAGCAGGGCATTGGAAAATAATTTTTTCCCACGCTGTGGGGACACTTGGATGCGCTCCACATACTAACTCCTTCCCTTTTATATGTGTTAAAAATATATTCTTGAAATAGAGGCACATGTCTTGAAAGATCAAGCTTCAAACTGCACTGTTATTTGGATTTCAAATCATTAAAAAGCAGAAAACCAGAAAAATTGTTGTCTGTTAGTTTCAAATGCACAAAACTCTCCATGCTGGCAGAAAATGAGTTTGTTGTCTTTATTTTATCAGTAGTGCTCATACCCACATGTCAGAGTGCTGTACAAAAACAGTGCCAGGGATCCTAGCTGAATGTGAGAACCATTGAGTGAAAGGAAGTGTGCCACAAGTAGACATTATAAGTGAGAGAAAGTAACTGAGTAAAATTATTTAAGTGGTTAGAGTACTAATGGTGATTATTGCATCTAGCCTTCACTTTGTTTACCAGAATTATAGATGCACCGACTGACATATAGGAACTGATATGGACGCAGCAGTGTGGGAGCTGTGGTCTGGTGAATGGGTAACCGGTTTAAATATTCCACTGACACAGACAAATGACTAGGGTAGAGAATGCTATTTGTTACTTGACACTTCATCGTCTGAAATCAAGTGTTGAGACAGAAGTTCCAAACGAGTCCATTTGTATTCCTATGGATCGTTCATGCTGGTAGATTCAGTTTATCTCCTTGGTGACTTACTTTAACCCTTTGGCACCAGAGCTAAATGTGTGGTGGGATCTGCAGAAGACTGGAATGTAAATGAGGACTGTGCAAGAGTGACCATAATTGGCCAACAGCAGTAGCTGATGTTTGGTGTTTTGAGCATCACACTGCGCATTATAAATATGTAATGTACAGCACCATAGGGTTAATAATTTTTGTTTTCAGTAATGTGTGTAGAAGATAAAAGTTTTTTTTTTTTCTTTTCTCTCAGAACATTCAGAAAATGCTGGGCTTTGCTCCATCAAGAACTGCGAGCAAGCAGAGCGGCAGTATATTTGGTCCTCCACCTCAGCAGTTTAAATGATGATTGTGTGTCTTAGTGGTGTTGGATCCCATCTGTACTGTTTGGACTTAATGTAAGTGTTGGCAGTGGAAATAGTGTGACATTACTGAAGAGTGATTTCTTCAGGTAGGAAACTTTGGTGTGAGGATTCATTACTGTCTATAGAGATATTCTGGGTGTTTCCAATTAAGGAGCTATCGATATGGTGCACTGTTTGCATGTTATCGTGATACTTGTTACAGGAACACATAGGGTGCTTCATTTACTTATTCTCCAACTCCACATTTTTTATTGTCTCAGTGTTGGGTGTATTTTTTGCCACGTACTGCTCTGTTGGGAGATTAAGAACCTACTTAAGTTAAAGTCCACCATTGTACATGTTTCAGTTCTTACTGCTGCCTCATTTTTAACCATCAAAGACTGGGTTGGTTTTTCATTTTAGCGCATGGTTTATGAAAAATGTATTATTTGAACAGAAAAATATAAAATTATAAAATAAACAGAATTTTGTGGAAAAAAGAAATGGAGATTATGCAGCATGTCTTTAAAATGCAGGAAATTACTGTGTTGCTTAAATACATAAAGTGAATTTATGGGAGTTTTTTTTTTAACCAGCATTCACATATGTGAATGTGACTGTAGGTCATTTAAAGGTTAATTTGTGCCCAAATCATCTCAGTTTGCTAAAGACTGCACTGGTATATAGATTAAAATGTACATAACTATAATATGCCTTTTGTTTTGTATGGGTGTGAAACTTGGTCTGTCATATTGAGGGAGGAACATAGGCTGAGGATGTTAGAGAATGGGGTGCTGAGGAAGATATTTGGGCCTAAGAGAGACAATGTAAGGGGGGGAGGGGGGTGGAGAAGACTACATAATGAGTTCCTTGTGATCTGTGTTCCTCACCAAATATTATATGGGTGATTAAAAAGAATTAGATGGGCAGGGCATGTAGAATTTATGGACGAAAGGGGATGTGCATGCAGGGTTTTGGCGGGGAAACCTGAGGAAAAGAGACCACTTGGAAGACCTAGGCATAGATGGGAGGATAAATAAAGTGGATCTTCAAGAAGTGGGATGGTGGGGGCACAGACTGGGTTGATATGGTGGAGGAGAGGGCCTGGTGGCAGGCTGTTGTGAAGGCAGTAATAAACTGTGAGAAATTCCTTTACTATCTGAGGACCTATTAGAGAAGGACTCTGCTCCATGGAGATTGGTATGGAGGCATCCTAATTACAGTTTTAGATTCTAATGTTGTCATTTCATCAATTACCCATGCATTGCTGGAAAACTGATTTTGCTGAACAGTATGCAGAACTGCTTCAGCATACCATTACAAAGCAATATTTTTGTAACAAAGCCAGTTGGTAATAATTTCTTTATTTCAGACTGTGCCTAAGTTTTTTCTTGTTCATGGGAATGGTAGGATGCATTATTAAGCACTGTAACTGAATTATTTTCTAGGGAAGGAAGAATTTTGGAAAACCTTTCTTTGAAAGGGCGTGGCTTTCATATATGTATGATAATGTCCTTGCCCACTTCTCCCACCACCCTTTTTTTATTAAAAAACCCATATGCTGGCACCTGTAAAAGCTGACTGGCTATCAGTATGGATGAGTGTCTCATTTTTATCTTCATAGTGGGGTTTTTTTGCCAGTAGATGGTCTCAATTAAAAGGCTTTTCTTGATGATGGTGAGCCTTTCTTTCCACATTTGTTGTTGTGTTGCCCGCATGTAACCAACTGTGGCCCATTTAATAGATTTTTCTACCTTTCTGTTCTTATTTGTTTTACTGTTTGTCCCTTGGTCATATATAATCTGGGGGGGGGATTGAAGGGGTGATCAGAATACCTGTGAGTCTGGAACACCAAAAGGAAAGTCTGTAGTATTGGTAACATACAGGATATCATCGCTCGGACAGAAAGTGTAACTTTTTAAAGTTGACATACTGCATCTAACAGTAAATAACAACAATAACAACCACAATGACGACGAAAACGACGACAACAACAACGTTATGGTAAGGTTACCATACCATTGTGTGGAACCAACAAGTTCGAACTGACAGAACTATTCGTAACAATAAACCACACATCATAATCCATGATAATAAATAAGGAACATGCATGTTAATAGATGTTGCAATTCGTGGAGACAGAATTGTTATTAAAAAAAAATAGTTGCGAAAATTTTAAAATATACAGACCTCATAATAGAAATTCAGCGCATGTGTAATGTGAAAGCAAAAGTGATACCAGTAATACCCTTCCCAGAATAAAGCTAGTAAGTCCTCAGCTAACTAAGAAAATGATGGCCATTTAAGTTATCTGAAAGTTCATTATCAGGGTCCCAACAGTCACCACTCAGATAATATGCATAACAGAAACACGTTCAGATTACTGTGTCCTGGTATGTGATGCTGTGCATTCACAGTTAGTTACCGAGGTTGTAGGACACACTGCCTCTGTATGTAAAGTAGATCTACCCTAAGAGAGAGTCAATAACATATTCAGACAGCTTGGTGTCTAACGTACCAGGCTACATAGCATCGCATCCCATAAGAAAGCAGTCATACTGCAGCAATAAACAGTATTTCATTTCTGGTATAATTTCCTTAATAAGTATTACACAGACGTACGTCAGCACAATCTATTTATTCTATAGCACAGGTACATGTTTCGACTAGATGTTAGTCATCTTCAGGCCCCTACAATTACTTTACCAGATGCTTTGTCCACTTTGTGATCCCATAGTGTTTACATGTGGATTACTTATTTGCTAAAGCTTTTAGAAAAGTTATAACTACAGAGCTATTGTTATTTGTAGGCTGTGTTGTAGCATGAAACCACTAAAGCATAAGATTCCTTCCTTTTTAGTGCGCTGATGTTCACTGGATGTTCAATTGTGGGATGCCGTTGTCACATTACAGTTGGTGTTGGGATGTTTCTGCTTTCCTTATTTATTATGGGTAGTTGTGTTAGTTTTCTGGTAT
>Ga0123354_10013382_pt1 | contig 12726 bp, 7 predicted proteins | sample TergutLab28metaG_2_FD_97872 | JGI IMG/M metagenome (GOLD analysis project Ga0123354, IMG submission 97872) | Labiotermes labralis P4 segment gut microbial communities from Petit-Saut dam, French Guiana - Lab288 P4 | ecosystem: Host-associated > Arthropoda: Insects > Digestive system > Gut ... | reverse complement strand
GAGATTTTAACTATTTTAACAAATTAAAGTTTTATAGTGTCAAACGAAAAAGTGTGCATGTGTTGGTGATTATTGAGAATATGGACAATATGCACGGTGAAAAACTGAAAAGATTTACTCTACTTTGATGTAAAGAGCGAAGTGCCAGTTTTAAAGCGAACTGTCGCCGAATTAAATACTTTAGATCATTCAGTAATTAAAAAGTGTCTAAGAGGCCTACAGAATATTGCCGATTAGTAGGGCAACTATGAAACGAGTTTACGTAACCATCGTTAAACCCATAAGCACAAAATTCGTGAAGCTAAACAGGCTGAGAGACAAGACCAAGTGCACTGTTAAGGTCAAATTAAATAGAATCAGTTTGACGACGCTGAGAACGAACTAGACAGAAATGAGATCAAGATAAGTACCAAATGTGTTGTTGTGGATTTGACTTTTGAAAAGCCATTTTGACTGGGATGAAATTTATGTTGGAAATAATGTGACATGTTATAGTGTACAAAAAAAAATTCAAAAATTCGGAAAAGTTATTTAAAACGGAAATCGGTCTATAATTACTAACGGAAGAACTGTTGACTTCTTTAGAAAAAAAAACACAGTGACCGTTCATTTCCACGCGATGGAAGGCTTTCCCATGACAAGGTGTGATCCAAAATATATTTAAGGAACTGTAGCAACCCTTTATAATAAAACGAAATATACCATCAAGTCCGACAGACTTAGAGGGTCCAAGGCGTTTTGTAGCTTTCAAAATGTCTAATTCGGAGATGGGAAGCAACTGCAAAAAGTCACTTGACTATATACCAGAGTGATAGCCCACTGGAGAAGTATCGTCAACCGACTGAAAATGTTCTGTAAAGCCTTCAGCTACCTCGACAAGTTTGACGTACATTGCTATTATTTAAATCAAGATGAACAGTGTAAGAACTGTGTTTCCTAAAACAGGATTCCTACTTCTAAAATTTAGTAGGTTGGGATTTTAAATTATCATCTATGCTCTTGTACCATTGAAGTTTTCGGACGTGATTGTAATTTTCAGAAGCTTCCGGTAATGGAAAAATTTACTATAACAATACCAGTTTTTGCTTTTCTTCTATTGTGTATAAATAATAATAATAATAATGTACAATTTTGTATGTAAGTGGCATTATAAATAAACTATTTTGATATAATGTTTGTAATTTCACTTCACTTGTGGAATGTGGTTTGTGAAAGGAAGGGAGTAGCCAAAACTTGGACGTTCATAATCGCTGCACAGAGATTCAGTCTGTCCCTCTGGATAATAGAGATGGGAAGCTGCTGTCGCCTTCAGTGATTAGTAAGATTTCGCTGATACCTAAATCCATGGACCAGAGCCCTATTAAGCTATCGACAATCTATTATCTGAAGGATGAAGGAGATCAGCTGCACCGATTGTGTGAAAGAAGAAGTGTCACATGGATCACGGGTGGGAGGGAGGGAGGTAGGGAAGAAGGAAGGAAGGAAGGATGGAGGGAGGGTGGGAGGGCGGAAGGAAGGAAGGAAGGAAGGAAGGAGGGAGGGCGGAAGGAAGGAAGGAAGGAAGGAAGGAAGGAAGGAAGGAGGGAGGGAGGAAGGAACGAAGGAAGGAAGGAGGGAGGGAGGGAGAAATGAAGGAGGGAAGGAGAGATTGAGGGAGGGAGGAATGAAGGAAGGAGAAATGGAGGGGGGGAGGGAGGAGGAAATGAGGAGGGAGGAAGGGACGAAGGAAGGAAGGAGGGAGGGGGAAGGAGGGAGGGAGGAGGAAGAAAGATCATACGTAAAATAAACCTAGGAAGGTTAATTTGATTGGTTACACCTTGCGTATAAACTTCCTTCATAAACACGTCATTGAAGTAAAAATGGAAGGGAGGCGAAGAAAAAGACGTAAGCAGCTACTGGATGAAAATAAGGAAAAGACAAGGACTGGAATTTGAAAGAGGAAGCATTATATTGTATTGTTTGGAATAGGCTTCGACACTGTCGCAAGACAGAGGGGACAACGAATGAATTTATCTCGTAGGTCTATTCAGCATTTCTGCTGCTTTTGAGACAAATCGGAACTTTTCATTGCCCTGTTCATAAGAACCTACCGCTAGACCCCATCGTGAACCAGCTGAATGCAATGCACGTCATCGCATCCCGTTTCTTCAAGCTCCATTTCAAATTTATATGAAATCTGAAGTTATCAACGTATTAAAATATTATATTGTTGTATTGTGGTTTGTGACATCGTGCATTCTGGTAGATGGCACCAATGTTTTGTATAACTCACTACCTCGAAACCTACACTGAAGACGGGCGCAATTTATCCCTTCGAAACGTCAGTGACTCCTTTAAAGAATAAACGCTCTCGTAACACAAGTGTGCAGCAACTTCTACTTACTTACGTACTTTTTCATGAAGATAAGGTGAGAGGGAGGTACGACTCCATATATTCTTAGCCTCGGGATCCAATACGGGCGAGTGACCCACTTTAGCGTTTCAAAGTTTTACCATCCAGAATAGAGCTGCTCTAATCATTGAATCAGAGACTGCTTGGGCCCCAGGTCTGTTCTGGAAGTTTAGAGGAAAGAAAATTCTCTTCCTCCGCCGGCGATATAACACCTATTCACTGCTAATTTTTCTCGTAGTCTAGTATACGATTTTACAAATTTTTAAAAAATCTAGAAGCCACCAACAAATCCTAGACACCAAAGTCCATACGGCAGACACAAAATTCTCGAGTGACCCATGAACATATTAATAAAACGAAATTATACATATACTCCGTCTGACACAACTATATAATATTTTATTTTTATTCTACTATTGGCTACTAGTTTCGGCCTCAGGGGTCATCACCAGGCCAATATTTACAAAAAAAATCTTAAAAATGCTGCTGCATGTAGTACAAACTTCAATTTTTGTGGGATCCCAATTATAATAATTAATAGTCTTTACAATTATTACCAACTTCGACATGTACTGTCTGTGGTAAGTTGTGCCGAAATCTTATGATGTGAGTGCTATGAATGTGTTTCCAAAATTTTTCCTAGATTGGCAGCCTTCAAATTCTAAACTTATTCAAATTATTAATAATTAATTACAGAATATTCAGTATAATATTTTTAAAATCTGTTTTGAAGTTTGCAAGTATTTTTAAATCCTACATATTGTTACCTGGCGCTATCTGCTCGTTGCCTGTGAAACGACATACATTTTTGTTTGTAAGGAAAAACAGGGCAGTAATTACGTTGAAAATTTTGGGTTTCACTACACAAAATTTAGTCGCCCTGGCGGCTAGGATCCCAGAAATTTTCACTCTTGTCTTGTCACTACTAGAGTACCGACCAAATTATGACGGTCCTTATTTCAACTCACATGATGATAATGTGTAGAATTATCAAGAAAAAATTTGAATCTGAATGTATAATAAAATGCCAGATTAATCCAAATCCAAAGAGATAAAACATGGCACATGTGGTGTAGCTACTCACCATCGATGCCCAGGCTGAGCAATCTAGTTGGTGTGGGTACAGATAAAGATCCAGAATGGTCCAGGCCCCCCTCCAGACGAAGACCACGAGAGTGCCCACAATGAGCACGCTGAAGAGGCAGTCTAGCACGTAGAGAGACGTCTCTTTGGACCCCTGCACAGTAAGAAGACCCTTAACATTACGATTCCAAGGTGCGGATTCCGCACTGAAATGTCGCTCAGGTTTTAGGTGTGTTGGCAAGAGTCGCGAAAAGCTCCTATTAGCTGCGTCGTCTGCCTTTCTATCAGCACGTATCAGCTGGGACCTTATTAGACAGAATCGCTTGAAACTTGATATTGGAGACTGGCATTGAGCTCTGTCGTGAAAATTTAAATTTGGTTAAAGTCGGACGGAAATATCGTCCACTTTACCTTCAGTACTATGCATATGCATAGGCCTATATTACTGACAGTGACGTACGGTCAGCATATAATCGATCTCTTCAAGCTCAAAGGTGTTAGACTGTTAGGTTAGCCGAGGAGGTGTACGCACTATCATTTACTTCGTACCTAAACAACAACACTAAATAAAACTCACTCTTACTTTTCCATGGCAAATTTAAATGGGGTTGAGTAAGTTAAATGGGGTTAAGCTAAATGAGGGAGTAGTGAAGTGTAGTTGGGTGAAGTTTAAATGAGAAGAACTGAACTTTCGACAAGTATAGTGAAGCGTAGTGAAATAGAGTGTAGGTCTTAGTTACAGGGTGTCTCTCATTATTAGAAGATGTACAGATTGTGTGTAGTTTGCTGCTTCTTTCATATTCTTTTGGTTCTGCTTTTTATCATAGGACATATGGTTTTGTAATTTGTATGCTTCTATTTAATTTTGTAAATTATATATTCTTATTTTTATGTTTATATATCCTTATTGTTATGTATGTTCCGTTCTAGGTATTCTGCTTCATTGTGTTGTTCTGTGTATTGTTTGTGTGTAAATGTGTACTGTACTGCTGCCAGAGGGTGTCAGCTCAGTTGCAGTTCACAAATATATCATATCAAGATAACTGTGACAGCTGCAAGGAGAAATGTTTCATAACATAAGTTAACCCTTATCCTGCTAACGTGGAGAATACGGTGAGCTCCTAATAATGCCAGCAATTGGCAGATGGGATTTAACTCAGCGTTTAAAGGGCTAATGCGAACGCGCTACAATGTTTCATAATACGTAATGTTTCTACCTTGTTCACAGAAATCTCCAAAATTTATTACACCCGAAATTTCATTTCCGTCTTTTAAAATGACAACAGAAAGCTGCTGTAGAATTGTTATATTTCCGGCATTTTTTCTTGAGAGTTTGGGTTCAAATCTTGGTCTGGAAGCTGTTTATCCTGAAGGAGAACTTTCGTGATATTCCTTGGTCTCACTAGGGAAACGTGAAGATAATATTCCAAATTAAGCAACTTCAACCTTCTTACACTTCCTGTCCAATTCATCCGTTAAGTATACGAGGCGTGTTAAAAAAAAAACCAAACTTTTGCTATAAAGACTTACTTGCTCATTTTACAGCATTTTAAGCACTCTTCCCTTCAATGTAGTCCCCTTGACTGGCAATACACCATTCCCAACGTTTCTTCCATTGTCGGAATGCTTCCTGGAACGCACTTTCTGTGATGGCGCGCAGTTCTCTTATCGCATTCTCTTATCACATTTTCCCGAATCTCCTCTATGGCTTGGAAACGACGTCCTTTCAAAGTGGTTTTAAGTTTGGGAAACAGAAAAAGTCTGCTGGCGCTAACTCCGGAGAATAGGATGGATGGGGCACAACGGATGTCTGATGTTTTGCCAGATAACTGCGGATGAGGAGCGACGCGTGATCCGGCGCATTGTCGTTGTGCAACATCCAAGTCTGGTTTTCCCACAATTCAGGCCTCTTTCTGCACACAGCTTCACTCAAACTCGCTAAAACTTCCTGGTACAACTGTTTGTTTACCATCTGACCACGTGGTACAAATTCATGATGGTCAATGCCTTTCCAATCAAAAAACCCAACCAATATCACCTTGATCTTTGACCGACTCATCCGGGTTTTTTTTTTGAGGAGACCCTTTCCCCATCCACTGCGACTATTGCATCTTGGTTTCAACATCATACCCATAAACCCACGTCTCATCTCCTGCTATGATGTCTTAAGAAAGTTTTCATAACCATTTGCTTTGGCAAGCAGTTCCTGTCTGATTTCAGCACGGTTCTCTTTCTGATCGTCAGTCAATAAACGCGGCACGAATTTTGCACTGACGCGTAGCATCTGAAGCTTTTCAGTAAAAAATCTGATGACAAGATCCTATGCTGAGGCCCACGTCGTCAGCAACTTCTCGGACAGTTAAACGACATTTTCCACGAACCACAGCACGAACTATCCCGACATGGTCGTCTTTTGTTGATGTGGAAGTTCGTCCAGGCCTGGGACCTTCACCAACCAACATTCTGCCTTCTTTAAAATGCTTAAACCACTCATAGCACTGCGTTCGGCTCATAGTCCTCCCCGTATGCTTGGTTAAGCAATTGAAATGTCTCTGTAAACTTTTTACCAAGTTTGCAGCAACATTTCACACACACACACAAACACACACACACACACACACACACAAACACACACACACACACACACACACACACACACACTCACACACACACACACACACACACACACACACACAAACATCTTGTTCTACAAGCTCTTTCATGTCACTTTGTCACTAATCCGGCGTACAATTTGTAAACGTGCACAGTTCAACGGATGTAGCTCGACGACTAATGCCCTTAGCGAAACGGGACAAATGACAGTTTGTTGTCAAACCTGACGCTAGCAGAGTTTAGTAGCCGCAGCGCGCTGTCTCTGCTGGTTGGCGCGCTGTTTAAAAAGTTCGGTCTCTATTTGAACACACCTCGTATGATCAGTTGGCACTAGTTTCACCTACTGACAGCATAATAAATATGCGGAAGAAAGAAAAGAATGGTATTTGACTTTATTAGCTCTTAGATATTAGCTTCGTCACGTCTATCCGTCTGTTCATCCACATGGAACATCTCGGCTCCCACTGAACCGATTTTCATGAAATAAGATATTTGAATATTCTTCGAATATCTTTCGAGAAAATTCAAGTTTCTTTACAACCTGACAAGAATAACGGGTACTTTACCTGGTAACCAATATGCGTTTATGGTCACATTTTGCTCAGTTCTTCTTAGATTGAAAAACGTTTCAGACACACTAGTACAAAAAATCAAAACACACATTTTATATTTATCTCAGTATTTAACCAACTTGATGCACAAAATTTGTTTCACAATACTTTTATTTCATGCCTGTACATGTTTCGAGCACATGTGCTCGAAACATGTACAAAACTTATTGTAAAACAAAAATTTTGTGCATCAAGCTGGTTAAATACTGAGATAAATATACCGAGATGCAGCACGGTCAACAAAACGTCAAAATCACACATTTTATGTCAAGTAACATTTTTTTCGAAAATCTTTCCTTTTATGAAATAATGTGTAAAATATTTTACAACCGGATAGGACACAGATAATTGTATGGCGCATGCGCATTTTATGCTGAATACCTACTGCTGCAAGCACACACTCAGAATATGTAATATTTATTGCTTTGCACGGCAACAATGGTTGCACGAACGGTCCTCAGTGTTACGTTGTACGTACACTGCCTGTCTTGTTTCGTTTAATCATCCTAATCACAAACCAGTGCTGTAGAATACAAATTATGAAGTTCCTCGTCATAAAATATTTTTGTCCTTTCATTCGCTTCCTCCAAACATTTCGCGGTTTTTTTTTCTGAATTATCCCTCATTTACCCTGACAGACACGTGTTTTGCAATAACCATCCTGTCTTCTCTTATCTTGTAAGTCTGGTAAAAATTTTGCATTAAACAGAAACTTGCACCGGGGCGAAAAGCATTACACAAGAGTGCAAGAGTTTGTAAATGTGACCTATAGAAGAGAGACGTTTATTGTTAGAAGCTCATAAATAACCTACAGGGCAGGGTGATTAGCAAACGTTGGGACTACATTTCGAAGCCACAGACAGATTTGATAGGTAATGAAGTCCTTAATTCAATGTATCGGAATCCTTCTCGAGAAGCCAACAGCCTTCCATTTAATGAAGAAATTGTAAGCGTTTTAGGGAAATGGAATGTTCTATGCCACATACATAATAGCCGGAAAAAAGGTAAAGATAAAGTGATCCCGTTACAGGTCCGGTGTGGCCCAGAGGGTGGTTAGAGGTATAGCTCTACTCTTCCATGACCGCTGCACTAGAAGGGGGTGAGTGGTCAGCAGCATGCCCCGGCTGCACTTTAACCCCGGGAAAGACCCGGTACCCATTGTACAGGAGGCTGGGTGGGCCCCAGGGCCGGTCTGGACGAGCGAAAAATCTCTTCCCCACCGGGATTCAATCCCGGACCGTTCAGCCCGTAGTCAGTCGCTATACCAACTGAGCTACCGGGCCTAATCACAACAGCCAGATACATGTCCAAAATAACAGTCAATACCCAGATAAAGTTAAAGTGCATTCTGTAACAGAACATTAAGAACCATAAAGGGCGTGAGGTTGTAGCTCTACTCTTTCTTTAATCTCGAGGCTAGATGGAAGTGGGTGGTTAACGCGACGACCCGGTGTCCACTGTACAGGAATATAGGTGACCCGCAGGGCCGGTTTGGACAGTTCCGGAAAATCTCTCAGGCTCCAGGATTCGATCCCTGGTCCGTCCAGCCCGTAGCCAGTCGCTATACCGACTGATCTATCCCAGCCAAACCGGAGACCAAGTGAAAATCAAAACAGGTAATTTGAATTGAAACACAGTATATATTGTGTTAGTAAATATCCAACAAGATGCAACTACACACGGTTTATTTTATCTGTAAACTGCTCTTCATGTTTCGGGTGGTTTCTCGACCCATCATCAGGAGCACAAATAACTGTATCTACAGCATCTGGTACTGGTCAACCGTTGTTGTTACCTGTCGCTATTGTGGAGGAGTTGAGACTGCGGTCTACAGTTATTTGTGCTCCTGATGATGGGTGGAGAAACCACCCGAAACATGTACAGCGGTTTACAGGTAAAATAAACTGTGTATAGTTGCATCTTGTTGGACAGTTATTGAAACAGAATTACGATACACGGTCCCATGAACATATAAAACAGTATATACTATGTACTACATACTATATACTATATACAACATAATGTGTACTATATGCTACATACTATGTACTACATACTATATACTACATAATATATACTATATATTATATACTATATAATATATACTATATACTGTACCGTATATACTGTATACTATATACTATATACTACGGCTGATGGAAAAAAATCTTGAACCTCACATTAGGGGATCTAACAAGCCATTAAGTTCCATCCGGCTGTCCTGCCCCAATCTCTCGCGTCATAGAAGCACGTAGTATTTAACCGGATACCTCAGTCAGTGCAGGGAGTTAGTTTCGAGCTGGACGACCGGTGAGTTTGCGTTCTATCCCCGGCTGGATCAGAGATTTTTCTCGCGGACCCAAAATGTTGACCACACTTTCAGAATGTCTGTGTTAGCTCCCTAAGTAATGGTAATGAGGACTTTGTAATGAGCTAAAATGACTGGTACGTATGTTTAACATCACTTTCACTAGAGAAATGAGTAAGGCATGCTTGTAGTACAATTGAAAAATCATGGTGAACTGGACATACACGTCTGAACTGAAGTAAGTTTCTAATAATAAGCCAAATTCCATAAAAATCTGTCACGGCGCTCAGAAATACGTGCAAAATATCGTTCTGTTCCTTAGAGAGGGCAGCCATTACAATTAATGACACAAAATAAAAATGACTTAACAAAATGAAGATACTCGTGTCTTACACTACTGTCAAGAATTTTATAAAAATTGGAGTGTTGTTCATAGGGAGAGACAGACAGACTTCATGCAACTGGGTAATTTTCAAATTTCTTTCTTGGGTTGTATTCCTTTCTCAAGAAAAAAATTGTAGGCATAAGACATCACCATCCTATGTATGTTTGTGTGTGTGTGTTTTTTTTTGTGTTGAGTTGGTGCCGTGAAATATAAAATTTCGAAAAACTTGTCCGATTTTCACACAGCTTGTTACGAACTGTATGCCATTGGTTGTCACTCGAAAGTCTTATTTTTTGTTTAGCTTCCTGCTGTAGTAACAACAACATTGCGAGTGTGCAACATACAGGGCAGCACAGACACTGTAGCCACTGACTTACAGTCCTGAAAGAAGTATTGTAATTGGTGTTGGAAAAATATGCAACTGTTGCTCGGGTAATATTTTTAGGGTAAAATTAACAACATGGCAGCCGTGAAAATTATTTTTACCTCTTTGTTTGCTGGCAATAACGAATTGATTTTTGGAATTAATTGTTTCGGATTTGGTATATAAGTGGGAGGGTAGATAGGTGAGTAGGTTGGTTGGTTGGTATGTAGGTAGGTAGGTAGGTAGGTAGCTTTGTGGGTGGGTGGATGGACAGACAGACAGATAGACAGGCAGGCAGGTAGATAGATAGACAGACAGACAGGCAGATGTATAGATAGACAAGCAGGCAGGTAGATAGATAGACAGACAGACAAGCAGATGTATAGATAGACAGGCAGGCAGGTAGATAGATAGACAGACAGACAGGCAGATGTATAGATAGACAGGCAGGCAGGTAGATAGATAGACAGACAGACAGGCAGATGTATAGATAGACAGGCAGGCAGGTAGATAGATAGACAGACGGACAGACAGACAGGTAGGTAGGTAGGTAGGTAGGTAGGTAGGTAGGTAAAGAAGCCATTACTATACAACCATGTCTTTATAAACTACCGTTTTTAAACCAGCAGTTAGAATGTTGGTAACAATGCGAAGTTATTCGACATATCTGCAATACACGTAATCTGACCTTCAGGGAAGGCAAATGCAGTTAACAATGACACTATTGGCTGGTGTATTTGACTAGAAATGTTTAAAACAGGACAGTAGGCTTTCCGAATTATGCCACGAATCCTCCTTTGTTACTAGAAATTTGAAATGATCCCTGACCTAAGGTGAATCTTACGCATCGAATATAGCGTAGACGAATTTGTTTATCTTTATACACGTTACTCCAGTTTCGTGGAAGTAGCCTGTGTGTGCACTGCATGTGTAGGTAGTTGTACTGTGTTAACATGCACGACAGTTCTTGAAATAAAAGCTGGCAGATTTAATCCACTTCAATCTAGTTACAACTACTGCAAGCAATCATTTGGTAACTACAATTAGGCCAACAGGACTCCTCAAAAATGACGTAGATCCACGTCGCATACGAAGTTTTTTCTTCATAGTTATGTTGATATTCTTCTTATACATAAACTCTTTACTCATCTGAAACCTGCGTTTTTTTTTGCAGCTTCAAATGAAGTCGCCAGCTTGCAAAATAAAATTGAATGAAGCTTATTCCTTTGTTGAATCCATTTATTGCTGTTATAATTATTGTCCGGATAGAATATTAACGCTGTTTTTAGAGTGGTTTTATTTTTGCAACTGGAGTGTCCTTTTATTTAGACCAAAAATCTCTTCTAATATTTTGTATTGAATTAAAAATGGTTTTATATTAAAATTCTTTGTTTGTATAAATTTTTTCAAATGTGGCGTGATGATGGAAATAAAGACTCAGACTGGTATTTTTATATTGCGTAATAACTGTGCGTTTGTATTGAAAACATTTTAAATCGATTGCTTGGGTTTATACAAAGACAAGTGGATGTAATTCTTTAAGCCATAGAATACGCATACTACATTTTCAGTCCTCTGCCACTGCCGGCTCTCACAATTTCTTGTAAAATTTCCTTCCTTATGGTTCACACCAAATATCAACGTATTTTCAAAAAATTTGAAGCTATTTCGAAATTTTAGGCGCCAGAAGTGCGAAAAGAAACTTTTTTCCGTACAAGTGACCCACTACTTTGGAGTGAGTTTGAGCCTTACTGTTTTCTAAGGCTTTATGCTCGGTGCAAATGGACTGACACAAATTTTCTGATGTAAGAAAAACGAACTGCAGGAATTATGCTGAAAATATTATTCCCCACCTTAAAATTTAGTCACCCAGTATTTGTGTATCAATGGACTAAACATAGGAAATCCAGATATTTCTTAACAAATTAATTTTTATGAAGTCAGACTTAAATAAACACTTCTAAGGGTCTGCAGCTTTCAACATTATCCAACGTACTGAGGGTTAAAACTGGAATATTGGGCTATTTGTTTGATTCTTATGAGACATATTTCGTGATAAGTCAAATAAAAAATGTTATATTTCTTGCAATCATTTGCAGAAATGCAAATAAATAATATTAGTCACCTGCCCTTCTCTAATATATAAGGTCAAACCAGTAAGCAAAGGTAAAGCAATCCCATCACAGGCCTGGACAAGTCCAGAGGATTCCAGGAGGTTGAGGCCCCCAAATTTCATGACAATCGGCACATTAAGGTGGTAAGGTTGTCAGCCCTGCCCACCGACCGTCTTAACCCCCCAGGAAATATTCCTGGTATTCATTTCTGTTAGAGGCTGAGTCACCCCCAGGGCCACAATGTGGCCGGAGGGATTATGTCGATGAAAAATTCCAATGACACCATAGGGAATCGAATCCGCGACCTTCCGGCTTGTAGCGCTACCGCGTGCCCCCGTAAACAATAGTACGTGCATGGTATATACGGACAAGAATTTATTCCGAATTATTGCGCTGTTTTCTTTCAATAACGATGTAAAAGTTTTTGTAAAATGTTTCAGTTGATACAGGTACTGCGCACAAGGGCCATGTTTAGTTAAGAATATATAACATTGTTCAAGGTAAGGGTAAAATATACATTCCAGAGTCAATTAAGATATCTTCATATGCAGTGAGCAATTGTGAATAGTGGCTGTAATATGACATACACAGAACTCAATTAACAAAAATTATTTGCTTCAAGCATCTTCTTTCTAAGTGAGTAGAAATGTCTGCTTACAGTCTAGTTGCGTATCTTACATACGAAGAACTACTGGAAATTTAATGTTTGTGTGACCGTGCATCATTGACACAATAACATAAACAGCCAACTAGATGCAACGATAATAGTTCTATTAATAATTTCAATAAGCTCAACATGTTTCGGCCGATAATTTCGCCCATCCTAAGGGGCACTAGACTGTGTTTACAGCTTGTG
>Ga0123354_10013381_pt1 | contig 12727 bp, 6 predicted proteins | sample TergutLab28metaG_2_FD_97872 | JGI IMG/M metagenome (GOLD analysis project Ga0123354, IMG submission 97872) | Labiotermes labralis P4 segment gut microbial communities from Petit-Saut dam, French Guiana - Lab288 P4 | ecosystem: Host-associated > Arthropoda: Insects > Digestive system > Gut ... | reverse complement strand
GCACCGCTAACCTCTAAAGTTGCATTTTATATATTTATTCAACAAATATAGGTACTGAATATTTTAAACATGGAATATACTCTCCGTTTTTTTCTCTTCAAAATGCAGTTTGTTTCATAATTCTTACATATTTGGTTCCTGTATTATTCACATTCTATATACAGGATGTGCTAAAATTAAAAAAGTAATTCCGACGCCAAAAGGTTAAACATAAACAACGAGAACTTCCATGAAGAATTGTAGGTCCCTACTATTGATCTGTGTAGGGAAACTACTGGAAGTATACTGCTTATTTTTAAAACTGGCTCCTCTGTTCAGTACATTATAGCAGGTGGGGTAGATTTCTGTTGTCAGAAATAAACTATTAATACTTTTAGAGTTATGCCATCAGCATATCCATAATAATTTGTATCGAGCCAAGGGAGGTCCATAAAAAAATAGGTAGGTAGGAGCATCTATAATACAATTCCTGAAGCAGATTTCATGCTTTGGTGTAATGAGATATCAGTTATCATACTAAATACAGTAATAAATATACATTTTGTTTGGGTTACGTTGTTTAGCATTATGCACAATAATTGTGTCATCAGAAGTTACATATTTTTGTAATGCCACCACACAAATATTAAGGTCCTATCTAGAAGTTTATGGTGACCAGTGCATTGATATTAGTGACAGTATAAAACTAGGAAGTACAAACATAAGATGACCTCCTGTAGAAGTATGTGTTAATCATTTTTGACAGGTTTCTTTACATTTGCCCCATAAATATGAGAATATTGTAAAATCATAGTTCTGTCATGGATCATGAACAGATGTGGTAGAAAACTCCTTGTGTAGCAGATTTAAGTATTCTCCATTGTTAAAATGCAGTAAGCAGGGCTAGACATACTGATTTGGTCATTTTATTGTTAAATGGTTTTGTATAGAATCTGAAATCTTCTGAGTCAGCTTTTGTTAGTGAAGTCCAAATAGGGTCATGGTTCATATAGTTGGAAGAGACAGTAACACATTAAAATTATATGCACACAGTTAAGAGCAGATTAAATGTAGGGAATGCTTGCCACCATTCAGTTCAGTTTATTTTGTCTTCTATCAACAAACACAAACAATGAAATGTGCGACTACAGTTTTACCCGTTGCTTTGCGTGAAGGAATGTGGATTGAGGTAGTTAAGGAATAAGGTGCTGAGGAGAATGTTTTCACCCAAGAAAGAAGAAGTGACAGAAGGATGGAGAAAGTTGTACCTAGTGGAGCTTTATAATTTGTACTGGTTTTCATGTATTCTGGTGATCAGATAAAGGGGAATGAGAGCATGGGGAAAATGTGAAATATGTGCAGAGTTTTAGGTAACCTGAGGTAGGTGAGAAACAGATAAGAGGATAAAGAATGGGGTTTGAGGATGTAGTAGGTTTGATTCATGTTGCTGAGGATACAGACCATTGACATTTCAAGAGAACACAGTAACAAAGTATCATGTTACACAAAAGACAGGTTTTCTCAGCTGGCTGAGTGACTGTTAGCTTCTCATGGAGGCCTGTGCTGTATGGATGCCAGACTTTAAATTTTATGTTCACATTTTCAGCTTTCAGTTAATAAAGGAATCTCTTAGTTGAATCGACTTGTCACCCGCCGATAAGATTGGTGAAGCCAAGTTTGCCTTGCAAAATGGTGTGTGTGCTTGCTTCCAGTGTGCATTTTCATCTTTTATGTTTTAGGTACCAATGTGATTGAACCATTGCAGAGCCCACAGCACACTTCTGGGTATAATTTTAAAGTGTGCATTTTCACCATGTTTGATTTACAAAAAATTATGTTTCATACAAAATTTGTAGACATATTCGTTGGTTATAATTTATTACCATCAAACTAAAAGATAAATACAAAAAATGTGTTTACAATATTTTTTATTATACATTCTACAAAAATTGCATAATTTGTCATTAATGTGCAAGAAACACAGACATATCAATAATTAACACCAGTGCTACAGTTATTTTTTCCTCCCATTGTAGTTCTATGCCACAGCATCTGTATGTCCATAAATTAAATATATTATATTTGTGGATGGTTTTCAACATTGACTCATACTGTTCACATAGAGTACACATTAGTGAGTATGTTTTATGGGAGATTACAGTATGACTGCTGTAGAAAGGAGTATGGCAGTATGATGTACACACAGGGTGTGTAGATGTTTCATAGCTCATGTTTCAAGTACTGCCATAATGCGTTTTTTGAGCACATAATGTAATGATTTGAACAGTAGTAAATCTGGTGAAGTACTAATCTATCTGTGCTGTTGCCTGTAGCATTTTTCTGCACATTGTAATTCATATTCCCACAGCAGTCACACTGTACACTGTAGCAAGATTCTTTCAGAATCATCAAATTTTATGTCACAAGAATAAACTGTGTTCTGTTGATCTTCAGTGCATGTTATGAACTTGCAAGGAAAGAACCCAACTTCATCCATTGCACCTTTCTCTCTGTGACTGAATTTGCCCCCAAACAGAAGTACACCTATGGAATCAAAATGTGTCAGTTGAAAGTGGGAGGATTAAGGAAATTGCTCTGATGATGGTGCATTAGATGATTGGTAAAGAATCAATTGTGTGATTAGAACAAATAATATTAGCAGTTTTTTTGAACTAATAATGTGGCATCCATTGTTAATGCTGCTTGTTTCTTCTTGTCTTTTTTTAATTTTGTTGATTTGAATTGACATTACAAAAGACTGCATTACCATTGCTTACTGATTGTTTGAAATATAAAGGTAGAAAATGTTTAACATTTGTATACTGCCATTGACATATTTGTACAGCACACATATTCTGTACTGAATGTGATCTGTTTTTAAAATCCACAACAATATTTTGAAACATGTTTAATGAACAGTATATGCTAAGCTGTTTTAATAAATTAAACAGGTGAAGTTGATTTGGCTGCATGTAGTCACAGTTGTCTCTTGGGCACAGTTGCACTAACATGAACGTTCTTATTTTGTATTCTTCACAGTCGAACTGCTGACCTGCTGATGCAGGAATCTGGTTGTCGCTTAGACCATCCAGCAGCTGCCAAGTTCCGACAGCATGTAATGGATGGTGATTGGAGCAAGGTAATTCGTGTGTGTGCTTTAGCACTGAACCTTCAGATTTAAGTGACATTGAGTAGCATTTTTTGATGCCCCATCCAACCTTTTGTAACATGCTGGTATTGTATGTGATGATTTGTTAGCACCTTATCCACTCCCAGCCTGAAATACTACACCTTGCTGGATGGCGTTGACTGTTCATTCAGTATATTTATGCCTACCCTCCATATGTATACCAAGCTGTAGTAGTATGGAAACCACACACCATGGACAAAAAATTGCTTACTGTTGTGTTCATAGAGTTTATTAGAATTATGAAGTGAAGGAGGATGAGTTAGGCATGTAACATGCATTGGAGTGGTGAGAAATTCTTACAAAAGTTGTTTTGGAGAACTTGGAGGGAAGAGGCCATTGTAATACCTTGGCATAGGTGAGATGTTGGAAATAAAATGGGCTGTAAAGAAATAGGGTTGGACATTGTAGATTGGCTTTGTCTGGATCAGGACAGGGTTTAGTGGTAGGCTTCCTGTGAACATGGTTATGAATCTCTAGGTTCAGTCAATGACGAGGAATTTCTTGACTCTCTGAGCACCTGTTGGCCTTTCATGAAGGGTGTTGCGCCATGAATTAACTAACTAAAACATTTTTGTAGACCATTGCAATACCATTAGCTTTAAATTAGTAGTGTAGAGTAGATGAAAGTGTTTTTGGATGTAACACTGTTATTGCATAAGTAGTATGCAACAACGTGATGTAACATCCAAGATGACTTGAAATCTTTAGCAACAACACTGTGAGAATCTCAAGTCTTGCATTATGGTTAATCATATTTTGGAATATAAAGTTCCAGACCCTACAGGACACCTCATAATTTCATATGAATTACAGCTGTTCACACGGCAGTTAAGTGCATTGTTAGTGAGCATAGACATCAGAGTGATTTTTAATCCAGCAGATGGAACTGTATTGTGTGAAGCTCTCAGGGTTTGTGGTTTATTGAGGCATAGGAAAATTTTGGGATAATATCATAAAAGGGGTTGCTGTTGTTTGTGCTACAGATGTAACAGTAATACCTTAAAAGGGGTGTTGTTGTGTCTTATGGAGATAACCAGAGTATCATAAAGAGCTGTTTTTATTTTCTTATCTATCTTGTTATGACATTTATTGCTGTAACATAAACTCACAAGTCGTAACATCATAATTAAATAAACTACCTAATAGTGAAATTGTACCACAAGGAAGTATGTCAGAGTGACTGAACAGTAATCATGGTCTGTTTGTAGTAACAGACACCATAGGGCATCACTGGGGAGCTAATTGTTGACCATAAGATTGAGAATTTCACTGCTTCTTATGAAAACTGACGGTTTATTACTGTGTTTACTAGAACTTTTCCCTGGTCCCACTCCTGTGCCAAATGAAACTAGTTCACATTATTATTTCCGTATCATTTTCGGTATTCTTGGAATATTGTTGTAATTGTTGACATCTCTACTTAAATATTTAAAGTCACATGAATGTTTCAGGGAGTGAGCACATGCAACAAGCACGTGTACAACTAGATATGTGTTTTAATTCACACATCTCATTTTAAATCCTAAATTGGTTCTGTGTGTGTTAATGGGTGTATATTTTAATAGGTTGCATGCAGTTGATGTTGTGTATGCTGAAATGTTGGTGGTTTGTAGAATATAGTTGTAGATTCAGTGATTCTGATGTCTGACGTAGGACATGTTTGTAGAATAAATTTTGGTATAATATGTGAATTGTGTTGTTTTATTATTATTATTCATGTTTGATTTCTTTCACCCAGGCTGACAATGACTTGACAGAACTGAAGTCACTTCTGGAGAGCTCTTCACAGAGTCTTATTGTAAGTACTTCATTGAAAAGGATACAGAATTTAAAGATTATCTGCTGTCATAACTTTGATAAGGGTCCTATTGTTTTTATGGCAGCAGGTTTGGTTTGGTTTGAGAGAAAAGAAAAAGTGTTGAATGATAAGATTAGGCTGCTGTATGAAAACTCTCCATTCAGTTAAATTATTAAAATGTTGTTTGATATCATCTTCATGCACGTCTCTGAAGATTTGAAAATTATTAATTTTACATTTGGGACATTTGTAAATACCAATATGGCCTTCAGTCTGAATATTTTTTCAAACCATAATTGAAGTATCTTTTTAATGTTACATGAAAATGCTGTATTATGGAGTTTATTATAAGAATTGTTAGCAGTTCCAATATGGTAAATTTAAAGTTACTGCGTCTCTTTTTTCTCTAAATGTATTTTAACAAAGTGTAAAGATTGGTGACCACCATTTCTTTCCTCCTAGGAAATGAAGTTTTTGTTACTCGAGCAAAAATACTTGGAATACTTGGAGGATGGTCGTGTATTGGATGCGCTACATGTGCTTCGTAATGAACTAACTCCACTCCAGCACAACACAGTCAGAGTACATGAGCTCAGCGGGTAAAAGGATATTCTTTGTTACACATTATTTTATTATCCTATTGAATTGTTTAAATTTTTTTTCTTACCCTGTGACATAAGGTAATTCATAGTTAATAATGAAGTTCTTGTTGGTAGGGGAAATTGAATACTCAGATTTTCTCATTATATGACTTCAGACTTCAAACTAGACGTACATTTCTGCTGTGATTTTTATAGCAAGCATGAACACTTATTTCTTAAGTGGGGTGCCTTACACATTGCTGCAGTTACAGGGTTGAGAAAGTCTTATTTGGCATACAGCAACCATTTTGTAATTGAAGGAGTGCTGTAAATTTTATCTGGAATGTATCTCTGTTTGGTGTATATTGAATTAATTAGTTTTGATCTTTATGTCTGGTAATGCTAAAAATTCATTATTATTTCCAACAAAAAGTCAGTATTGTATGTCTGTAGTATTGCCAGGTTTGAGGTGGTGTGTACAATAAGGGACAGAAGTTTGATTTTATTAAGTTCTAAACTACGTACACATCCATTTATAATAACTGTATGAATTGTTGGATGTGGGTATAGGACTCACTGTTAGCAATTACCTTGGTTTGGGAAATTCCAATAAGAGAAGAAATGTGATTAATATCTTACATGCAGTTGAATTTGAGGACAAGCATTTGTGCATATATTGCAGCCGGGATAATGTTGTCAGTATGGCATATCACTAGGGCTCAATGATCTGGGGTTTGAACTGTGGTGGGTGTGAGATTTTCTGTACTCATTCAGATCAGCCCCAAGGCTCTTCCAGCCTCCTGTACACTTGTTTATTGTGTCTCTTTTCTAGGGGTAAAACAGCAGGGGCATTGACCACCCACCCTTTTCTAGCACAGAGGTTGAAGAATGGGTAGAACTATGCCTCTGGATACGCGCGTGTGTGTGTGTGCACACACACACATGCACACACGCATGCACACACACACACACACACATATGCATGTGAGCACAGGCATCACATGCCTTCATGGGATGTTACAAGGAAAAATTCACCTTTTTTTTTTACTTGTGTATGTACCTTTGCCTTCTGACAGAGGTGTGCAAATGCTAGGATGACAGTTTTGAGGTCTGAATTCTTACAGTGAGATGAATATTAGCTTAGACACATCCAGTTAATTTTTTTCACTAACAGTGAAAAAGTTCTTGCAGAATTATACTAAGCAGAAGGTAAATGTTCCTTGCACTTTCTGAATTTACTGCAGCTGTAACAGTAGTACAGTCTGTGTGACAAAAGTCAAGCTTCCAAAATTTTCTGAGTCCCACACTGCTGCAACTCCAGCCATTCATAATTTACGAGTATTTGCCCACATGTGGCTTTTCTGTGCCACCCATATATTGCAGTTATTTATACAAGACATCCATTAACCACCTAGCTATAAAAATATTTGGTCTTTAATCTTGTGAGATAATTGAAAAGGAAGACAGTCACCTATATGTGGTTTCGTTTTCTTGTTGTTTTGACATTAAAGCAGCAATTGGAACTGTTAGAGGATGTGGGGAAGTATGGAAGATGTCATAAGATGACCTTCAGTGGATGATGATGATGATGATGTGGATGTACAGTCAGTTTGTTTATTTCTGTAGTTATATGATGTGCAGTGGACGTGAAGAGCTTCAGATTCGAGCCAGCTGGGAAGGTAAAGGCTTAAAATCTCGAACTCAACTCATGGACAAGCTCCAGGAATTTCTACCTCCCTCCATAATGCTTCCTCCTCGCAGGTATGCTGTGTTTTGTTTTGAGACTTGTATAATATGTGCAAAATTAGAGACCAAGTTTGTGAGCCATATAAAATTAGAGTTACTGTTCTGTGTATGTGTTTTAATCGTTGGGTTTCCAGAAGTTGATTTGAAGTCCTGGTGATACACAGTAAATTGTGCTGTAAATCTGTAATTAGGAATCTCACCTAGCATGCTTCAGAAATTTGGGTTGTTTAAAGTTTACACATAATTTTACCATATAGACATCCCCCCAGTTCGTGCAGTTGTGACATTTGTAAATTTTGCATTTCACCCTTAAAGGACAGGGTTTATCTATTTACTCAATTATTATGCCAACTACTGCACATACATAAAATTTAAACATTAAAACATTAAAAACGCTCCTACATGCTTCGGTCCTAAGACCATTATCAGGGAGCTATATATTCCTTGCTAAAGTCACACTAAAAATAGTCACATATTAATTTCATTGTACCAGTACCCTGATGATGGTCTTAGGACCGAAACATGTAGGAGCATTTTTAATGTTTTAATGTGTAAATTTGATAAATTTTATATATGTGCAGTAGTTGGTGTAATAATTGAGTAACTGAACAACATGCACGGTGTAACAATGAAGACGGGGCTTATATTTAAGTTTTAGCACATGGTTATAAAAAAATGTATTATTTGAATGGAAGAAGATAAAATTATGAGATAACTGGCAGTTCTTTGAAAATAAAACAGAGATTGTGCAGCAAATACAGTAAATTTTCTTGTTGCTTAAATATATAAAATGAATTTTGGGGGAACACAAGTTGTTTAAAGGTTAGTGCATGTTGTATGAATTTTGTAATTAAGGTTTTTACTAGGAGCTGAACAATTATTCAGTTTTCTATGCAGAAAATGGTGTTGGGTTCAGCTCATCCATAGAGCACTGATTTTTAAGCCCCTAGAAACAGAATAGAGGGCTCTTAACATGATGGAAAATATTAAAATGTGAAGGAGCAGTGGAGTTTACAGTCAGAACTTCTTAATGAGAAAAACATGAATATTCTTATCCCTTCCAGCCACAACTATGTGCAGTATTGTGTAGGAGCACCAGACAGAACAAGTGAAAAGTGTTAAATGGCTTTTAGAACAGAAACTTTGTTTCATTTTGAATACAGGGGATCATTTAATGCAGCTTAAAAGACTGCTGGGGCTGCTGGACATGCAGAAAGTGTATGGTGGTTTTTCTGAATTCTGATCCTCTAATTCTGCAGTGAATGTAATGTAAGATGGGTGGATATGTGATATTATTAGACATGCCTCTTATTTTACAGGCTGCATACTTTATTATGCCAAGCAGTGGAACACCAGAAACACCAGTGTCCATATCACAATACAAAAACGGAGGATGGTCTTGAAAATATCTCTCTGCTAGTGGACCACCACTGCACCAGGTAGGTAAAACTGTCCTCAATATTTGTGTGCTGATGAGGCTTAAAATCTTATTTGCCTGAAAAGTCCTATAATAAGTGACACATGCTCATGGAAAATGTATTATAGGAAATGGAAGGCTATAATTTTACACCTAAACTTCGCATGACAGAAGCTTTATCTCTTGCATTGAGCTAAGAACCTAAATTTAGGGTGTCTGAGAATTGGATGCTGAAGACAGTGCTTGCAGCTAGGTGGGAGGATTAACAAGGTGCCTGATGAAGCAACATAAAGTAGAGCTTCCCAGTTTTTCCTCTTTGCCTTATTTTGGTGATTGTGGGACATACAGCACACAGGGGAGAGATTATAAATGTTTAAAAAATGTTAATCAAAACCTGAAGATAAGAAGCAACTTTGAAGGCCTGAGAATAGAAGGGAAGATAATATTAAAATGGATTTCAAGTAATAATAACTATTTATTTTTTACCTACTAACACCAAGTAGATTTCATAAAAATGGGAAGTGTGAGTGTGGACAAAGATTTGTGTAGCTCAGGATAGATGCCAGTAGTAGAATCCTGTATGCACATTATGAACCTTCAGGTTCCATAACAGGCAAGTAATTTCTTGACCAGACAGATGATTATTAGCTTGTCAAGAAGGACTGTGCTGTGTGTTGTTAGTTGGGTGATATTTGGATTGGAAGTTTGTCACCAGTTAATGGTAGGATGATGCAGTTGTTTTTTTCACTGTGAAGGTACATGCACTTACACTGTGCACTCGTTATGTGAATTGTATGGTACATGGATTTTCAGGGTATATGCAGTCCACTCAGCCAGTGTTATCACTGTAAATTGGGAGTGAAGGTTTATGGTGAAATCTCTAGCTATAATTTCAATATGTATTGCTTTCCTGCAAGTACCATTGATTCCTTCTGGTCCGAACAAATTGCCTGTATACATAGTGTGTAATAATATTGGATGCATTGTTGCTTAGAGTGGTGTTTTACTGTGTCATTCATAATTCTTGGTCCTGAACCACATTACTTCCAGAAAAACTAGAGGTAACATTTCTGTACTGATAATTACAACTGTGGTCACAGAAGAACTTAAAGTATGTCAGTGAGTCTTAGCCAGGTGACAGAAGTAGAGGAGGAGTGGCAGGTGTGAGGGAGAGATGCTGAGGAGGATGTTGGTACACATGCAAATTTAATTTTATGTATGCTGCCCATAAAAATGTGGTTCCTCCCTGTGCTGATTTTCATGAAACCCACAATTGCTGATTAGCATTATGACCAAATCTGTTAAACAGAATCACACCAAAGTTGGACAGTAAATGTTGAAACTGTGGATGTAAATTCATTTTTGCTCTTAAGTAAAGTGCAGTAAACTTGTGTGGACAGGCAAAATTACTTTTACTCCCTGAAGTAAAGTAAGTTTGTCATTTCACATTCACAAAACACACACCTGCTCTACAACTTTCTATAAAGAACTCCTTGAACAAAGTTCATGAAGATCCATCAGACAATCTAGTTGCTGATACAAGTTGATGGACAGATGTGGTCTTCACATAAGGCATTCTGTCTTTACTTTGTAAAGAACGCCTACAAAGTGTTTTTCACACGGATGTTAAAGTAACTTTCCATTTATTATTTTGCAGGTGTAAGTGGAAAATGTACAGTTTTCATTTTTTGTTTTGTTTTCTAGTTTTTTGACATGCTTAATGCATTTCAACATCTGTCATTTCCCTGAATGTATTTTTCCCCTCTCCCTCCCCCCTCCCCCCTCCATGGTCCCTTCAGAAATAATGAATGTAGGTTGCACTGCATGTTTATTGAAGTGTAAAATTTTGTTCCTTTTGTTCAAAAGGCCCCAAAACTTAGAAATATAGATGTTGCACTTCTGTCAAAGGGTTAATCTACATAAGTCTGAGGTAGGTGCTGTTTGTAAACCAGACTTTTTTGTTGTTACAGTTTGTGGTCTGAACACCTAGTACAGCATTTATACTCTTTCTAGGGTAGTCTTATCCTTACAGTGATGTACATGATCTCTTTTATTTAGAGAACAGTTCCCATGTGAAACAATACAAATCCTTAATGATCACTGTGATGAAGTGTGGTTTTGCCGATTCTCACCAGATGGCTTTAAACTAGCCACAGGCTCGAAGGATACTACAGTTGTAATATGGGATGTTGACCCAGTAAGTATTATATGGTCATTTTTAGATGATGTTCTAATTGAAGTGTGGCTTATTTTGTAGCAGCCATGAAAACACAGTTGATAGGAGTCTGTGGGCTATGCAGCCAAGGAATCATGTTTCAATTCCTGAGGGTTTAGTGGTTCTTCTTTTCTCCAAAGAACCCAGACCATGTTTAGGAGCTCACAAAGCCATCTGTTCAGTGGGTGGTGGGTGCTCTTTCTCCAGCATTAGAGTGGCTGGTGTGTGAAGCTGACTGTCTCCATCATGTATGTGGGTTAAAAATAAGCAGAATAAGGCCTTAACTCCCCTGTATGCATTCTTGGCATGCACAGGGACAACTTTACCTTCACCTTTGCAGTTAAATAATTTGTTTTTGTGTGTTCAGAAATTAATATCCAGAGTGAATGTGTTGTAGCACTGGAGTCTGAATTTTTGGACACTGTTCTGGGAAGAATTCTCTTAAACCATTTCCTTCCTTTGACTGTATTAATACTCTCCGTAGAAAGATGTGAGTGAATTTGGATACAACATATAAGCACTGGTTTTCTGATCAGGATTCATTCCTGTGCATATCCACATGTTGCAGCACTTTTAATCTTTAAGTTTTGATAAGCATGTGAACATTGCAGTGGAGAGGTGAAGTCTGATTCATGTGTCTCAACTATTTTCAGAAGGCTGTATATGATGTGTGCCTTATTGGCATTCCCCATAGTATTTGAACATTTTCTGATCGTGTAACTGTTGCTGTATTGCTTACACATAACATGTAACCATCTCATTGAAGTACTGAAGCCTAGCCAGAAAAATGTAAGATGTAAATGTCTTCACTACCAGTTACTGTTGGGAGCATTTTGAGGTGTTGCGTGGGGTAGTGTGATGCGGTATTTCAGTGCATATTTATGGAGAAGATGGGCACAGTGATGTGCATTGCTGTCTTAGTAACTGGAAAATTAACTGAATGTATGTAAGTTGCTGTTTCGTTACTTCCGTTTAGTGTGCTGCATTGTAATATTAAGTTTCATAAGTAGACTCCATGCGTACAACACTCATTTTTCATTTCTGTGTTCTGAATGTCACATGCTGAGCGGTGAAGATATGCCATGTAATGCAGTGCAAACAGTTATTAAATGGTTTGCAAGTAGGTTTTATTTTTAAACCCAAAGATGGTGATGTCTTAAAAACTTAATAAGTTGCCACCTAGTGTATGTAAAGGTTCTTGCTAGTAATAGTCTGTGTGCTTTCACAGATTTAATGAAACTGTTGAAAATATTACAGTGGTTTTCAAATACATGTGGATACTTTTGTATTGGGTTAAAAACACATACTTGTAATACAGTTAATCCTCACACATGCACAGTAGAGATAAAGGAAGTTACAGATTGATAGTTTGTGTCTTTGAATTGCAGTATACACTGACTTGTAGTCATCGTAAAACTTTGGAAGGTCACTCATATGGAGTAGCATACATTGCATGGAGTCCTGACAGTACACACCTGATTGCCTGCGGACCAGAGGATTGTCCAGAACTCTGGATATGGAATATTGAATCAGATGAACTGCGTGTCAAAGTGTCTCATTCACCAGAAGACTCACTGACCTCATGCTCCTGGCATCGGGATGGCAAGAAGTTTGTTACAGGAGGGATACGAGGACAATTCTACCAATGTGCAAGTATTCTGTATGATTTTATGCAGCGTCCCCCCCCCCCCCCCCCCCCCCCACCCTTTTATCGCTTACGTCCCCCTCGGGCGAAAAAACCCATTCTTTACGCGAGCTTTTCGACAGGCGATTTATGCTATTTTGTTGTTTAGGTAGGAAG
>Ga0123354_10013379_pt1 | contig 12728 bp, 7 predicted proteins | sample TergutLab28metaG_2_FD_97872 | JGI IMG/M metagenome (GOLD analysis project Ga0123354, IMG submission 97872) | Labiotermes labralis P4 segment gut microbial communities from Petit-Saut dam, French Guiana - Lab288 P4 | ecosystem: Host-associated > Arthropoda: Insects > Digestive system > Gut ... | reverse complement strand
ATAAAATTGTTTTTTTTTTAAAAATTCCTTTAGATAATTTTAAATGGCGGGGGGCCGAAGTTGCCGCCCCCCCCCCCCCCCTTTAAAACCCATTCCATACATGCAGCTGGTTAATTGTATTTAAAAGATTGGAAGAAGCAGTGAGGCATGATCCACTTGTGACTGTTAAAAATAAAGAATACTAGCCTTAATACGATCTTGAAGTTCGAGCAAAAAATTCTTATTTGGCAGTATTGGTGAAAGACGAACAGTGTACGCAAACAACCAAGTGACAACGGTTTGTTACATTTCAGCGAAATTAATACGATTTGACTTCATGATTGTATCCTTTTGGATTTTCCGTCATTTCAAAGGAGCAAACCACATTTAATACATCGGGTAAAGACGTAAAGCGACGAATATCATTTGAACAACACTTATCATTATGCCCTGAAACGATTGTTGTCCAGCGGTTTCAACAAATATGAAATACATTAAGATAAATTCGTGCATCATATGTTTAGTGAAAGAATTGGGAAAATGCAAATAGACAAAATTGAACGTCTTGTAAGCTTTACGTAATTAACCCTTAACGACGAGATGTATCTCTTAAGGATTCACTGCGTACCGCGTACTCTCCTCCTCGGTTATTAAATCAGTGCATTAATAATATGTGGGGTAAAGTTGCTGTTTGCTTTTAAATCCGTGCAGAACACATAAGTGTAATGTGAATACTACACAGAATTTTTCAATTTTAAACCTGGTTGAATGTAGTTTGCTAACTAATACTCCAGGAGGCGAATGAGACTGGAATATTAACTGTAACGAATGTGTTGATTAGTTGGGAACTGGGGAATACGTTATTCAGCGATGCCTAAAATTCTTGGAACGATGAAAGATATCCGTCCGGATTTAAGTGAACCACGGGTTCGCTGAGCCGAAACTTGGATCTCATCGGTTCACTCGCTGATTTGTTTTTCCTGTCCCGTTCGTACAGGAACGACTAATCTCGGTGCTAATGCATAGTCTGTGCCTGCAAAAGTTCTTTTTTTATCTGTGCTTTCGAGTGCGAAGACACGTGGCCACAGTTCATCGCATGTGGCAATGTTCGTTGTATAGTGTTGAGCGCACGTGGTAATCCTAATGGACTATATTAAAAATGGAGTTGTTGTGTGTTGTTTGTAATCATAGTAGTGATATACGAAGAATGAGGACTTCATATTTTGTAAGTGAGAGTGGAGTTTTTGTTACGGTAATTTGGGAACCCTCGAATGTACATAACATTTGATTGTAGTGTTCAGCCTGTACAGTGATTATGAAATGGAGCGTATGTTGTAAAAGAAAATTTTTTTTCGGTTAAAGTATGACGTAAGTGAACGTACGATGATTTCTGGATTCGCCCTTCTCTTACATGCACAGTGGTATTCCAGACAGGTTTTTGATGCCACGACCTCTTGTTTACAGTCGTGATGTGGTTTATGTTGCTGTGTTGAATTCGTACTTTGTGCAGCACCTTCACCTTCGATATTTCACTGCGCAATTCTTTACGCTGGTTTTGAACAACCATTAAGGGTTGTGTTCTCTAAGGCATTTCATTTAAATGGTCTCCTAAAATCATGCTTTGAAGAAACAGTGTGTTATCATGCTTCAGAATGACATTGTTCCCATCTTCTGGAACTTGTACTCCACCATTCTCCAGGCATGCGCGTTATTATTAAGGTGAGTGAATGAAGTGGGGAGTACAAGTTCTAAATATGGGGCCAGTAACTTGCCATCTCAAGTATATTATTGTAATTTCATTTTCTTTGATTCCACACAAGGACATCCATGGATTGCTTTGCACTGGAGAGGTTATGTATGAAATCCAATGCAAAGTGCAGCATTCTGAGGTTTTGTATGAAGTAAATATAAAAATTGGTGGGGTGGGTACCATACAGTCAGTAAAAACTCATCACCATACCATATGTATGATCGGCATTTTGAGTATCACACCATACTTACTTACTCCATGGTGCAGAGTCCTTCTTGAGAAGCTAACTGGTTTGCAGCTAGTCAAGAAATTCCCAGCATTTCACGGAACCCGAAGGTTCATTACCACACTCACAAGCGTCCACCACCTGTCTCTATCCTGGGCCAGCCCAATCAAGTCCATATACCCACATCCCACCTCCTGGAGATCAATCCTAATATTATCCACCCATCTATGCCTAGGTCTCCCCAGTGGAGTTCCCTCTGGTTTCCCCACCAAGACCCTATACACCCCCCTCTCCTCACCGATACATGCCACATGCCCATCTCATTCTCCTCGATTTTATCACCCGCACAATATTGGGTGAGGAGTACAAATCATTTAGCTCCTCGTTATGCAGTCTCCTCCATTCCCCTGTTACCTCGTCCCGTCTAGGTCCAAATATTCTCCTCAACACCATGTTTTCAAACACCCACAGCTTCCTTTCCTCCCGCGATGTCAGCGACCAAGTTTCACACCCATACAAAACAACAGGCAAAATTATAGTTCTGTATATCATGATCTTTAAATTTTTGGATAGCAACCTGGAAGACAAAAGATTCTGCACCGAATGATAGCAAGCATTTCCAGACCTCAATCTGCTCTTAATTTCTTCCACAGTAGAATTTTGATTTGTTGAATTTGTTCCCAAATATTTAAACTCTTCCACCTTCTCGAAGGTACTATTATCAATCCCCACACTGTGATTTTGTCCTGCATTCTGATCTCGAGACATGACCACGTACTTAGTTTTATCAGCACTTACTTCCAGTCCAATCTCCCTAGTAGCAGCTACTAGAGCTTCTGCATTTTCCTTTAGAGTATGTACACTTCCTCCCATATGATACAAAATTTGTTTGTGCTAGTTTCACAAGGCTAGAAGTGTGAAGGAAATGCACATTTTTGTTATTTTTCTATTGTTTCTTGTTCTTTGGAATTCTGATTTAAGGTTTCATGTTTGAATATTTATTTTTATGTTTATTTGAGAAATATATGATTTCTGCAATCACTTTTTTTTTTTTCTGAAACTGTACCACAATTATGCATGAAATTTGAATAGTAGGTTGGCCTGTGAAAGGGTTGTTGTCAAGACCTGGTGTTTCGAATGCATTGTTCGGAATCCCTGACCTTGAACCACACATTGCATCATCTCAATACAGGGAGACATTGAACATAACCATAAGCCAAATCAAGCTCTTAAGTTTAATTTGTTGTTCGTTGTTATTGGTGCTGTACTCAGTATGTTTGTAATGGAGGCTCCCAGGTGGTTTCATGTATTTTTCAGGGCCGCACTGGGTATACTCTGTTTGTCAGGTGGGGTGTGACATATGATATCAGTTTTTTTGCATACAGGAATTTCAGTTCTTGGTTTATCCTGTAGTGGATAGTAGCATTCTTAGTTTTTTTTTGGCATTGTGGATTGTTTCTGTTTACTTTAATGTAGATGTAGTTGGGGTTAATTGTTTTAGTCTGCACGTTTTATTGTACCAATAATCATGCAAGCTGATAAAGGCAAAACAACAGTGATCATAAACTCCTACAAGTATTCCAAAAAAAGTGCATACATTTCTTTCAACTAACAACTTTGTTATACTACCCAGAGAATCCGATGTTCCAACTACTTAACAACCGATATCATACGTCACACCCCACCTGACATCTTAATCAATACTTCCACCTCAACCCGGCCTAACCAGTTTCATTCCACCCTGCAAACCAGAGTTCCACACAGGTATGCCTGCCGATACATCAACTATAATTTTATTGCACTTTCTGTAGCTCTTTTAATTATTAACTTAACACAGTCATATAAGTTTTAAGCTTTAGTGATAACCTTTTAAGAATTTTTTAACTGTGAACCTACTGAAAACCTCTACAACAACATAAATGTAAACAAAACCATTAAGCTTTAAACACGACCAAGAGTTATGCACACACACAAACCAAAAACAAGTCACTCAAATACTAGTGTCATTTACATGAGATGTTTATTGAGATTTTATCATTTGCCTGTAAGTAACACCCTTCTTTTTATGACATAAGCCTTGTAATTTTAAACTATCCACTTGTTTCAGAGTGACAAATACCAAGTGTGGCATAGATACAGTTATTTCTCCTGGTGATGGCCACATAGTTGCCAGAAACATGTAGAGAAAAGAAATAAACACACTAAAAAAAATTGTGCAACAAGTTGGCTTTGTTTACAAGGAAATCTCTGTTCTGGTATTTGAAATGTGTCGTGTGTCTGTTCGCTTTCTGACCGGGCTGCTATTTATTTCAGTCATTCCATTGTAAAGCTTTATAGTTTGTCAACCTAGCTGTTCATTTGAAGTTCTGATCAGAGTATGCTCATGATTATTTTTGAAGGAAGTATTATAAGAAGTCTTTAGTCAGTGGGTCTTCTACTCTCTTGTGACTGTAATTGCTGCTGATGTTAGGCAACTGTACTATCTTTCTTTTTTACTCCAAGTTTGTGGGTTATGTAAGATTAGCCACAGTACAATCACAAGTAGGTGATTTCCTGTGTACTTTATGCATGTGATGTAGACACAGTCACTGGGTGCACATCTGTTCCATACCATTTGACTGAATTGCTATCATGATAAAAATGAAAAGTTATATGGATTTTGAACAGTTGTAACAGCATTATTTAGTTTAAATGGTCTCTACAAAATATCATGTGGTGTTCTGTTTTAATGAGAGTTTGAAATGTTTCCACTCAGATGCACTGATTGTTTTGTAAGTCATATGAAGACAGAGGCTGACAGATGAATTGGACAGCCTCATGTTCAGATGTGGTGTATTCTGTTTGCTAGTTAAACACTGCAATTTTTCTATGTACTGAGTTTTAAAAAAAGCCTGTAATACTCAATACCATTGAGAGTATTTGGTATCACATACTGTTGGTCATCTCTTAAAAAAGAATGTTTTCTGATACAGTAGGCACAAAACATTTATAAACCTCTGTTAGCTGTAACATACATTCAACATCACACATTGCACAGTTGCAATGTAAAAGTGTACATACATGTTAAAACTTATGTCATGGAAAGTCTGAAGTCTGTTAGTGCCCACTCACTAGGAGATTTTGTCATATATAGGCACATACCTCAGCTGACTGGGAAGAGTCTGAGGAAAAGTTTTAACAGTGTCTTCATTGTGCTAGGTGAAGAAGACCTTTTAATTGGTCAGACATGTTTCATATGTGTGTTGTGGAGTTGCAGTACTTTTAACAGAAACAGCTACTTATTCATTGGTTTTATGTAAGAAGATTGCAGTTTATACACTACCTAATTTTTATAACTGCAATTTGTTAGCACTTGGATCATTTTCTTAGGACTGGTGATATTTGCAGTTGGTCCAACCAATCTTCACTTTTCACTCTCCATAACCATAGCAAAGATTTGTGAAGTTCAGTAAATTGCTCAGTGAATTCATGACAGATGTCCTAATGCTGCCATTGAATATGCTCACAGTAAGCTGTTAATAATTACATTTTGATTAAAGTCAAATGTCCATAATAAGTACTAATCAAAACCACATTACCTCTGCGTTTGTATGTCAGAACCTTATAATAGCTTTGCATGTGTTAGATATACTTTTGCCAAGTGCTTGCAGTGAAATAGCTTAAAAAATTTTCAAATCCTTATAATTCCTTCCAGTAGCTAGAAACCTCAGGGTGGCATTGCACTCTTCATGGGGTGAAATTGCTGTTTGAAATTGAGCGTCCTTTTTCTGAATGAGTGGTGTAACTAATTCCAACAACTCAAGATATGTACTGTCATTCATTCTTTGGTAGTAGTTCCAGTCTGTGGGTTCCATTGTTAATTCAGTGATTAAATGAACATGGGAATTATTTTGTGTAACCAACAAAAAATTTTCGCCTGCTTGTATCATCCTTCTCTCTTTGTTATTGGTGCAGTTGTCAGGCCAGTTAAAAAGTCTTCTTTACCTAGCATGATGAACACACTGTCATGACTTCTCCTCTGACTCTTTCCAACAAACTAAAGTACATGGAAATATGTAAAATACACCTCCTGGTGTATGGTCACCTCAATATACATTGGCACTCCTGTCCTTGCGTCTGTAGTTGGTAGCAAAAAATTAGCAGTGGCAGAATCATTTCAGGTTCGACTGCAGACTTACAAGCCCTAAGACTTGCACCATACACATAGAGACTTGTCTCTATACAGGGGCCTGAGCAGATTTGCCTTCAGATAAGTCTCCTCACGTATGGGCACCCAAAGTTAACAAATAAATGTGAGATGTGCACAACCTAATGGAAGAAGTGTCATAGTGGCTAGACTGTGTTGCTGCATAGAAACATATTGTAGCGAACAGCTATAGGAACTGAACTGTTGCAGTTTGAAAGGTAGGTTGAAAAGCTGTGATCTATGTGAGGCTTTTAATGTATGTGGTACTTGAAGTTATTTTAAAGAGAGAATTGGAAATTTGTTTTGCTCTTGCAGAGTTTATAATCATTTTATACATACTAGTATTTATTTTCAGTGGCTAAGTAATGTCAGTAAAGAAGCTGCTGTCCAGTTGGAGTATAAGGAGCACCTGAAGAGTTCTGCTGTACACCATCTACAGTAAAGATGTGACTGTTGTTAGAAGGTACCTGCAGCATATGTTAGGCAATAAAAGTTATATAATCACCTCTGTGCAGAGTATAAATTGTTTGAAATGCTTTTAAATAGATACTAGCATTTGGGATGTGTTGCTCTGAATACCTGTCTGTGATACAAAAGACAGTACTTTATATGCTTCCAGGAAGTTTTCTAGTGTGTGGTTTGTATTATACGTAGCACATTTGAGAAGTGCTTTACATAATGGTTACATTTGGTTTGATAGCTTTACTGAAGATGGTGCTGTTCCATGTGACATTGAATGTCATCATCAGTTGGGAATTCAAAACTAGGTGTTGGTCTCAGTTATTGTGGAATACACTTTGAACATGGATTTTAATTGTAAGGAGTTGTGTTGTACAGTGGGTAGTAATTGAGAATTTTATATTCTTTGTGCATGATGTTAGAGAGTAGAGGGTTAGGAAATTTCTCATCCAATTCATGAAGCATGCAGGCATGTACTGAGCAAGGGTGGGCAATTCAGATGGTCCCTCTTCTCCTTCCACTTCATCTGCAGCTAGGGCAATATTTGGACTGATAGTGAATCCAGAAAGTTTCCCAGAATGGCCCCTGTTACTGTGCTGGTGAGTGTGAACAGGCCTTACAGTAGAGGTGTATATCATGTCAGGTGCTAATTATGAGTATTTACAGAAACCAAACATAATTCATTGTTTGTGCCTTCAAAATAAGATGTTAAAAAATGTGTATCAGTAAACTTGTCTTAAATGGAACATGGTCGTATATTTTTACATTCCCAAGGATCTTATGTAAGAAACATTAAAAAACCACCTATAATGAATGGAGACAGTTTTAACACTGAAAGTAAAAGCAAGGACAAAATTGACCGAAAATTATTTCTCTGTCTCACACTCTGTGATCTGTACCTTCTGATTATCAGCAGTGGGAGATACTATTAGGAAGGGTAGCTGGGTGAGAATATGTTGTTCTACTGAAAAATAATTAAGTGCCACTTGAGAGTAAGCAGCAGTTCTTGTTTGTTTGATGGTCACAGTCACAAACACACTGATGGAATCCGAATCTCACTCCTTCAGACACCAAACAATCACATTCCTTAAATGTTTCCAAATTGCAACCCAAACAGCACAATTAGAGTTGCTGACAGAAGGTTTACCCCATTTACAAAGAACAACAATATCATTTATGGAAAAATATACAAATATTTTTTAACTGTGTCCTCCAAAGGAAAGGGTAATGAATGAAGCAAGTGAAAGGGGCAAGTTGGCAGTAAAATGGATTGTGTCAAAGATTAATGTAGGGAAAACCTTTCTAAGTGTATAACATATTAAATTCCCATGTCAGAAATAATAAACAAGTGTCTGGAGTGTAGTGATGGTTCAGTGAAGTGTAGAGTGAGGAAAACTGAAAAATACAGCAATGAGATTGTGTAGGAGTAGTTCGTAAGGGGAAGAGCTAGAAACCTTCTAATATCTGGAACAGTGGTAAAAGAATGTGCAAGAGAAGTGGCTAAAAAGCTGGGGAAAAGCGAATTTAAGGCATCTAATGGGTCAGTAGAAAGTTTCATAAGGATATGTAACATTGTGCTGAAGCTGGCATGTTTGTGTAGACACTGCAGCAGACTGCTTTGCCACACCTCAATTATCTGCATGAAATGTACCCTGCCTGCAAGACAAAAAAAAAATCCAGTTACACCATTCCAGTGTAGGCAGGTTTCTCTGTATTAGCTGTGCCCTGTCTGCGTGTTCCAATCAACAGCGTGGGGACTGCTGAACTTATTTTTCTGAAACTGTATCAAAGTGTATGTCAGGTTCTATTTTTGTTAAAATTGCATACAAATGAAGGATGGTTTATATTATTTTGTGTGCATGTCAAGCATAAACTGAGTAAATGTTCAGCCTAGTAAGCCAGTTAAAAATATGTAGAGGAAAATGACACATCTTATGCCAAACATACTGTTTCTGTGCAACTTACGGTATTTGAGGTGACTGAACAAAAGCGTGTGAAAGTGCATTTCATAACTTGTGTCCAAACTCATCTGATAATGCACTTAATATTGTAATAATATACACTGTTCATTTGATAACTCGAAAAGGTATGTAGCATACATGGGGCCATTCACAGATGTTTGAAATACTTATGGAGGAAACACATTGCTTGACTTAGAGGTAGATGGAAGGATAGTGTTATCATGAATATTACATAAGGTGTTTGTGAAAACAAAGTGAGCCTTCATGGCCAGTAAAAAGTGGGAGGTTCCTTGACTTGCTGGGCAGCTATACTGTGTACTAGGTAACATACGAAAGGGAGATGGGATAGTTCAGTCACATTAGTAACTAGGCTGTGGACAGGATGACCAAGGAATCATGTTTCAATCTCTGGCAAGTGAGAGAGATTTCTATCCTCTCCAAAGCACGTACACCAGCTCTGAGGCCCACATAAACTTCTGTTCATTTGAGACTTGGGCAGATGCAGCAGCTGGTCCATGAAATCAGCCACTTCAATCTCTCCATTTCCAAGGTTAAGAAAGTGTGTGGAGCTATACCTCCACTCCCTGTATACCTTCATGGTGTTTACATGAAGAGTTGTTCATGTTACTGAGTTGTGTTGGCACAAACCATTCCAAGTTACAAACAATGAGAATGTGGTCATTGCCTCTGCACACCATATCATAGAACCATTGCCGTCATATTGAGGAGGAGGAAGAAGAAGAAGAAGAATAGGGTAGTGGTGCAGTGTAGTTTGGTAGAAATGCACCATTGTAGAGGAGCCTGCCACCTTCATCTTCTGATGTTGAAGGGGCAATATGTTTCTTTGAAACATTGGTACTGTTCTGCCAGACTGGACAGCTCCACATACAGGAAGACAGTAATCTTCATGATAATATCAGATCTCACAAGATGCAGGAAGTTCCCTCCATGATACACGTCATCCACAGAGGACTGGCTAGCAAAGGTGTGTGTTATTTTACGTTGTGATGTATGTGGCTAGTAAACTGAAACTTATTGTGTCATCATGTTTGTCTTTAATTGGAAAAATATACAAGCATGGGATCATTATGAACTCATATCTGGGTTGGGTAAAAGGTGTAGACAGGTGGGGTGGAAGGGATCGGTGCCTGCTGAGCTAGAGGTCGGTTAGAATAGAATATAATAATAAATTAGTTCGATCCCTTCCGGTCCTAATGTACCTACGCCTTTTAGACAGACCCTTTGTGCCCCTAGGCTTAGACTTCTAACATCCTTAGGTTCCAAGAAAAAAGAACCCAAATAGGTATGTCTGGGTGTTGCCAAGGCTTCACACTTACATAAAACGTGGGCTGAGGTTTCCTCCTCTACCCCCACACCTCCTACCTAAGGGACTGTCGATCAGCCCCATTATGTAGAGATGTCTTCTCAGGGTGTTGTTATGTCCAGTAAGGTCCAGCCAGTAATGACACTGGATTCTATCCTGTTAGAGGATAGTAGCCTAGTCCAATAAACATATTGGCTGCACCCTCCCTTGCTAAGTGCCTTAGATTCCCCTTAATGGAGCCCTATAAAATAAAACTCTGTTTCCAGAGCCTTCCATTACATCTCTCTCATAGTTCTCAGCATAGGAGCTTTCCCTCCAGGTTCCCCTCACAGAGCCTCTATAAAGAGAGAGATGCTACATTTCCAAAGCCTTCCTTGACACATGTATTGCTTAGCTTTCAGAGTTCCCAGTAAAGGAGCCCTTACTCCAGATTCCCATCACATGGTTCCCACAGACAGAGGTGCTTCGTTTACAGTGTACTAAAGTTCCAGGTAAATGAACCACCCCTCCAGGTTCCCCAGTAGATCCCCTATGGAGAGAGATGCCTTTATCCAGAGCCTTCCTTTACATATCCTTCAGGGGCCCCAGTAAAGGAGCTGTCCCTCCAGGTTCCCCTCACAGAGCTCCCATAGAGACACTCCATTTCCAGAGCCGTGCATCATCTGTCTCTCAAAGTCCCTGGTAAAATGAGCCCCCCCCCCTCCCCTCCAGGTTCCCCATCAGGGCCCCAATGGAGAGAGCTGCCCATTTTCAGAGCCTTCTTTTACTTATCTCTAGGATTCCCCAGTAACCAAGGTCTTCTCATAAAACAAAATCTTGCTTTTCAAAGTCCCTGGTAGAGCAGCATCCCCTCCATGGTCCTCCAAGAGAGAGAGCCAATGGTTTATGCATTTATTGTCTCTCAGAGTCCCCAGTTAAGTTGCTCCCAAACAAAATGGGGAAAATGTATGGTCACCATGGAACCACATGCGAATGGACAGCCTACATACAATGGGGTGCTGCCTGATTCCCAAAGGGGATCATTTATAACATTACTGTTAATACTTCAGTGCCATGCAGCCTTCAGCAGGATATATTCCACCTTGGCTTGGGTAGGCCAGAGCCTGTTAGCCAGCTTGTGTCATTGTAACCCTCTACAGGGTGTCCCCTCCAAACCTGTTATCGCCTCCCACTTGACCCAGGGTACAGAAACGCACATAGCCCTGAAGTACAGATGAGGGGTAGGATTTATGGGAGGTTAATGGTCTGTTACTGTCACACCTGCAGGCATATGTCAGAAGCCCTGCAGGACAGAGCATTAAGACTTCATAGTAAGTGCTTTTGGCTGTGGGAGGATGTCAGAATGGTAAAAATAATAGACATTTGGAGGGACTTGCAGCAGAAATTATTGACTTATTACCAGTGACAAGTGTTTTTGTTGTATTTTGTTGTTATCCTATCTTGAGAGTATGGAAACATCAGCAAAGAAATTGCTGTTCATTTTGTCCCAGACTCTTGTGGTGTGTACCAACTGAGGAACTTATCTAAACAGTGAGTCCAATAGAGCCACTGCCCCATCTAATGCACTCCAGCTGCAGGGTTTTGTGTCTGTCCTCAGTACACTTATCATTCCTTCATCCCTGTGTTGAACCACCAGTGAGGCACTCTTGTATCGTATGTGTTTATTATAGTAGTTGTCAGCCATGTGACAGTGTTGGAAATTCAGAATCAGGAGGTTTTCTTGAAGTTTTCAATTTAATTGCAGTGCACATCACACAAATTATTGCTAGCATGAGTAGCTAGACAAAAATGTAAAGTATGTAAACTTATACAATTTTTATTGTGGTTCCCAACCACACTGCTTTCCGAGAGAGAGAGGGGGGGAGGGAGAGAGAGAGCGTGCATGTGTGTGTGTGTGTGTGTGTGTAACACCTGGACATAGCTTAGAGTATAATATTAAAACGGTTCTTTAAAAAGTAGGGTGGAAAGGTGTGGTGGATTGGATTCATTCTGCTGAGGACAGTGGTTAGTATGGGAGTTATGTGAACAGAGTAATGAATGCAGGAAATTTCTTGGGGAGTGGTGGAGCTTCCCAAGACAGCTTGCTGCAGGGGTTAGTGTAACAGATCTAAAAGTTTCGATTTCGGCGGTGTGCATATATGCAAATGCTTGTGGCTGTTGTGTGGGGAGGTAGGTAAGCACATCAGTGTGGAAAATGTACATAGTGAAACTATTGTTTGGCAATTGTAAATGAGCATGAGACAGTGTATATTTTGAAGTCACTGTTTGCTGTAAGAACACCACACACTGTTTTCACATTTATATTCATGTTATTGTGTTAACAAATGTACACTAATGCCATCAAGAAACAACTTAAAATACATTGGTTGAACAGTGCACGTGTACATGTTTCAATGTCCAAAGGTGTACATAGGAGGATTTACAGTAAAGTAGTAACATTGTATTTGTCAGCATGTTTGTGAATTATAACAACATTGGTAGTGATGAAATGTAATTAGTGTAGATATCATTTACATTAGCACATCCAAATTACATTGTAATGCTGGGTATGTTAGAATGCTTTAGCAGTCCATGTAAATGTAGGTGCCTGTACCCTTCCAGTAGTGTGTTGTGTGGATCTGTATGGAATTCTTTAGAGTTTTTTGTTGATTGATTCCAAAAAGTACTTCAGTCTATAAATGGAAAGTAAGTGTGAGTGAGTAGGGTTAGCATGATTACCTTCTGGCTTTGAACTTGGATAGAAAGCCATCTTTCTTGTGTAGTGGCCAAGCAAGATTAAAAAGTAGGTTATTATGCTTCCTGTTCTGTGATTAGTCAGTCTTCCTTTTCCATGATACAGATTT
>Ga0123354_10013378_pt1 | contig 12728 bp, 6 predicted proteins | sample TergutLab28metaG_2_FD_97872 | JGI IMG/M metagenome (GOLD analysis project Ga0123354, IMG submission 97872) | Labiotermes labralis P4 segment gut microbial communities from Petit-Saut dam, French Guiana - Lab288 P4 | ecosystem: Host-associated > Arthropoda: Insects > Digestive system > Gut ... | reverse complement strand
TGTTGGTTCAATTATAAAAAATATTCATTCGATCGAACATTCGAGGAAAATATCATGCAGTTGTAATATCAGGGAAAAGACGTCATGTACCGAAGTACAGAAATATCGATATGGCAATACTGGCCATTTGCTGACAGTACAGTAAATTCATAAAAGCCTTCATTTTGTAAGCCTAAAAGCTGTAGGACAATTTCGAATCCACGTCGTTGAAATTTTACGTAGGTAGCACATTTACTGCATTAGATACGTGTATGATAATATACTGATATCAGATAAACAGGTTCCTTAATTACTGCTTTTGCCTTTCTCTTCCACATATGCAGCATCTAATGAATATAAAATAGCGCCTTAACTTGCGGTATCTAAATAATGACTGAATTACGTCATATTTTGTATCTATCGACTCTTTTCCACTTGTGCTGTAAATGCCTCAGGTCACGTCCTTCTTTCGTGCGCTTGGTTTAGGTGGTTGATTGAGTGAGTGTGTGAGTCACTTGCGTTTTTAAAATAAATTTATTAATCATTAATTAATATTAACAATCTAAAGTAATATATATCAGATGTCAATATTCGTTAAAACATTAACAGCAACAAAATCGTATATAGTGGCTGCGGTTATGGTATCGATTGTGCAACACTGTGTTCTCTGTGCGGTAAGTACTCTTTGCCCAGCAATAATTGCAATGACAGTATCTGTGATTTCGTTCCTTTTTTGCTTTAACAAAGAACGCCTTCCTGTCTTAAAATTTTTATCCATAATTTCCACCTCTTCACTTCTCAAACGGTTAGACTCAAATAAGCACTGTTGAGTACACAGTGCTAGGAACAATTGTTAGGGAACACCTTACAATTGTTGTGTTTACATCTAACACAAACAAGTGCAAATTTTCCTAATATCGCCACTCCAATACACTGCTCTATTTCGAATTGTTCTAAGAAGCATTCGATCAGTTCCTTACTTATACACTGCGTCTACAGGATCACGTGACGAATTGAAATTTAAAAATTAAACAATTATAGCGTAATTATTTATCTCTTATTTTAGTTGCAAATGCAACTGCTGGTATTTGAATTATGTGCTCTTACAGCTTAAGACAGCGAATTTCATGTCTGATAAATTTGTTGCAAAATATTCAGAACTGAAATGCTGGTTCTGACGGCGGTGCAGACATTTCGGATGTACAGAGGTGTCCTCTGATTGTTAGTGAGGAAATGCAATTGGTGAAGCTAAGAGGGTTGAAAGTTTATAAATCTGCACTTTTGTTTTGTTGAACATTGGAAAATTTTTGGCTGGCCTGAATATTGGTGTTGAATAAAGAAGTGAATGACTAACCAACAAACTCACGAAACAACGACACCAACTACCAACACCTCTGAAATACACTGTGAACTTAACAGCACAAATTACGAACAACAACTCTGTCTTATCTCTCCAATATTTTCATAGCCCAAACTTGAATAGAGCTTGGAGAAGGGCCACTTAACTTTAATTATTGAATTCAATTGTCCCTTTGATCTGCTTGAATCATACAGATCTCTGTCTTTACCGAGTCTACGGCTTGGGCCTATGACCGTTCGCTTCTGGGATTACGGGTTCGAATCTCACCGATGACATGTACGTCTGTCTGTGGTTAAGTTTTTGCGTCGTGTAGGTAGAGGTCTGTGCGTCAGTGCGAAATCTCTTCCAGAGTATTTCTACCGGGTGCGTTTTATTGTGTGAGAAGAATCAAGCCTCGTACTCAATACAGAAGTCTGCCTGGCTCTGCCCTTCGTTAGAATGCTGTCAGTAACATTCAGAACATTTTGTTCTATGACGCATAATAGAAATTACATGAGTAAATATTTGGGACAGACAGAGGAATCCGACTGACAGGCAATCAATTCTCGCCCAAATTCATCGGAAACATTCAGAAAATTTCGGAACAGTGACAATTAAAATAGAAATATCGAATATATAGATGCACAAGTCTATGGAAATTTTCTTTAATTTATTCATATCACGCAAACCCCTCAGTGACTCCGCTTGCAGAGTTTCTAGTTGTTGGTTTCCTTACCGAATGATGCATTGCACACGATATGATGGCGAACGGAGATTTACACAGTTCGAGGGTTTGTAATAAAGTACTTGTAAATGGATTTCCCTAATTCGAAATGCCCGACTCAACCCAACCAAATCATCCGATCTGAAAAGCGGAACGGTAATTTCATTTCCGAACATACTGTGTTTCATGGGCGCTTCTTCCGATATCTGGAAGAAAATGTCAGATTAGTATTTCGTTTGATGCGGTTTGACAGTATTTGTGTTAAGAACAAGGATCAGGGGTAAGAGACAGGTAATTATAAAAAGTTTTATAAATATTTATTTAGCATTAGTATTATTTTTTCCTCCATACTGGAAATAATCAACAACTCGCGTTAGTAAAACCAAAAGGACGCAGTAAATTTTTCAAACAAACTTCTAGGAAGTTACCGTATGGAAAAAATTTTTGTAAATGGCTCTTAATTATTAAATTTTGCATAAACAAGGACATTGTTCTTGTGTGCTCTATTCTATTGCCAAGGAGAACAGAATGTGCACAGCAGTTGTGAAATTGAGAGTGAAACAGTGTTTGGTGTTACATGTGGAGGATTGTTATTTACCTCAATAGCTGGTACCTTGAAAGGTGACGATCCTCTCTTTCACTAGATAAGTTAAATGTAATGGTCATAATATTACAGGCCACGAAATTCCTGCGGGGAGTAAATGTAAAGCTCTACTCTTTCTTTAAACTCGGCCCTAGGTGAGGTTGAGTGGTCAACGATATCCGTTTTACCTTCGAGAAGAGTACACATTGTACAGGAAGCTGGATGGAACTGAAAGCCCTTTTGGAAGGGTGTATAATTCGATTATCAGGCATTCCAAATAGTACTGAGTCTTTATACCGACTGAGGAATCCCGGCTCCCGTTCAGTTGATAGGATTATCAATTTTAGTTTGTGATTGATTTCAAAAGATATTGGAAATTCAAGGAAAAATAAAATTTATAAAATACACTATATATAAATATATATATATAATAGCTGATAAGAACTTACCTGCATCTTTAAATTCGTGGTTAGCTTAACTGATATGCGTTCATTTTTTTAATTGGCAAATACAAGCGTTTTATATAGAAACGTCTGTACTTTTATGGATTTATTAACGTATCGAAGAAAATCGAATTCATCTATTAAGAATTTCTATTTCTAAATGTTTGTCGAAAATTCCATTTTGATTTTAATTACCTAAGATTGTTCAGGATACATTCGGTTTACCTGCATTGTGGGTCAAATACAAGATAGCAAATTTATCTTTAAGATTCCTGCTTTTCCTTGCAAGCCATATGCAAAATTCATACTTTTACTTCATTCCACTAGTTCATTATAAATTTTAATAATTTACAAACGTTGTACAAATGGCGATTCACAAATCCATGAAACAATTTTAAAATTCGCATCAATTAAGCTACTCAACGGAACGTGATAATTCGTATGGCGATAGAGAGGGAAATTCTCCAAACTTACTATTTATTTCAGAGATGCTCAATATTTAAATCTATGGTAATACGGCACATATCTATAACATTGACCATTTCGATCCACACGCGTGTCAGCATATCACAGTCAAACAGAGCCACAACATCGGTGATATGGCTGCGGAAATCTGGAGATTAGCGGGGAGTGGAGGCACAAAGACACAGTACTTCACAACCCCCCAGAAGAAAAGTCGCAAGGTTTTAATTCCGGGGAACCGAGAAGGAGTTCGCATTAATGCGTCATCTATTTTCCTGTGCGTCCTGTCCACTTTTGTGGCAAGTTTCGATTGGGATACACTCGCATGCCTTTTTAGTGAGCCGGTCAGCAGTCTTATTGAAAGATGTAATCATTACTGTCTTCATTCAACTGTGGCATCAGCGAGCTTTCTATCGTGTTTCACGGACATTTGTAATAAAGAGTGAGAAAGCGTAAACCGATTTGAAATTATGTAAATTGGAGAAGAATACCACCAGATGATTTTGAATGATTGTTGTGAAAACAAATATATATATTTGTGTGTGTTTTATATGTATGTATGAACGTATGTAAAATCACACCATAGATATGTAAAATGTTATGAAACTCACCGTGTACTAAGCGCTAACTTGTGTTCGACACTGTAACAGAGAAAGATATGTGAAGGTCGGGAAGCAGAATCTCTTCCCTAAAATAAATATCAATTACACATCAGAATGCTGCAGATTGTTTTATTGTATTTTAAGGAATGAAAGCAAATTCTACAGTGATTTTCGACTATCAGATACTGCACATATATTATTTCACCTCAAGTGGTTTGACCAAAATTGCACTTCAGTTCCAAAGTTCTAACGATACTGTATCGCACGGCGGAGTGCGTGGAAAAATTTAAAAGAAACGCACTAATTAAGAACCTGATAATTCCCTGCATTCCCTGATGCATATTTGTGTTGCTCTTCACAAATGTTTTATAAATGTATATATATATTTATATATTAACAGTATTGACTCAAAACTCACTGTGACCAGTCCCCATAACTCCTCGCTGATGCTACAAAAATCACAGCCGCAAATACTTTCACATCCTCTATATTCAATAAATGCATTCGAATATCCTTTGGATTTCACATCCAAATTCACAATTCTGTTTCCTTCTGACTGTTTCACAAAACGCAAAAACTGTGTTTGGTTGGATGGGAGATGTGGGGTGTGTAATTTTCCATTAAGAGTTTTTGAATTTTTAAGAAATATCATTTTCCATTACCCCAGTCTATTTTACCGACAGAGCGAAATGAACACTCTGATACCGTTCAAAAACCCTCAGACACTCGATGGTGATTTCTGTTGTCACACTACTTGTGGTAGTTAGGTTTAGAGGGACCGCTTGACGTCCTGCAGCTTACAGTGTCCGTATTCCAAACCAACAGTTCTGGACATTTCCATACAGATGTTAAGTAGCCTTATGACTGTGTCGTCGCGGTTTGGGCTGAAGACGTCAGGCGTTTCTTAATTTTGTTTTTGCTCTTCTATGTTGTGTTCAATTGTAAAATCGACTCATTCATTCCCTTTTGTCAACTGATATGCACTTTTACACGAAATGTGCCGCCCTGCGGTGTGGAGTTTGTAGTAGATTGAGGTTAGGTGTTTGAATTATTTTTCGTTTATTCCCATTCCAAATATCAAAAATCCATCCCCCCCACAAAAAACCGAAACAGATTCAAGAAAAATAGTGTGCAGTTGTTTTGTCAGGGAAACGAATTCACGTACTCAAGTAAAGAAATATCGAAATGTGCATATTGTCCATACCTTGACAGTACAGTAAAGTCAAAAACGCATTTATTACCTAAGCCTAAAACCTGTAGGAAAAGTTCGATTTTAGTTTGTTCTGACTTGACATAGGCAACACACATACTGCTGCAGATAAAGATATGGTAATGTACTGCTGGCAGGGAAAGAGGGACGTTAATTACTGCTTTTGCGTTTCTCTCCCACATAAGCGGCAATTAACAGCTGTAATGTGAGGTCCTACGTTTTTGTAACTAAATAATTCCTGACTTACGTCTCATTTTGCATTTATCGACAATACTCCTCCTGGACTGGGAATGTCTCAATTCACTTCCCACACGACAAAATTGTAGTGTCTAACCCCGAGTAACCTGTTCCCTGTTCCGTCCGCGAGTTGCCACTACTTGTTATATGGGACGATTTTTCAACTCTTAACTTCTCTAGGGAAGTGCTACCACCTTGTCAACAATCTTGTCCTATTGTTCACACATAATCCGTTCTATTTCTCTGTACGATCTCTGTAGGATTGAAGGGTATTGTACAGCCGTTCATATAATTCAATTTAATTCAAATTGTATATTCTAAAATATAAGCTGCAATAAATAAAAAGGAAATTCAAAATAACGTCTTAAGTAATGTACAAATGTGTCGAAACAATGTCGAAACTAATCAGTTTAAGTAATTGTCTCACCTCATTTATATATGTGGCTGATCGCGGAGTAATTTGGTATTGCGTCTATTAAAACTACACAAATAATAAACAAACTTGCTAGGCTCAGAATATAATATTTCTAACTCAGTCAAAACGACTTACCTCGAATAATCAATAAGTAACTGAAGTTCAACAGCATCTCAATCTGTATGTTGCACTAGTTCAACGCAGTGTAAAATAGGAAAGTTATCTTCAATGTAGAGTTTAGTAGCAGCCAGTAGCGTCAAGTAATTTCAATCGGCAAGTTATTTCAAATTGAGCAACATCGAGCTTCCGTAAAGCAGGTGTATATATAGAGGTGGACTGATGTGTTATGCATTCTTAAAGGTTTAACAAAATTTGTAACGTCACTATAGACTCTAACATATGGTTACGAAATGACAAAACGTCCAGCTCGGCCCATTTCTGAGGTACAGTGAACTGCTGCGCTGTGCTGATTTCGCAACAGCAGCTAGCAGCAAGGCTTCCGGGTAGTTTTTCTGTAACGAAATATAACATCAGCATAGCCAATGCAACCCAAACTTGATATTCACTACAAAATTACATTTCTACATGTGCAGCAGCACGTGTAATATTGCTTTCAGTTAGTCGTTTTTTTTTTCTTCGTTTATTTCTATACTTAATTCAAATTCTTCGGTTTGAAATATATTTGACCCGAATCAACTGTTCTTTTTACAGTTTCTCAGCAAGTGTCAGCAGTTCTACACGTGTGTGTTGATACTCTTAGAGCTGCAGTCACAGTTCGTCTGTGTCAAACTACTCTTTCTTGCTTCGTGTGACAGGAAGAAACGGACAGTCATCAGTCCATATGGAAGGGACAGTTGTGTCGACTCTGTAAATATATGTAGCTACCGTTGATGAGTAAGATCAGTTGGCAGGACTGCGACCACACTAAGGAACTGATATTGCAGGCGTCAGACATCTGCAGATTTGGGCTGGTTATAAGGGCGATTTGGGGGGCTGCTTTGGTGAAAGGGGCATTTGAGTTGAAGGATTTTCATTTTGACGTTCGAACAGATTTCTCACATCACACTAAAAAAGAAAATTGGAACAAAAATTATAATTCACCTGCGTGCCATTTAATTCCCTCAGTTCCAAGTTCCACTAGTATATCTTCATAAACTCATAACATAAACACACACACAGAATATATGAGAAAATAGTCAAGAGTGACGCTCCTTTTAAATAATGCTATTTTTGTATTCTACTGACTGCAGAAATTGCATATTGCTCGATTTAGGTAATGAATATGCAGAAACAATAAATAATTTTTATTTAAAACTTCAATAAAACGCATATAACATATGTTTAATTTGTGATTTATCACAAATTCAAGTCACAATACATTTTGTTTTGAATGAAAATATGCCCGAATACACTCAGTATTACGGAAAATTATGGCATGTGTTAACGGAACTAATACAGTTTGTTTGTTTGTTGTTGTTCACGTTCGTAGTTATATCGATTTTTAATATTTTTGACGGGAACAGAGGGCATTCTATAAATAAAAATGTTCATTGTTCTTGGGCATCATTTAGAATAATTTCAAACACAAACTATAAAAAAAGTAACAAATTTCTTCTTCCAAATTACATCATTTTGCTTGGTGTAGGCGTTTGATTGCGAGAGGGCGTGACACACATCCAGGTTTGAAAACTATTGTTAATAAAGATTAATTGCCATTAACAAGCGGCAGTAATCCAACTCGAAAGTTAAAAACAGTTTATATTTTAACACCTGAAAAATGTGACGTATTGGCCACGTTTGTTGTATCGGTTGAGGACCACTGTGTTCTCTGTGATGTTTGAAATTTTCCATAGAAATAATGTCTATAATGGTTTAATATCAAGTTGAGCCTGAAATTAAAAGTTGAGCGCACTTTATTTCGTGTGACGTAGCGTAAGGCAAAAAGACGAGACGCTAATGAATAATAACTGAAGGAAGTATGTTACAGTGAACTGCGATGATAAATTTAGATTTTTTTGTAACATATTGTTTCTGAAGGGAAAGAGAAGAACGAAAAATTATAAAGTTGTTTGGTGGTATTTTGGAGGCTGCTCGGAACGATATATGTCCCTGTCCTGAACCAGATTCATCCAGTCCACTAGCAAAAATCTTATATTTTTAAATGCGCTTCATATAATCCACCAATTTAAGACAAGATTTTAAAATTGGTTGTCATTCCTTCACCTTCCCCAAACAAATTCTCCATTATCTCACTTTTCCGTCACACATGCTACATGCACGAAACTCTTCAGCCCCGTTCATTTGGTAGGTTCTACATACGTCACAGTTATGCTGTTTATTTTAAACGCAATGGCATTGAATGAAGTTTACGTCACACATGGACCATATTTTCTGAGGAATTTTGATGCTTTGTGACGTGCTGCATTAAAATTGAAGTGATTTTGCAGTGCGTCAAGTTGTATAGGTAGAATTGTATAGTAGAATAGTATTCTGGATATTGCATGGTTTTTGAAGATTATTGTGCGATGCTGTATCAATTATTGTTGTTAGGTACTGCCAGATAACACAATGGTATTAAAATAAATGTTGGATGTGGAGGGACTGTGAGATAAGAAGAATTTAGGTACTTGGTGCATAATGTCAGAAGAGTGACTTGAATGGATGATGGGGTTGGTGGTTCGAATACCAGCAGTTACAACGTATTACACCTTCCAAAATTGACGCAGTCGGGTACGGGAGTTCAAAAATCATTATAGACAATTTGTACCTGCTGTAATATGGCCGTAGCGTGAAGCAGACCGCTCAATTTCACACATTGGCCAGTAAAATAATCAGTAGATTTGTGACACTTCTACACTTACTGTCTTCACAGCTGTTCAGTAACTGAACATCATTCATATTAACCCACTTATTCAAAGAGACATTCTGAATACAGTTGTACAAAATGTCGGTGATGACACAATCTTCGCTGCCGTTGAAAGACTGGCTGCTGCAGTAGCTGCAATGCAGGCACAGTCTGAGTGTCTGCAGTGTGAAGGACATCAGGGTTGGGAGATTTTTGTGTAGGTGGTTGTTTATCAGATTTGAAAGTGAGATACAATGTGATCGGTTGCTTTTAGATGGGACGGAAACAGTTGTGACAAATATGGCTGGGATAGCGCCGTTTAATAAGCAGCAACATTTACACTATGCAGTGCTTCTTAATTTATTGAGTACAGTGTGCGCTAGAATTCATACATTTTGTGTGAATTTTATATCTTACAGTTACAGTGCAATTCAAACAGTGTATTTATACCAATCCACAAACCAACAGTTTACCCCGCTCAAATCACGCACAGTGTTCAGTCAGTGTCACACCTGCTTCTGACACTTGAAGGCAGCTGAACCTATTTATTGTCGAGTTGTGTTCAGCAGCTCACGGCTGAATGCTGACCGCTGATCTGCTGGGATACTGAAGGGTAACATGAACGCCACTGTGCATTATTTGTGCAGGTGTAGACAGAAGTAGTGCGACAGACATAAAGGGGAAACACTTAGGTAATTACGAAAGAAAAAGGATTATTAAACAACTACTGGAAGCGGTACAGGCACTGCAGGCTATAGAAGAAATTAAGGCACTTCAGGATATTCAGGAACCACACCGCCCATTGGTTATGCTGAAATATCTAGTTCTTTTCGGATATCTTTCAGTAATTTTTCGACTAAGGCATACAAATCGTAGTCGGGAACATCATCTTGAGGTTCAGGTGCGCTCATTCCCACATCTGGAAGAAAGTGTCAATCAGTGATTTTGTTCCATGCACTCCGAACAATATTGTTTTGAGGTGGAATCAGGATATAAATTATTAGGAATTGTATTAGAATTTTTATGAAAAAATTATAATTTGAACATAAGATTGTAGTCTCTATAGTAGGACCACACAACGGTTCAGCTTAGTTAGAAGAAATGATCCTGAAGGTTCTCAAACAATTTGGATGGATATAGGCCGTTTGGAACAAATTTGTTGTGGATTTATATTGCGGGATACATTTGGCTTAAATAAGGAGATTATTCTTTTGTTCTCTACTCGTTCTCTCCAGGACAGCAAAATGTGTACAGCTGTTATGAACTGGAGACTGAAACACTTGTTGGTGCTACATGTGGAGAATTGTTAGCTATCTGAATAGCTGGTACTTCGAAATGAAATGTTCTTTCTTTCAGTAGATAAGTTAAAGGTAACGGAATTCACATAAGAGGCAACGAAATTTCAGAGGGTTAGTAGAAGTGTAGATTCACCCCCGAGGAAGAACGATAACCTTTGTACAGAATATTGGGTGGACCTAAGTGACGGTCTGCCCGGGTGCGGAAAACATTTCCCCCAAGTCGATTCGGTCACTGATTGTCCAGACTCTACCGAGACGTTATACTGTCTGAGCTATCCAGGCTCCACTTCATTTGATGCACTTGCCTATTTTTTGTTTGTGATTGCTTTCAAAATAATTAGAAATTCTAAGGAACAGGAAAATAAACATTTTTTATTATTTATATAATTTTGTGCAAAATTATCGCACCGGTAAATAAGTGCTGCCATCTGTTATTCGCCACATCAATCAAATAACAACAGCTGTTGTTTTCAGCTGCTGGTTTTAAGTAAATGCGTTAGGAGTTTGTAGTTTAATTTCTATCCACTCGCACAGTTGAAACATATTTTGTCAATATCGGATACGTGAATATAACAGTGCTGAAGGCAAAATATCCATGTACCTGCAGGTGTCGGTGTTACAAAGTAACGAACAACATAGAATGCAGTAAAGAGTGAGGAACAGCACTGCATTGTGGTGTGACGGAAAGACAGAACACTTATTACAGTTATATCAGGCAGTGTGTTTAAAGTAGGAAATTAAAAATTATTGCAGAAAGTAACACTGAAGTGATGTGTACACTGCTTAGTGTCGGACAGAGTCGGAATGTTTAGGCAGAAAAGTTTTCTTTTTAATAATATCGTCTAGACACATGAATTTGAAACCGAACCGCAAAAGAACTTCGTCTACGAACAGCGAACATTAACTCGCCTAACATTATGAGAGCAGGAGCAAATTGCTCAAAAAAATGATCTCTTTTCTTTAACCCTGTGCTAAGGAAAGCCTTCCTCATTGTGTGCCCGCTAAAGCTGTGTATGATGCAGCATACTTACCGACCAGGAACAGCAGTGCTAATGTGGCGACAAGTAGGAGGATCTGGATGGTCTTCATCTTGTGGCTATCAGTTGGCTGTGACCTGTACCTAGTCGGTTCAGAGCCACATATATATAGCACTTGATTGAAGGCTGTGGGCAGAAACTGAGTGCTTCCCCTTCAGAGTGCCAACTGTCCTATGTGGGCATAATTTCCGATAAGAACTTATGGATATTTTTGTATTCATGGCCACTTTAACTGATATGCCCTCATTTTTTTTTTAATTTACCTTCACATGACTATTATATAATCGTCCGTAATTTTATGGATCTTTAAAGTAGCTTCGAAATTCTAACTCAAATGTTAAAAATTCTATTTGGAAATGTTTTCGATCTTTCGGTTTTGGTTTCAATTACCGAAGATTGTTAAGAATACATTAGGTTTTGCTGCTAATTGGTTTAAATTCAAGACACATTTTCCTTAAGAGTCCTGCTATTCATTGCAAGATGGATAAAAACCCATATACTTTACTACACACCATTACTTCACCACAAAATTAATGACGTACAATTTAACATTACAATAATTATACTGTGTAGCAGACTGTACATTCAGTACAGCATGACCAGTTATTGTCAGGTTGGCATTCGGTCAAAGATTTCTTTTAGAACATATTAGGATTACCTGCATTGTGGGTCAAATAAAAGAGAGCAAATTTATCCATAACAGTCCTGTTATTCATTGCAAACTGTATACAAATTTCATACCGTTTACTTCATTCCATTAATTTATTCAAATTTTAATGTTGTACAAACGAACAGTACAGGAATATTCTTAATTCCGGAAACAATTTAAAAATTCGCAACAAACAAACTACTCAACGCATCATGGTAATTCTTAGGCCGATAAAAATAAATTCTCCAAATTTTTAACATAATTCACAGGTGCTCAATGTGTCCACCATTGGTAATCCGGCAGATAACTATGGTTTAGTCCATCTCGTTCCACACGCGTGTCAGCGTATCACGTTCGACCAGAGCTAAAGCAGCGGTGATAGGTTTGCGAAAATCCGGAATTTAGCGTCGAGTGCAGGCACAAAGTCAGTGTCCGTCAGAAACAACCAGAAGAAAAAGTCGAAAGGAGTTAAATCCGAGGACCGCGGAGACCCCTGCATTAAAACTTCATCTATTTCCCTGTACGTCCTATCCACTTTTGTGGCAAGTGTCGATTGAGATACCCCCGCACGTCTTTGTATTGAGCGGGTGTGCCGTCTTATTTAAAAATGTAATCATTACTGTCTTCATTCAACTGTGGCATCAGCGAGTTTTCTAACATGGACTTATGAAGAAACCTTTATAATAAAGAGGGAGAGAGAAAGATAGGGTGTAAACCGGATCTTTAGGTTTTAAATTGCAGATTAATACCACCAAAAATTTTTGACTGTGTGTAGTGACAACAAATATATATACAGGGTGTTTCACGACTTTAGGGCATAACTGCAGGAGGTGATTTCCTAGGTCTTTGTGATCAAAAAAGTTCATATAAACATGTGTCCGATTTTGGACGGTTACGGAGTTATG
>Ga0123354_10013374_pt1 | contig 12729 bp, 15 predicted proteins | sample TergutLab28metaG_2_FD_97872 | JGI IMG/M metagenome (GOLD analysis project Ga0123354, IMG submission 97872) | Labiotermes labralis P4 segment gut microbial communities from Petit-Saut dam, French Guiana - Lab288 P4 | ecosystem: Host-associated > Arthropoda: Insects > Digestive system > Gut ... | reverse complement strand
ATAACATCCCAGAAGAGCAAAAATTTAATCTACACCATGGCAGAAGTTTGAAGTCATGCACAAGGCAGTTTATTTTTGGAGGTGGGGGGGGGGGGGGGGGGGAAACAAAAAAAAAAAAAATTAATAAACTCCCGCAGGGAAAGGGGTTGAAATGAAAAAAAGAATTTTTTTTTTTGGGGGGGGGGGGGGGGGGGGGTGGAACCAAAACAAAAATAAAATCTGAAGCAGCCAGGATAGCTCAGTCGCTATACCAACTCGCAACAGGCTGGATGGTCTGGGGATCAAATCTTGGTGGGAGGCGAGATTTTCCACACCTGTTGAGACTGGTCCTGGCGCCCACCCAACCTCCTTTGTAATGGGTACCCGGTCTTTCCAGGGGGTAAAGCAGCCAGGGCATGGCATTGACCACCCACCCTCATCTAGTGCCGAGGTTGAAGGAAGAGTAGAGCTATACCTCTACTCCCCCTATGGGCCTTCGTGGCCTGTTCTAGGGTGAACTTTTTAACAAACCTGATGATGGAAGAAACACTGATTTCCTCTTCAGAGCCAAAGAACTTGTCCAACCGGATCACTTTGTCAACGAGCGCCAGGAGCCGATTGTTTTCAGGATTTTGCAGTGGTTCGCAAACGGCTCTCTCGGTGACGATACCGAGCAGAAAGTGCACCAACGTAATTATCATCAGGGCAGCAGAGAACAAGAATATTACCCACACTCCCCTGTGAAGAAAGCAATTCGAGATATGGTTAATCCATGGACGGCTCTCAGTCAAAAATATTTTCTAAGTGCCAATTATCAGCTCAGAAATAACTTACTACTAAATGTGACACATATCAAACATGAGACATGAGATTCTGACAGCTGTGATGCTGAAGAATAAGGGCTACTGGGATGCGACACTGACTGCCTGACCCTGACAGTGGAGGAACTATTATCTTTCGAAACTCCAGAAAGTACTCACCCAAGAACAGTGTTTTAACAAATTAATGTTTATTATTAACACCAACTTCCGATGATAATTTGTTAAGAATTTTCGAATGGAAAATAATGTGGAAGATCTATGGGCCGATCCAAGAGGGGGATATCTGGAGAATTGGAAATAATGAAGAACTGAATAGATCCAAAAAAGGGGAGGGTATTGTGAAATTTATAAAAGCTCAAAGAATAAGATGGCTGGGACATGTAAAGAGAATGGAAGAGGGAGCAATGCCAAGAAAGATGGTGGAAGGAAGACTGTTTGTAGGAAGAAGAAAAGGAAGAACTCATTAGAGATGGATGGACGATGTGCAAGTAAGATCGTTTGTATTCTGTTAACCAACTAAACTTTCTTAATGATTAAACTCTGTTACCACTAACATTTTTGTGTGTGTTGTGTTATTTGCGTTCACGGAATGCTTCCACAGGTTACATAATATTGTGTGCGTGGGATGCAATTTGAGCCCTGTGCTTTAGAGATGCACTTTTAAACAACAGACACAAAGAAACAGAATTTTTCTTTAGGTGTGTATTTTCAAAATTGTGCCACGCATTATAACTGAACTGACGTTAGTCTGTTGTGCCATTGCTGGGCAATTAGAGAAAAGTATACTCACAAAATGAGAAACCGAGCACCGGTTGATCTGGTGCAGCAGTCATCACCGTAGCCATCTGGTCGCTTACCGCAGAAACCGTAGAACAATCCCAGAGTGCAGCACAGCAGTATAAGCAGCATTACAGAACTCACAGACAGGCCGGTATAGTACCTACAGACAGCATCAAAGAAACTGATCAGCATGGTACCTATACAAACACCTGAAAGCTATGATCAACATATCTGTAGAAAAGTTTGTACTTGATGGTGGGTTTGGCTGATTAAAAAATGTAAGGGGACTAGGGCACCACGTTTGCTATGTGGTCAGTCCACCTCAAGTCTTCATGCTGCAAACATCGTTTAAAAATTACATGCAGAACTCACTCCAAGTTAATTCTGAGTTGGCAACACAGCATTGTTACAGAACCATACTGAGATTTGTACTATTATTAATAGAAATATATATATATATATATATATTTATTGTATAACACAACTTCATTACATAAAATACACACTTAAAAGAAGTTCTGGTTTACATGAAGCCATTTTTAAGTTGTATCTTAGAGGGCCTTAACCTTTTAAAGCCTACCGGTCACGTGATGCACCGCCAGTTTAACATTCAACAACTGTACGCTCTGCCCACACTGTATTTGTGTTTCGTATTTATCTGAGAACAAACAGCGACTTGTGCCACTTACAGCATAAACTGATCGGTTTTTATAACCGAGATGAAAAGTGTTTACAGCGTGGTACAGATTGGGTCTTTGAATAAAGCAGTCTGCGGTTCATCTTTAAAAGGTTTAGTACACAACAGGCAATGCCTTAAAAATTATGAGATCTTGTTTACGTTTCTGCATTAACATGATATATTAAAATGTAAAATAAATATAAAATAAAAAAGTATAATAGGAAAATGTACAACAGAACTTGTTTAATATGGGAATTGTGCCCTTCAGAGTTACACTACCACATCGGTGTGACGCGAAGAAAACAACTGTCCAGACGTTCATGCTACGAGGTAGCACTAACCAAATCGCGGCTAGAAGCAAAATGACTGATGCAGCCATCATGGTGCATGAAGAGTTACAGAGGGCGAACAGTGGAGAGTGTCCGCAGTTTCTACATCACATACAAACTATGCGAGTCAAGACTCAAACCCACAGACCTTGAGGTTACATCATTCTGCAGTGTCAAGTGGCCTTGGATCATTTCAGTGCTGTATCTTAGGAACCGACTGAACAAAAGGAAACTGTTGGGAACGGCTTGATATTGTGATATGGAAGGTGTATATGAATAAAAATTACTTTAATTATCAACCAACAAATGCGCTTACATAAAATAACACATTAAAACACTTAAAATTGCTCAGACATGTTTCGATCCTTGCATCATCCTCAGGGAGCTACGCTGTTCCTTGCTAAAGTCACTTTAAAAACATTAAAAAATTCCTTTATACTACCAGGGTGTTGTATCAGCAACATGTCGTGTTGTGTAAGTCTCTCACTACGCAACACACAACGTACACCACAGCCAGGTGCATTCCCAATAATGTTGTGTTACACAACATGACATGCTGCCACAAAACCCTGTTAATATAAAGGAATTATTTTGTGAATTTTTTAAAATAACTTTAGCAAAGAACAACGCAGCTCTCTGAGGATGATCTTAGGATCGAAACATGTTGGGAGCGATTTTAAGTGTTTTAATGTGTTATTTTATGTAAGTGCATTCATTGGTTGATAATTAAAGTACGAGGCTCATACCGAAAGTCATAAGCAACGTCGCATAATTGGCAACTCTGCAACATCAAACGATTGGGTATTGTTCGGTAGGTGGCACCAACTACTGTCATTTCTTTGAGTGAGGTATGGCGCCAGTAGCTTGCATCACTTGACTATAAACAAGTGATACAAAATGGCCGACAACAATGTTTCATTTCGTCAGCATGCCGTCACTGAATTTCTTGTTAAAGAGGAGATTCCCGCTGCTGATATTTGCCACAGACTTCAGCGTGTGTATGGAGATGTGTGCATGGGTGCTAGCAGTGTTAGATGATGGGTACGGCATTTTAAAGATGCGAACACGAGCATCCAAGATCAGCCTCGTAGTGGTCGATCTTGAACAGCCTCAACTGAACCCAACAAGAAGAGAGCTGATGAAATCATTAAGGAAGACAGACGTGTGACCCTGGATGCAATTGCGACAAAACTTGGAATAGGGCACAATGCAGTTCAGATGATTGGAAGCTTAGATGATCCGAAGAAAGGTCATCCTGCAGCCCAATGCCTGGCCTCACACCACTCTTTTGACCTTGGAAAAAATTGAGAACATGGGGTGGGAAGTTCTCCCTCACCCTCTGTACAGCCCTGATCTGGCACCCTCCGATTACCATTTCTTTGGTTTTGTGAAGAATCAGATGCGAGGCCAACATTACGAGACGAACGAGGCACTTCAGACAGCTGTGCGTCAATGTCTTTGGGCAGCTGGAACGGAGTTCTACCGCAAGGGAATATTCAAACTTCCAGAACGTTGGGAAAAATGTGTACAGAGAAACGGGGATTATGTAGAAAAATAAGCAGATGTCTATGGATTAAGATGATGTACTTGGTTTTTACATAACAATAAATTTTAATTTACAAAAAAATTGTTGCTCATTATTTTTGGTATGACCTACGTAATTCTACGAAATGCACGGTGCAACGATGAGGATGAATAAAGATTAATTTCATCACAAACTTCTCATGCTTCATAACAGGAAACTTCTTTCCTACAAAGACGTATTAAGAGCACAAAGTTTTTAACTAGTTCATATGATTTGCAGTGGGAAGTACAAACCATGTGTATGTCAACCACAGGGAAAAAATCTTAGTGCTGAATCATCCTAATATTTGGGGCAGAAAAATTTCTTAAATGGGGGTATCTTTGGCAACATTCACTGTATGTTTCAATTCTGGGAAGAGGAAAAAAGTCTGCTAGAGACAGATATGGGCTGTAGGGTGGCTGTGGAAAGACTGGAGTTTTGTTTCCTGCCAGAAATTTCTGGACAGACAGCATGGTTTGTACGGGAGTGATGTCATGGCGGAAAGAAACCAGCTGTGTTCCTGCCGGAGTTCCGGTCGTCTCTTTTGCACTGCTTGTTGTAAATACCACAAAACGGTCAGGTAGAATTCTTAATTAACAATGTGACCTGCTTTTTACAAAAATCAGTGATGCCAACTTCATTTGAATCCAACAACTGTCTTTATACCAATACGGGTGGCCATGTGGCCAAAGGCGTAGGCCTGAAGCTGCGTGAATGTGGAAGATCACTGGGTCATATCCTGCTGAAAACAAGGATGTTTGTCTCTTGTGTTTGTTGTGTGTTGCATAGGTGGCAGACTCCGTGACAAGTTGATCACTTGTTGAGGGGAGTCACACCACATGTGTGTGTCTATATGCGACCTACAGACCTCAACAGTGAGTTGGCTTAGGTCTAAGCAGGGTTGTTGCACCACACAAAATAGTCATTAATCCACAACAAAACATATTACAACCAAATGAAAAACAGAAGCAAATTCCAGTTCACCTAACCTCAACCAATCAACATGATTTTAAAAAGTGGTACTGCCCACAGCCTTCAATGCAATTGTAGTTTATTAAGGGTCACAGGACCAAGGTTACTGTACCTGTAGTATCCATATTGTGTGATCATCTTCTCCCCCACATCTACCACCTTGGAGTGATTCATCACAGCAGCATTCACATTCCTCAGGATCTGGTTTATCCGTCGTGACTGCTCACTTATGGCCATACCTACCATAAAAGACACCCATCCAATTACCCAATCAACAAAATACATCAAAATGTACTATATGCATACTACACTTACCATTATTTAAACATTCACTACCAATAGACATTGCATCTCTGGTTTGAAAGTTAACTGAAAGTTCGTTATGTAAGTGTTGCGGCTTTAATAGCAGAGAAACTGCGATAATGGTCTTCAGGGAGGTGATGCCGTGTTGCTGCGTTAAGTTTCTCCCGTCCTCCCAACTTCTGTAGCGTAACGTCCCAGACGACTGGAATCCTGGCAATTAGCCTATTTAAAAAATTCTTACTTTGCTCCACAACAAACTACACATCACCTACCAAACTGAAGTGAAATGTCTGTGGTATGAATTTGGACTGGTCCAACATAAACAAACCGTATGTCAATCGTAATATTTTCTGAGAACGTTACGTTACACTTACAGTTACTGTCTATCAGCTATTATTCGAACTTACAACACACAATCCTGGACCACAAGTCTGTATCAAATATGTGATACATTTTATAGGTTTTCACAGAAGACCTTCCTAATTTTTAATACAGTATTCTTACTACATATGTTACAGAGCTACTGACAGATTCTGACCACAGTAAGTGACTGCCTTCCAATCACACCACTTGCCCTGGTTTAGTGGCAAGAAATTCCTTTATTTAAGATTTCTTGTGGTCAGTGGCCAGAAAAGGTGTGCTATCCCAAAATGTTGGTACACAACATGTCACGAGAGAGAGAGAGAGATACAAGAATGTAATAAATTTCTAAATTCACTGATTTTAACGTATTTTGGTTTGGCAATTAACCCTTTAAAAGCCGAATTAAGTCCCATCTGCCATCTGCTGGCATTATTAGAAGCTCACCATATTCTCAATGTTAGAAGGATTAGGGTTAAAAGTAAGAAAAATCCCAATAGCCACGTGGTCTAAGGCATGGGCTTGGGGGGGCTGCTTAGTTGCTGGGACTTTGGTTTTGAATGCCACCAGGGGCAAGGATATCTGGCTCGTGTGAGTGTTGTCAGGTAGAGGTCTCTGCATCATGCTGACCCCTTGTTCAGATGGACTCCTACCAAGTGGTGTGGTGTGTCTGAGCAAGATTGTGAAGCCTTGAAAATGAGGAGGCGTTGGTGCACTGGAAGCTGTTGTGCCACCAGGGGGGGAAAAAGTATGAAGTATCCTACACCCCAACAGTGCATGTAATTTTAATGACACTACTAACACTCTCTACAGCACAAAATAATGTGCAGCCCACGTTAAGTTTCAAAATTATCTGTCTGACCCTAAGACTATTGCGGTTTGAGGTGCCTGTACTAGACTTTCAAAGAAAATGTTTGGTAACGGGACTTAAACCACACCGTGTGAACGTCGACATGAAGAAGCTTTGTTGTATCCTGCATGGTCCCGGTGGGGAACGTATCATGGACGTTGCTGCATGATGGAGAGAGCTGGAACTTTGGTTAAGACAGGGAGTCAGGCAGGCTGCACGCGTTCGTAATAATCCCCACGTCAAGTGTACTGGAGTTTATTGTGCATAAACGGTGAATAATGCTGATACAAATGAACTGTATTGAGTTCAACTCTCAGGATCTTGAGTCCCTTCATTAAAATTAACAATGATCATCCAGCTTCATACAAAGCTACGGGTCAACGTTCAAGATATTTCTGCAGACTGCCACTGTAGCACAAGGCAGCTACTGTTACATACGTCAACTCACACATTGCTCACATGATAAATACTTCCCTCCACCACTTATAAACAAAAAGAAATAGAAGGAGACTATATTCCTCCCATGCCTGGTCTGCTTACACAGAAATGAAAGTGTAAACAAATAGTATGAGTTACAGAAAGGGGAGGACTCAGCACGATGAAATAAGCTTATGACTTACACGCAGTACATACCAAAACCCTGCAGAAAAGAAAATAACTATGTCTATCAATCACAGAGTAATAATACACATCAACTACACAACTGCTTAAATGCATCTTAACCTTTTGGCACTTCAATTATTTTTTTTAATTTTAGCACACCCTGTATATAAAATCTGAATAATACAGGAACCAAATATGTTAGAATTATGAAACAAACTTCATTTTGAAGAGAAAAGAACGGAGAGTCTATACCATGTTTAAAATATTCAGTACCTATATTTGTTGCATAAATATACAAAATGCAATGTTTAGAGGTTAGCGGTGTGGTTGGACCCCTATGGGAGTCATTAGGCGTCAAATGGTTAACCACCTGGTGGTGGATAGAATTAAATGTGCATGGCTACCTGCAGAAAACCAGAACCTAAATGGGGTCTGCACAGAAGCAGGTACATTCATACATTAAAACATTTTGAGAAATCACACTGTGCGTTACGCACGCACAAGATCGTGTGAAAATGTCAACAACGCAGCAACAAAACTACAATTTTTTGTGACATTCTTAAATAAAAAATGAAGATTGTAACTCTTCAGTGTCAAGAATTTTAATAGTAAATGTATAATTTTACTGTAAAAAGTAAATTAATGTCAGAATCAAACAGTAGCAATATGTAAGTATGCCTCATTATGGTACAGCCATGCTGCAACAAAAGGTATTATGTGATGTATGATACATGAGAAAATGCCCGAAAGTAAACGAATCATACGGTAGAACAGAAGCAAAGGTACTGTGTCACAGCAACTAATATCAGCTCTTTCTGTTCATACCAACTCATCAGCTGTCTCCCCACCACTTCAACTGAAGGCATAATCAAATCTGGGTTCAGAAATTCTGTGTTCTTTTTGGAATGCTAGATGACAGATGTGAGTGACCGCTCAGTACAGTCAGTGTTTATCAGGTCTCCTGTCGCCATACCTGCACGTCCCATGTTGTGTGTGATCTGCGGTATCAAGTCCTTTACAGCATTCTGAATCTCCCGCTGAATCCTATCAAACTCTTCCAGTCCATTCTTCACCTTATCCTTTATCTTGCCATGCACGATTACATCAGTCACGCTTGACAGACTATCTTCAATTTGTGGCAGCTACGCACAAACGCACATGTCGTAATTAGAAACAGGACACAATAAAAATTCAAACACTGGCTGGCTTTTGGGCTCTTACACTGTGCAGTGATCAAATGTTCCAAATTTGGAAGCAGTGTATTGCTTACAGCTCCAGGGTCACTGAACAGCTGCAGGTTGATGCTGAAGTGATAGGATGGAATAAAAATGTTTTGGTTGCACAGGACTTTTCGAGGGCATTCCGCCAATCAGAACTACAAAATTGCTGGAAAAAGCACAGGTTTTTTTCAAGAAAGTGGGAGTGTAGAATTCCAGAAATAAACATTCTCAGGTCTTCAAACAGTGGGAAATCTGTAAATAGGGTGGCCTCTGGGACATAATTTCGCTGCCCCATCAGTTCAGCATCAATCTGAATGAATTCAATCGCTGTGAAGGTGGAACCAGTATGTTGTTGCAAAATATCAGAACATTTCATCCCTGCACAGTGTCAAACCCCAGAAAACAATTATCTGCAAAATATCAGAACATTTCATCCCTGCACAGAGTAAAAATCCAATAACAATGATCTGCAAAACAACCACCATGGCAACTTAAAATTATCATAAAATGAAAAATGTTACTTCATGTAAAAGATAAAACAAAGAAACAAAATCAGTTTGAAAGATCTCAGACTCTCACTCTGCTCAGTACTGAGATCACGAAATGTTTCTGGGATATTACACCATGCAGTCCGGTAGATGGGTACACCACACTGTAGGGCTGGGCAGTCAACAAACAGAAACATACAAACACAGCGGCATAAACTCACAGTGTATGCTACATGCTATATGCCGCAAGTAACTTTTCAATTTTGAACCCTTCCAGAAGCCAATGGCAAATACAGCTGCACAATAATATTCAATAGTGTTTTGTAGAACAGTCCTGAAGATCTGCACTCTTCTGGGATATTACACAGCGTACAGTAGTAATTCCATACCAACATTGCGGGACAACCTATTGGTCCTGTCTTAAAGGGTCAAGGAATTTGAGAAGAAGGCCTTCTTGGACTGTTAGGTTGTCCTGGACCGTCGGTAAGGAATTACCACTATATGCTGTGTAACACCCCAGAAGAGCATGGATCTCATCTATTTTGTAGTGGAAACCTGAAATCATGTCCTGAGGCATAATTACAAGTACTTGTGTGTTTCCATATGCATCACTACATTCTCTATACAGCTACATTACAAAAGTGAACAGGCAGATAAACATGCACACCAACTCCATTCCAAAACAGAAGCATGACTGTACCTTGGGGAAGTACCCGTCTAGGAACTTAGCATGAAATAAAGACAAACAAGTGTATTAGTCCACAAAGAAATATTATTACTATCACACATGTGTGCTACTTCTTATGAGACTATGTAACGGTACTATATTTACAGTGACTATGCAGTGCGTATACTTGACCAAACACGTGGGTCTCATGAGGCATGTCCAGCTGAAACCATCTTCAGGATGCTCATAACGGAAGGCAAAGCAACCAAATAAACCACTACATATTTATTTTAAAGTTTGGAGTAAAGTTTACCCTATAAAAGGTCACAAAGGCCCAAAGGGGGGATTAGAGGTATAGCTATACTCTTTCTTTCACCTCAGCACTGGATGGGGGTGGGTGGTCAACGCCACGCCCTGGCCGCTTTACCCACCAGGAAACAGACCTGGTACCCATTCTATAGGAGGCTGGGTGTGCCCAGGGCAGGTCAGGACAGGTACGGAAAATCTTGCCTCCACTGAGATTCGATCCCCAGAGCATCCAGCCCATAGTGAGTCACTATACCGACTGCGCTATCCTGGCCCACACATATTTACTTTGTCTTTGTTCAACCAACAATATTATGACAACCACTACAGGCATGCAACACTGACGTACAAATCAGTGTATCCTGTCTGGTAATAATTCCTTGGGCTACTGCCCCACAAATCCACCAGTCTCCTTCACATCATCATTTGACATGAAAGTATGGCCCTTCAGGGCTTTCTTTAATGGTCAAAATATGAGAAAATCAAGTGGTGTGAAGTCAAGGCTGCATGCAGTATGTTCCAGCAGTTGGTCTACACTGTGGACTGCATGGGAATTGGCACTGTCATGCAGAAGCACGACAACTGTCAATTTACCCTGACATTTGTTCTTGATCTGGTGGCTGCCTTTGAAATATTTGATAGTAACAGTCTGCACTGGTTGTGTCACTATTTGATACCTAGTCCAGACGCAGGGTCTCTCCATATCCCGCTGGTCCTGTTTGGATGGACTCGCCACCTGGTACAGGTTTTTTAACCTTTGAACGACCAGGCAGGTACTTAAATTTTAGTGAGTTATTTATAAAAAACTTATTATTTGAACATAAAAGGATAAAATTTTGAAATATATGCCATTTTATGGACAACAAAACAGAGTTTATGTAGCATGTCTAAAAAATGTACCAATTTCTTTTCACCTATATATGTAGCAAGCATTTCTAGGGGCCCTTTTTTTAACATAAATATGAGTCAATTACAGGTTAAGGTGCATCTTGGTTTTGTCCATACCAGTTACTCAGCCCACCAACTGTTCGACTGATTGATTACGATTGGGTTCGAGATCTCACGGGCCCAATGCACATAGGCCTTAATTAACAGACCCTTTGTGACCCATATCAATTTATGGGAGCCCTGTTGCTTTGCTAAAGTTCAAGATGGCCCCCAGACTTATGCTCTTGATGTCCTCGGGCTTGAAGAAGAAGGAGCCCAGATACACATGTCTGAGTGAAGCCAAAGCCTCACACTCACACAGAATGTCTGCTGAGGTTTCATCCTCTGCTGCACACCTCCTACAGTGTGGACTGTCTGACAGCCCCATTAGGTGAAGTTGTCTCCTCAGGGGATTACGTCCAGTGAGAAGGCCCTGGATTGTGTCCTGTTAAAGGACAGAAACCTAGCTCTGGCACCCTGACAAGGTCCTGAAATTAGTTCTCGAGCCTGTCTGGGTGTCACCAAGACCTCGCCACCATACCCAATGCTGGATAACCAACCAACGTCTAATCCTTCTTTGTATATCCTGTCTAGAGACTCCCAAGACTGGCTCAGGTCCAACAAACTTTAGAACAGGGCCACCCTTTGCGAGATCATCAGTGATCTCATTACCTTGTACCCCAGCATGTCCAGTGACTCAGTACAGCCCCACCGCATGCCGGATAGAAATATCATGCCATCAACTGTACCATTCTACACAAGTGTCTGCCGGCATGTTTAAAGAGTAACATGCACAGCTGCGCAATGTGTGCTGCAGCAGCAAAGCCACGCGTGTGTTTTGGCTGTACATGCCTCATGAACGTAATTCTTGTACCCTTCTAATAACACAGGAACAAAAACATCATATACATGAACACACATAAATGGCTCCAGACTATAATAAAATGAATTCAATTTCTTGTCTGCACTCAACAGTGAGTCTTAATACAAAACAGGCTACCACAGAAGTGTGCAGTGCAGTCAATACATCCGCAACACAGGTGCCCATTTTACACAAAACAGAATCACACAAGAAAATATTCCACCATGACATTAAAGGAAAATTCCCAACAAGAACTCTGAGACCACGGTGGGAACAGAGAGTTTAGAGAGACGTCACACAGAATGGAAATACTGAAGAAAATGGGGTGGGGAACTGAAGGGAAGGGAGGGCAGGGAGGAGTCATTGGCAGTGAGATCATTCACTGAGTTCTGTTTCCCCAAGTTACCTCACTTAATCACATACCTGCTGGAAATCGGCATTGGTAGACATGTTGGCAACATAATTCTGCAGCGACTCCTTGCACGAACTGTTGCACTTCTGTAGCTCTGCTTCCAGTGCTCTCTTCACTTCTGACAGACCTAGAAACAATCAAAATTCTAGACAACGAACATTTGAAAATAATGAGCGCAAGTACACACTATTTTCACTGCTTTTTGTTTGCACTGTTCACCCAAACAACAAAGGATAATGCACATAGATTAACCTACTAGAGCAATGGTTCCTAATATTTTTTTACCTGCGTACCCCTTGGCAGCGAATTTCCATAAATTGTAGCCTTCATATTAACAAAATATTTGTAACTAATATACTTGCCGTTATTCCAAATTTATATGTTGTTAACTGTCTTACACTGTTGACATATGTGCATTTTGTCCACCATTATTCACCTTTTTTCGTGTACCCCATTGACCTTTTAAAACCTACTGGTTGTGTGATGATGCACCAGCAGTTTAACATTCAACAACTGTACGTTCTGCCCACACTGTATTTATGTGTTTTGTATTTATCTGAGAACAAACAGCGACTTGTGCCACTTACAGCATAAACTGATTGGTTTT
>Ga0123354_10013370_pt1 | contig 12730 bp, 5 predicted proteins | sample TergutLab28metaG_2_FD_97872 | JGI IMG/M metagenome (GOLD analysis project Ga0123354, IMG submission 97872) | Labiotermes labralis P4 segment gut microbial communities from Petit-Saut dam, French Guiana - Lab288 P4 | ecosystem: Host-associated > Arthropoda: Insects > Digestive system > Gut ... | reverse complement strand
CATCCATCCTCAGGAGCTTGCGACTTATTTGATGAGTTATTTCATGGGTTGTATTGTTCTGGTTCGATGTGTGTTGGTGTTACGTTGTGGTTTGGCTGGGGTGGTGTGGTATCCGGATGCAGGCTGAAGCACTGCTTCAGCCTGCATCCTGCTGAGCAGTAAATAATGAAATAATAAAGCAAGTGACATCAAGTTGTTCTCTCTTTATTCAACTAGTAAGACGTTTTATTTTGTGGGGGTGAAAGAATGTCATTTTGTTAGAAAGTTTTCAGACTTCGCCCCCCCCTTTCCCTCTTGTAACAGTAATACGTATATTGATTTAGACATTAGATAAATAGTTGCTTTAGACAAGAGTCTAAAAATACTGATGTTCTGAAGATGAAGTGCGAATTTTCGACAAGTAATTCAGTATTAGTTAGAGCAACGGATTTAATGTTGATGGTTTTTTTATACAGAGTGCCAAACGTAAATCTACTTGGGTAGTACAGGGGTGCTGATAAGTCCTTAGCCCGACCAGGAAGGAAACAAGCTAATGTTTGTCTCAGAATGGCGTGAATTTCCTTCGGCGCCTTGCCTTGCAGGAAAAAAAACTTGATGACAACTGACGTCTCGATGTTGCTGAAAAGTATGTTGACATACTTCCGAGCTTGTTTCCTTCCTGGTCGGGCTGTGGACTTATCAGCACCCCGGTGCACAGAGAAAGTACTTGAATAGTGTTGCGCGCTACAGACACTTCCTAATTTATTTGTTGCTAGAATGTGGACATTCTGTATTCCAGAATCTGGAGAACAGCCGAACGCCTGCCACCATGCTGGCTCATTACAGAACGCTGTGGCTGGAACTGTGCCAACTGGCCACGCAGACTGGCTGTAACTTCTGCTACACGTACGGTTTTTACCTAACCCACCAATTTTTCATGCTCGCTCTCTCCACATACGCTACACTGTCCGACTTCATGGCTGGTTCGTTAGGAAGTAACGTCCTGGTGACGACGTGCGTCTTCGTAACGGGATTCATGATCTTCGCAATGTGTGAAGGGGCCGATGACGTGGTACTTAAGGTTAGTGCAGACACAACCGGCTGTCACGTGATTTCTCACAAAGCCCAAGATTTATTTTGAAGACAATGCGCAGTGGCAGGGCCATGACACACCAATACTCGATTGCTGACCTATTGCTGCAGATGCCCGGGTTTGTTTCCAGGCCTGTCTATGTGGGATTTGTGGTGGACACAGTAGTAATATGAATGGTTTTTCTAAACATACCTCTGTTCTTCCCTGTCAGCATAATTCCAGTTATGTTCCATACCGTCCCTGTATGATCATAGTAATTTACAACTTCGTTAAATAGCACTCTAACCGCAACACGCAACACTCAACCAACAGAATGCACAATTTTTTATTTTATACTATGACCAACAAAAGCACAATTATTTCACAAATTATCACACTCCTACGTGTTTCGACACTATCGTATCATCCTCAGAAAGCTTGTAATCAATACCTTGCTAAGTTAAACAAGTATTTGAAGGTATTCATTACAAGCTACTTAAGGATGATACAATAGTGTCGAAACATGTAGCAGTATGATAATTTGTGAAATAATTGTGCTTTTGTTGGTCATAATACAAAATAAAAGATGAAAGGTACAGGTATTAAAATAAAATAATGCACAATATTCTTCTATATGTACTTATCACACTGAGTATTCTTACATGTTTCAATCCACATGGGATCATCTTCAGGGAAAAGTATCAAATAATATCCCATAAAACTTAGTTGGCTATTTTTACACATAGCTATGCATGGTGTAAAGAGTCGAATATTAAGATGTGCATTGGTGAAACTGAATCTCGATGTACTGAAAATTAATGTTTACAATCCTTGTAAATAACCAACTTGACGCACAATTTTTCATATATGTTTATTTCTATTTTTTAAATGTTTCGGGCAGCCATGTGCCCATCATCAGAAGAATTATTGCATCAATGCGACACCTGGTTTTTGTCACTAATTTAGACTGTAGGGTGGTTGTTTGTGTACGTCTGCGTGTGATCGGAGCTAGTGACCGACAGTCACGAGCTCCGATCACACGCAGACGTACACAAACAACCACCCTACAGTCTAAATTAGTGACAAAAACCAGGTGTCGCATTGATGCAATAATTCTTCTGATGATGGGCACATGGCTGCCCGAAACATGTAGAGAACAGAAATAAACATACATAAAAAATTGTGCGTCAATTTGGTTAGTTATAAGGATCATACGAGGATCCACGGTCAAAAAAACATAAAATAAGTTTTAAAAAATTAATTAATTAGAGTACAAGTATAAGTAAGTATTTAAAATATATCAGTGCACGTAATATGACTCCCTTAATGCAGAATGTCAAAATATTTTTCGGGCCGTTACGTAGTTTTTGCACACATCTTGCTCATTTCAATTCCCTTATATACTAACATTTTTGTCAATTGTTTTCCGTAAATTTGACTTCGGTTATTTCGTAAAATAAGGCCAAATTTATAATAATAAAGAGTTACAAGTTTCAATTTTGTGTGTTTAATCCTTTGTCTTTGTGTAAATACTTATTTAGGCCCTAAATAGTAACAATTATTAATAGCTTAACGTGAAGAGTTCGGTTGTGCTAAGTGTACGAAGAACTAATAAGCATCGTTCAAACACAACGTACGTATATTTTGGTGTCCAATATATGTTGTGCTTGTCAGACATTCACTGGTCCTTTGAATAATAACAGCACTAGTTCTAACAGGCAAACTGATCTCAGGAATCCCGTAAATTTATCACAAATTACATTTACGAGGTGTATGTTTTCATTATCGTTTACAGGTTGGTTTTCTTTGCTGAATTCATAAATATTTGCTATGTGCGGGTATAGCGAAGTCGGTACAGAGACTAGGCTATGGGTTGAACGACCGAGGAATCATGTTTCGATTTTCAGCCTAAGGATAAGACCTTGAGTTTCTCGAGAATATCTAAATGACATCTGGATTCCACTGAACATTCTATTTAATGATGATTTCCCCACCCTCCATCCGCACCCCACCCCCAACCGAATGTAACTCTGCCACTCATATCCCATCTAGCGTCGATGTCATGAAATCGTGAGCTACATTTCACGGTTTTACACGCCTTCTTGCGATACACAGCAGATATTTTGTTATTGTTACAATTACTATTAAGTGCCATTGCTACGAATTTTCCTTACGTTATGACTGCGAAAGTTACCCATGGACTCCTCACTATCCCACTTCGTTACAACACATAAAAACCTGACACCAGCGTTCCATTTCCTCTCCCGATGACAAAGCATTTCCTCCTGGCAAACACTTAAAGTTGCAGAACTGTTTATTATAATGCTGTTTTTAATCGATGTGTTTATTTTCCTTTTAGATTCACGTCGCCTTTCAGAAGAATTTACTGAGGTACAGAGATGGTGCGGGTCAGAAGGATATTCGAAATGAGGTTGGTGGAAGGCGAAATATATATTATGTGGGAAATCATATGCGTTCTTGCCGCTACTATTAAAAATTCTATACACAATTACGCTCCCTTTTAACTTTAAGTCATTTTTACTCTATAAATGACCCCATAATTATCGCATTTTGGTAAAATAACTGACATTTTCGAAACTGCTTGTGCTTTCGTTTCCATCTGAGTTGTTTATGTACTTGGTTATCCCTTTAGCATCCCTGTGAATTTATGTGTCTTACGAGATGGACTCAGGTTTAACGGACACGCTAAAAAATCTCCTGAACTTCCGAAAGAGTAAAGCAAAGAATTGTCCTGTGCCAAATGAAGTGGAAATGAGATTAAAAATTTGGAATTGTAAGACAAGGTCAATAGTGCAAATTTATAGTGTAAAATTTTGATGTAAGCAAGAACTTATAGTAACGGTTTAAAAAATTTCATAAAGAAAACCGAAATTCTTATGTGTTTATATGTGCCCAAACCAAGTCGCTGAAAGACGCAAAGGGGAAGAAGTGTTTTGTTTAACGACTCTATCAATGGCTAATATCAAATTGTTGGCAGCAGATGAATGAACGTTAGTATGGAGCAATGGTGGAAGAATACTGACAGGGGTCAGCCATATAAACTACTCTGAGGAACACTCTTCTCAGGGTCGTTTTTTTCCCCCATCCACAAATCCAATATGGACTGGCCTCGATCGAACCCTGGCTTCTGCGTTCAGAATCAAGTACTAACAGCGTGAGGTGTCGTGATACTGAGAAACCACATTTATAATGAAATGGGTAAATTTGGTGCAAATAATATGCAATGCTTATGATTTCCCTTGATTTATAATTTGGTTCGCTAAAGTAGGACTTGTGTTCTAGTATAATTTGTACTTTTACCGGGTGTGTAAGTTCCACGTTCACAGATTTCATCAATCCGAAATTTTGCAGATTATTAAAACTTAAGAATAAATACACTTACAGTAGTTTGTTTAAAGCGTCTTCATGTATTGTTATATTTTTACATGTTTCGACTGTGTAAGGGTCATTATCAGGGACAAGTTACAGTTACAATGAATTCATATGTATATAAAATGCAAGTAGTGCATATAGAAAAATATATGCAAATAAAATTCAAAATATTGAAAGGTGTGATAAACTTGGACGTACGAATTTGTGCCATAATATCAAACATTCATTCAAATATCTGCGAAACTCTCTTCAGTCTAATGGAATTTGTAATTTAATTATTTTTTTTTACATATGGACGATCTGCATTTTGTGACAACACACAGTTTGGTAAATGGCATATGCGTCTGTTGTAACTGTTTTTCTCCCTGATGATGGACCACATTCGACCGAACCACATATGAGATTAAAATGTTATATAATTACATCGTACACCAAGTACTATATTTAGTTGGAATTTTTAATAATTGAGTAATACACGACAATTATGGAAAGTACTACGATTTTGCAGATTTTTCGTAAGAAATGAGATAATGAAACAGTTGTTGAAAAATTACAAATTTCTTGTTCACTGTTTTGTTTCGCAAAACGCTTTAATAATATCTAATACTAACTTTTGTTTCACTCGTGTAATTAAAACACGTCCTAATTTTTATCTTGATGTAATAAGTGACTGGGAGAAAGTGAATGTTAACTGTCGTTTGAAGCTTTTTTATATTTAAACATCACTTACGACTTCTGTTACACTGCAGGTGATAACGAAGTGATCATATGTGCTTGTGTTTAATAGGTAAGGCTAGATGAACTACTTCCCTGCAGGCACGGAAAGAAACTTGGAATCAAATAAACATTGATTGGAATAAATTTAGCGGGAAAATGTGTACAAATAACAGAAATCTAAATCCGGACATACATTGAGAGAAATTAGATGAATTTATTGAATTTTATATTTTAGTTTATATTTAAACTTTTAAAGCCTACATAGTAAAGGAAATAAAACAGTACCAGAAAAAGTGGCTACAACACGTACAGAGGATGGACACAAACAGACTTCCATAACAAGCGCTACAATATAAACCAAAAGGACGAAGGAACTTAGGACGACCGAGGAAGAGATGGAGGGACCAACTTCATCTTGAGGATCAAGGAACAGGAAACACGCCTAACCCTTCAGGAACATGATGATGATGATGATGAAAGCGTACTGGTTACGTGATGCAACAACGGGTTCAACATTCAACAACTCTACGCTCTGCCTACACTGTATTTATGTGTTTTGTATTTATCTCAGAACAAACAGCGACTTGTGCCACTTGCACCATAAACTGATTGGTTTTTATAACTGAGATGAAAAGTTTTAATGAACTGCGCGGTACGGACTGGGTCTTTAAATAAAGTAGTGTGGGCTTCGTATTGAAAACACTAATATTACTGGAATTATTTGGCCCTGTAAATTTCAAAAGAGTGGTGTGGTATCAGAAATTACTGTCTTGTCTGTCTGAATTGCATTATTGTATGCGAAGCGAAGGGCAAATCTGAATTCTTGTTACAGGTGAACGTCTTCCTTCAGACCATTGTTGCTGTTCCCCCAGTCATCACGCTTGGAGGATATGTGACAATCAACAGACAGTTGCTAGTAGGGGTGAGTAGTGCTTTCAGTATATATTGGCTTAAATACTGTCTTTATACTTTGGGAATGAGTGGAGGCATTCTCAGTTGGGAAAATTCTTCGCTGTAGTTTCTATTACCAGTGCTGAAAACCTCGCAAGACATGACTTATGTAATGATGGTTATATTTAAGGGTCTTTTTTTCAATAAAGCAGGTATATATATACATATATATATGTAGCTAACTGAACAGAACTTATCCAATGATTGGCAACATCTCTGCTTGTCACACTCAGCTCGGTAGGTGCTATCCCCCAGCACACTTTTACCCAATGTCAGGAACAGGTCCAATTTCCATACGTTGCTCTGTTCTACGAATAGGGCTTGATGGCCATTTCTAGAATCATGTAGTCGTAAATGTAATTACAAGTTTCATGGCTTCCGAGACTTGGATAATAAAACTCTTCTTTTGGCTTAGTAGCTGATACCAGGAGCTTAAACCCGAACCTTCCGACTGCGAATTATTTCCAATAGCTACCAACTGCTTTGCTCTATATTTTGATGTTATGATTAATGTCTTCGGGCGAAACTGGTTACATTTTGTAACGAATTACCTTCAGAAATAAAGAACGATGTTAGTTGGAACAAATCTTCACGGTATCTGAAGCAGCTGTCTTGCAAATATTAACCGAACTTACACATTTAGCAATTTTATGCTTGCGCCTAGCTTTATAGGCAACCTCTCCTGTTCGTCCGTTTGGCGTGACAAAGTGTCGTTATCCTGCAGGCGTTGCGTGTCTTAGGTGGACATTTACAAAGCGACAATCGCAAAGCACATGTCTTGTCTTAAATTAGATCTGTAATCACGATAAGGATGACGACGATGGTAACGACGACGGCGACGACGGCGATGATGATGATAATAGAAAAGCATTACGAAGGAGATGTAGAATTTATCATCGGACAGTGCATTTACACGTAAACAAGTCCAGGAAGCTGTCCCAAAGAATTTGACAGTGATAATAATTTCAATGTTCATATCATTCACAAACGCACAGAAAGGTGAAATATTTTAATCTAGTTCCAATATTTTAAAAGGGGTAAGAAGTTGTTCATTTGGTTGAGACAAGGCGCTACAAGACTGAAGCTCGCAGTTTTGACCTTCCGGCAGGGTCATTGATATTTTTTATTGTCGTAATCCTTCCGGCAGCACTATGAGCCTGGGTTCGACCCAGTTTCTAACGGGAACGAGTACCAGGTTTATCTCGATGGGTGTAAAGGCGGCCGGTGTGTAGGACTGACAACCTTACCACCCTCATGTGCTGATTGTCTTGAAATCCTGAGAGCCTGAATCTCCAGAAACCCTGAGGGTCTGTCTAGACCTGTGATGGGATAGCTTTACGTTTACCAATAGTTGAAAAAAACGCACTCTTTCAGAAAATACAATTGTTTCCATGCTTTTCACACCGAAATGGTGTAATGTTTGTGTACAGTAACGTATACAGCAAGAGCGTCGCAAAGCGCTTCCCTTCAGGATCAGGTTCTGAGCCCGGCGATATTCTGCACACGTCGTTGAGAATAATGGCGGAGGTTCCGACAGCGATCTGCGGCACAGTTTGGCCGTCACGGCACCTGCATTGCGCGAAACCACTGATACAAACGTATAGAACAAACCAATGAAGTAACAAAGTACGTGCTACTTTTTTTTTTGTTACAGTTCGTTTCGACGCTGGTGACCTACCTCATTGTGCTTCTGCAGTTGAAGTTCACAGTGGGTGGCTCCGCCCAGCGCCCCGCCTGATCTTGTTCTCCCAGTTTGCCTGAACGCACTGGATTCTCCTCTAAAAGTGCTACAAGTGATTTAAGATGCTTGTGGTGGTAAATATGAATATTGGCCTCTTCTGGGTCGTGATACCGCCGTGTTGTTATAACGGGGCTCCACTTTATTTGGTAAGATACGTCTGTGGTCTACCTTAGAGTCCTGATCTGTGACTGACAACGCATAATCCAAACGGACCATTCGTCAGTGGTATTTAATCCGTGAACTTATAACTGTGGGGCGCGTTATGTTGTGCCAAACAGATCGAAGAATTTATTTGCAAACAATGAGGACGCTACATTACGAGGTCCGGAATTAAACCCACACGTCTGGTACTGCACAAAAACCCTTACAAATTATAAGCGTCGCTTGCGTGTTGATGTTTCAAAAAATGTGTTCTCCCTGTGTACGTAGTTTACAGTGTAGCCGAATATTTTTAGTGTAGCTGTTTCTTAGAATTGCTGGCGTCAGTTACGGACGGTTCATAGCCATGCGTTGTAAGTTAATCTGTCAACGTATATTCAGGACCGTTGGTGACAGGAGAGATTTAAACGCCGAAACAGTTAGGGGCTGATAACGAACGCTAGCAGTACAGTAAGGAAGTCAGTCGCGTACGAGTGTGGTGTAGGTGGGAGTACAGAGAAGTGAGTGTGTTATTTTAATAAATATGATTTAGTTGTTTAACTTGATACAGCACGCATTTTTTATTTTATCAACAATAAATTGAGTAAATAAAAAAACAAGTAAAAAATAAATAATTAAAACTATATGTGATTCGGTGAACCACTCCCGTTTCCCGAAAGAGGATCACCTAACAGACTGAGCGCGTCAGGACAACAAAGTTACAAAGGGTGATCGTGCAGAACATCATAAAGAGACTGTAATTTAATTCATCATAGAGCGAACCTTTGTTAAGTTAGAAAATTTATAGTTGTCGTAAAAAACAGGCTACAGTCTGTCGAGATGTGCAGCCGTGAACAGTACAGTACAGTACAATTCGTGAAGTTCGTTTTTTAGATGTTACTCCTTTTTACAGATTTAATTCTGAATTTATTGTACGTAGAAGCGTCGGATATAAATTCAATATTTACATTTGTACATATCTGAAGACATGTTTCCAAATTTTACCATAGATATTCAGCAAAAATATTTGCCCCATACCGACGTTCGCCACATAAAATTCACCGTGGAACAAGATCCTAATCCTGAAATGATCGTCACTCAGCTAGTCAGGAAATTTTCATTCTCATATGTAATCGGACGACCCATTACAACATCCCAACTCAGGACCGCATATTGAGAACTGCAATCGCAGCTGCAAACAATAAAATTGTCTTTCATGAATTCTTTCCAGTAAACTTCTTACCTTTAACTCTTTCTATTTCGACTTAAAATTCTGAAGATGTGCAATTTGCATCCCACTGAATGTCCTACGTGCTTTTTCGACAAAAAATTCTTCTTATTCTATCCACTTCTCCTGGCTAACCTTCGTACTTGCCCATTCGGTAACATAACTGTGCGTTAGGCACGAAATTATTAACGTACAGATCCTAGTTAAATAAAACGAGGAAGGGAAGTCCATTCATTGAATACTGGTCTGCAGTACGTCTAGGTGAGTGCAAGAGTATCACAGTATCAGTCTGATTGTCCAGGTTCAGGCTAGTAAGACACTAGAAGAAAAAAGAAGTTAACAGTCTGTTACAGGTGTATCAAGTAAGTATGAAGCCCTTTTAAACAGTACATTAAAATTCTTCGCTGTTGTTACGTTTACAAAGACAGTGTACTGCACAGTGCACTGATATACTTTCAATAGGTAGGTCTAATGCCTTTCAAAAGTAGCCAGGCTCAGATGTTATCCAAATTTATTGGAGACCGAATGACTGAAAGACTTACTGACTTACTTACTTATTTACTTACTTACCTACTTACATACGTACTTACTTACCTACTTATTTACTTACTTACGTACTTACCTACCTACCTACTTACTTACATACTTACCTACTTACTTACCTGCCTACTTACTTAACTACTTACTTACTTACCTACTTACTTAGTTAGTTAGTTAGTTAGTTATTTAGTTAGTTAGTTAGTTAGATGTGTTTTGGTTGCTAACCATGTGTGCAAAGTTGTCGCTAGCTTTAGGTTACCCATTGCTTCTTTAAAACAAATTCTACACTAATCTGTGACATTTTTATATCAACTTACGTGTGTTTTTTCAGGGTCCAGGGCTTTTGCCTTTTCACTTCTTTATATTGTTTTTTTCCTTCCATGTATTTTTTAGTGTTTTGTTGTTGTATCTTTGCACTTTTGTCGTGTTTTGTTTGTCTGTTTGTGCTGGCTTTATAATAGGCACTTGTGCCATTAAGTCTGCACGTTAATTAACTTTTTAAAGACTACTGGTTACGTGATGCACCAACAAGTTTAATATCCAAGATTTGTACACTCTGCCAACACTTTGTGTTTTGTATTTATCTGAGAACAAACAGCGACTTGTGCCACTTACAGCATAAACTGATTCGTTTTTATAACCGAGATGAAAAGTGTTTACAGCGCGGTACGGACTGGGCCTTTAAATAAAGAAGTCTGTGCTTGGTCTTTAAAGGGTCAATACACCATGAACTGGGCTGAGTTGCATTATTTATAAAATCCAAAATAATTTTTATGTACCTTACCTGATAAAGGTAAAAACATTACAGTTTCGTAATGAGACGCAATAACTCAGTCGCTGAAGTAACTAGACTGTGAGCTGCCCTACCATGGTTCGAATCCCGGCAGAGGCCAGAAATAGTTTCTAAAAGCGTCTGGACCGTCCCTGGGGCCTAAACAACCTTCTGTTCAGTGCGTAACTGGGACTTTTCCCCAGAGCCAAAGTAGCCGGGGCGTGAAGCTGAACAATAGAGCTAAACAATGTCACGCCTGTGCGTTAATAGTGTGCATAGGGACAGCTATACATTTACCTTTCTCAAAATTTCTTGAAGTTGATGTGAACACGTGTAAGAACACGTGGGACGATAAGGGAATAGAACGGCCAAGTATATCTGTGGTCTTCAGAAGGCCCACTTCGCTGCATCTTTCGTAACCTTGACAATATCTTTCTCCGCTGACCAACACACTGCACACAAATAAAGAAATTATACAGGACTTTGGAAAAAAAAATCCCTGTTATCAGCGTTGTCTCATTTTGTTCACCGCGTTTAAATAAGTTATTGCCTTCTGCACATGGTCTACGCTGTAGCGTAACTGACAAGTGTTTCCGTTAACTGACAAGTGTTTCCGTAACTGACAAGTGTTTCCGTAACTCTTGTGTGCTTGTTATTTACCCAGTGATAACTATTGTATGACGTGGTAGCGCCTGTCGCCATCTGCAAACTGTGCCGCGCCAACAGCAGTCATTACCTAAATGACCCGACGACGTGATTCAGCTCTTTCGGTCCGAAATATAGCGAAACCTTAACTATATTTCGCACCGCAGTTTCCAGCTGTTTCTTCTTGCCACACGCGTACGCCACGGAAGCAGAAACGGCTTGTGTTGCGCAGTTAGTTTTAACAGTCCTCCTTAGATGGCTCTAGTGTAAGGCACCAGAGTGAGGCCATCTATTAGAATTTTCAGAATTAATTCTGTTACACGATTTCTTTATCGCACATCACGAAACAAAATTGACTTACCGTGTGTGCTGCAGTCCGCCATCTTTTCTTGTAATGACAGGCTTATGACGTCAGACACATCCAAAATAAGTTTAAAAAATGGACGGAATTTTTTGACACCTTGTTTGAAGATTAAGCCATATTGAGGGCACTCCAGATTTGTAAACTTAATGTGGCCAGTGACATGGTTCCTTGTATTGAAGCAGAATTGCTCATTCATTGCTGGCTCCATTACGTGTTTAAAGTCAAGCTGAACATAGACATGAAAATAAAACGTTTATTTATCCCCAAGTTACGGTGAAGTTGTCTCTAGCCATAACGGATTTCTTCTCATCGCCTGTATCACTTCAGAATTAATTATGACGTTGAGGGAGGAACATGGGCTGAGGGTTTTCAAGAGTGGGGTACTGAAGAAGATATTTGGACTTAAGAGGGACGAGGTAACAGGGTAGTTGAAAAGACTCCAAAACGAGGAGCTTTATGATCTGTACTCAACAAATATTAAACCAAGGAGAATGAGATGGGCGAGGCATGTGGTAAGTTTGGAAGTAGAAACGTACATGTAGGGTTTTAGTGGGAAGACCTAATGTAAATGGGAGTATAATATTAAAATGGATATTCAAGAAGTTGGATAAGGGAGGCAAGGACTAGACTGATCTGGCTGCATACAGGGACAAGCGGCCGGCTTTTGCAGTTGCGGTAACGAACTGTCGGGTTCCATAAAATGCGGGAAATTTCTTGACCTACTGAGAACTTGTTGGCTTCTCAGAAACGATTCTCTTCCATGAAGTCATTTAGTTACAGCGAAGTATGAGTCGGTGACGCTGTGTTCGAGGGTTTCCAGACAGCGCGGTCATTGTGATTGGTCGGTTGAAGAATTCATCCTTGAACAAGAACCTACGAACCCGATAAAGGTAACTTTGTGAAACTTCCTGTGTACAAAGGGATTGATTATCCCTAATTAAAACTCTTTCTTTCTGTTCGATCCTCACGGGTGAAAGTAACTGCTTCTGCCATCTATGGACTGCCAAGATACCTGTTATGTGTCTTACAGCCTATTGCAAAATTAACAACAAACGATAATTTTGGGCACAAAATATGTCTCTTTTTACTGAGCTTCTAAGAAACAGTTGTCTCCCCCTCCCCCCCCCCCCCCCCCCCACCCCCACCCCCCCCCCCCCCCCCCCCACCCCCCTCATCTTCCAACATTTTAT
>Ga0123354_10013369_pt1 | contig 12731 bp, 6 predicted proteins | sample TergutLab28metaG_2_FD_97872 | JGI IMG/M metagenome (GOLD analysis project Ga0123354, IMG submission 97872) | Labiotermes labralis P4 segment gut microbial communities from Petit-Saut dam, French Guiana - Lab288 P4 | ecosystem: Host-associated > Arthropoda: Insects > Digestive system > Gut ... | reverse complement strand
GTAAAAAAAAAAAGTAAAATTTTGAAAACACAAAAAAAAAGACACCAACCTTTCTCCCTCCCGTGGGTTTTTCCCCCCCTGCCCTTGGTTTTTTTTTTTTTTTTTTTTTTTTTTTTTTGCTTTGGTGGCTTTTTTTATCATGTTAAGTCAGTACGAACATGTTATTTCTTTAAGCTTGTACTGTACTGTGTCTTCCTCGCTAAAGAATTTTAGGCACCTCCGGGCTTTACCGTCTTAGTGCTATTTCTTAGAACTGTAGGATCCTAAATTTTTCTGGCAAGTGGAACTTTCTCGGATGGTCAGTCGTTCAAAGTTCTATTGAAAACTATTGTGTTGGAGATTATTATTATTATTATTATTACGATGATGATGACGACGACGACGACGGAGAGACAGCAGGTCCGTGTAACGTAGCTTCTGAACTGAACGTTGACACAAGTGATTGAGACAACCCTAGCTTATACTGAAATTTCTCGTTTTTTACATTTTTCATGTTATTTTCTAATTTGTCTCGAGTTTTATAATAGGCCTATACCTTGTAGTTCTCAGATTGTTACTTTGCCCGTATTAATGTGTATTGTCCATTTTTTACCTTTATTAATTCACTTGTCTCGGAAAAGGACAGTTTGTGTGTCAACCTTCCTTATACACGTTCACTGACACGGCCCCCAAATCCAGGTTAATTTCCTCATTAACCATTTTAAGTGTGAAACTCCTGTAAATATACTAAAATGTTTGGTCTTATGCCTAGAAATACACACAGCAGCTCTCTTACAAACATGGCGTTTTTAGGAAGCTAATTACCGTTAATTTATGAAAGAAAACAAACGTATTGTGGCTTTCTGCTGATGTGTTAGTGAACGCTGGAGCGGGCGGTACACATTGTGAAGTTCTGCTGATGTGTTACTGAACGTTGGAGCGGGCGGTACACATTGTGAAGTTCTGCTGATGTGTTACTGAACGTTGGAGCGGGCGGTACACATTGTGAAGTTCTGCTGATGTGTTACTGAACGTTGGAGCGGGCGGTACACATTACTACCTCTCGCCACTGAAGAATTTAGAATTTGAGTAATTCTAAATATGAACTTACGTGGTTAAAATTTGAATTATGTGCACAAATTCGGTGAGGCCCGTCGTACTAAGGACCGCTTTTCATTTATTATGTAAACCTTATCCCAGGGCGTGCTTCGTGATCATACTGGTTTTGATGCTGAGACTTTTGCACACAAAACTTTCGCCCAGTGTAGTGTTTACGTAACATCTCGACCGGGGGAGGGGGGAAGGAGGCAAATTTCAAAGTAAAACTCTTCGTCTGCAGGTGTGCAAACACGTTGGCAGGGAATTATGTGTATAAGGGAATCCTGAATAGCGAACCAGACGTCGACAGTAGGGTGTCCAATGTCCTTGCTCGTAGTTCTTGCGCAAAGCGAATTCTTGTGCCGTCTATCCAACGTCGCTCTGAGAACTGTGGCGAACAGTTGCTACTTACAACAAACACAAGTTCAAAAGGAGCCGCCTCCTAGGCTGCTTCTATTTTAATTCAGACCGACATCTTCGGCAGAAGGCCAAGAGGGTGGGCCCATGAAGGGTTTGCCGCCTTCGCTCCTTCCCCTACTCCTCAGCTCTATTGTTATTTGCTTCAGCTTTCAGCAACGAACGTGCGGAAACACACCGACACCTCCAGCCATGCGCAGTTCTGATTGTGTGCTTCATTTCCTCGTATGTACGTATTCAAAAGTGTGATATTTCTCCGAGATCAATAACGATGGATGTGAGTGCGAAAAGCGGGCGGACTTGAAACTCGAAAAAGAACAATATAATGACAAGATAATTAAAACGCCTAAACTCCATCCGTTTTCGCGAGAAATGGAGATGATCTTAGTAAACATGATGCCAGTGTTCCTGTTGTTGAAACACGCGGGCATGCCAGTGTGTCTGATCAGAAAACGTTACGGCGAGCAGCGGTGCCATTAGCCTGACTGAAAGAGCTGTGTGGAAAACCTGGCCAGAAGAGGATGTACTGACAGCCGCGATGACGATCATGATACGGTCTAGTTTTCCGCTGCTGCGCGTTTTGGAGGGACATGAACGAAAACACGAGTGATATCTTGCTACTCATGAAGTGTTCTAAAAATTTGAAAGGGAGGTTTTTAAGCGGCCAGAGGTCATTTCAGACGTTGCTCAGACGCGTTGTTTTCCGCGACACGTGCTGCTTTGTTTGGAGGAACAGCTGGCCTAGCCGTCAGCCATCCGAGACAAGGCAATCAGGGCATCACCGATCATGAGAATTCTGCTAGGAGTAGATCGTGTTGTGTGACGATGAAATAGAGTGAGCGGCTCCTGGGAAGATATCTCAATTTGAGCAGAAAGTTGGGCTGTCCAGACACGTCCTGGAAAGGGCAACAACTGTAGCAGTCAAGGCGCTGGTGTCGCTTTGTCTGGGATCTGTGGGTGTCAGCACATCGACAGTTACGTGATGGCTGTTGACATTTTGCAAGATTCAAACTGTGCGGTCCAACAGTTCCTTGCAGAGCACATATCTACATGAGGACACCCGAGGAAAGGAGATATTTCGTGCCATTCTTTGAAATCCGCGTCAGACAAGCGTTCACTGCGGTTACTGGATCTGCTCGAGATGCCATCTGGTTGTAATTGTTGATGCAAAGCCTTGTGTGTCACAGGTAGATCAGCTGCTTTTCACAATCAGGTAGACACTTAAACAAAATCATTTGTGAGATCTCGCTAAGTTATTTACATTTTACCTTGTTTTCAAGACCTTGTATTGAAACACCCGAAGAATATCAGTTTCTGATCGAAACATGCAGTGTTTGAAAGAATAATGCAGGGTTGTGTCTGACGGAAATGCGCTCATGTCCGTGATTGTGGGTACATAGCGGAATGTCTAACATAACATTGAAACGGACAGGCCAATTCAATATTTGTGTGTTTTTCACTGCTGCTATCCATCGAGGGCAGCTATTGCGGGCGCGCCGTACCGCTCCTGGAAGTATGTCGATCGACAGAATGTCGGGCACTGGACGGTCTGGACGAGCCGCTGTTTGCGGCGGCCTCAACAAAGAACTGGACTGCACTGTAGAGGCGTTGCCGTCTGCCGAAGAGGACACAGTGGGAAAACGAGGCGACAGGTTTCGTAAATCGACTTCAGCGCCTGAAAAATGTGATTTTGGCGAATGTATGACGCATGATCCTTCAAGCGTGTTAGGCTGCAAACAAAAATGTGCAGAATTAATGCTCAGATCAGAACAGTAGTGGAACTATGCGTTTCATTAATCACGCACGTAAGTGATGCCCGTCACATGTGCGACTTCGCTGACAATAAATCAACTGATAAGTTGTGCTTGACCGAGTATGGTACTGCAAGAAAACACGCAAGAAAAGGACAGCTGTGGAGTGGTGAGTTGTGCGACGGTGAGCTGATCATGAACGTACTCACAACACTTGTATCCCGGAGCTGGAGCGCCTTCGTTTGGAGCTGGATAGACGCAAAAGAATTTACGAATATTTGTTCGGGAAATTCTTGTTTCTCGCCGAATTAACGGCATTAACATTGATTGTCGCCAGTATTTTACAGAACTGGTACAGACCGATCTGTCTTTGACGACCATGTCCACCCGGTCAGTCACCAGACTCACACAAGACTATAAAGCACAAATGTGCCGTTTGGTTGTCAACATGTCCACCCTAATGTGGACATTGTTCGTCGTTGAACATTGTTGTGCACCCCAGCTTGAAACTGTTCAGCCCAAAGGTGTCTCCGCACTACGGCGATTAAAATTGTCTGCGCTTAAGGGCTTGACAGTGGCGCTGCTGTGCGCTGAATCGTGACAGTTGCGAGCAGTCGGATGTGGTGAGCTGAACAATTCTGTGCTAAACAGACAACACGAAAACAGCTGCAGACTGTCTGGTGTGGTGTGACGTGAAGAGCCCCAGAGCGAGGACCAAAGTCGGTGATAAAATTAATTACTTGATTACTTAAAACGGGAAAGAGAAGTTCTGTTCTTTTGCATTTTTAACAAATTACTTTTGCAGTTCCTTCCAGATGGCGTCTGTATGTCACATTGCTGTGTCGTGTTAAAAATAATTATGATTTCGGTTTATGTCGAACATTTTGCTGCTGGTCGGGGTGGGGGTTGGGGTGGGCAGCATTTTAGATTTTAAATGCGGCCATGCATTTACCCACACATTTGCAGTGGCTCCACATTCCCACATTTTGTCAACTGTAGTCAATCAACTGAAAATATTTCACATTGGCTTGTGTTATATTCCATTTTCAATTTAAATTACTGGTAGGCTGTTTTTAAGAATGATCAGGAATGGTGCCAATGAAGCCTGTGGTTTAACGTTCATACCAGTAACATTTTGCAGGCCTTGACAAAATCCATCACCGTAGTGTCCTTGGTGGCAATCCCAGCTAATTTTAAATTCGTCAGCAGGCGTGTGGTGTCAAACAGCACTCTGTCATTACCAATATCTGCCTCATTTACACTCAGATTATTTTATGAAACATTTCTTAGGACGAATTTTCATTAATTTCTACTACAAAACGGTCCTTCATGTGTGCAAAATCACGTTTCTAAATTATGTGTCATTGAGATCAGAACACCAAAAACAGGAGGAATGAATGTTGTGATACTGTGATCTAAGGGTATAGGCCTACACAGGTATCTCCTAGGTATGCCACTTCCGATTCAGTACAGTAAGTTAATTCTCATGAGTGCAGTGGGATGTGTTAACCACGTCATGTATATTTGTAACATAAATGTAGACTGGAACAATTCTATTTGCATGTCAGGCCGCTTGTGCAGAAAAACCCTTCAAACTTACATCATATAATGTTACCAAAAAATACTGAATTTTGCTGCAGTTGGTCCTCCAGTAGACGGAAGACTGCCACTGGAGAGCTACTGCAGTTTTTTTTAATTTCGTGCTACACTGGAAGGATCATAGGAGTCAGGAATTCAGGTTTAGTGCCCAAGCAATACATGACCACTGAGAACAGTACACTGTGTGTTTTCTGTCATAACAATACTGTTCTTCTTGGAAATCCCTGCTTTCCCTGCAACGCTGCACAGTTAGATGAGTTCCGGACGGAGATCCAGAGGAGAGACCAGGAGATCTTGGCAATGAGTGCCAAGATGAAGACACTGGAGGAGCAGCACCAGGACTACCAGAGACACATCGCAGTGCTGAAGGAGTCCCTTTGTGCAAAGGAGGAGCACTACAACATGCTGCAGGCTGATGTGAGTACAGAATGGTGCCTGATTGTAAGGGAAAAGGTCTCTGGTGTGTACGTAGAGAGAGTGATTGTAAGGGAACAGAAGGGCTGTTGTGTGTACTGCATGAACTGCATTACAGTCACAGACCCCTAAACATGAACCATATCCTCACACTGTGCAACAGAAAATGTAAATGGCAAACATGTACAGTACCCCCCCCACAGGTAGCTATAAACTACTGTGTTGATTGGTGGGATACTGTTCTAAACTGCAATAACTTCCATCATGGTGACTAGAAAGGCATGCAAGTGTGACAGGTAAAGACTGAAAGCTGTTCACATCACCCGCCATTCAGTAGCAGAAAGAAAGCTAGACAGTCGCATAGCTTACAGCAGGCTGCAAGGTTGGTACTGGAGGTTCACAGCAGTGCAGGCATGAGACTGTCAAACATGGATAGCACTGTAACCAGTGGTAACAGGACCACATCGTAAGGAATTTTTCCAACGCAAAGATCTAGGAAGTTGTGTCCTTCAGTTATGTGTACTGCTCGAGCAGCTCTCTGTATAAGGATATGGTGGATTTGCCATCAGTTACTGCACACTGCACGCTGCCATTGCACCATGATTATTTGTAAAACAATCAGAGCAATACAGAGTCGAATATGTACCTTCGCTATGGATGATGATGATGATGAAAATTAGTTTGTGAATTTTTACAGTTTGTACAAGAAACATATTGTTATGAAACGTTTATAAATTCTCAATAAGTCACGTGATTAAAGGCGTGTTTAAACCAGAACCATAATGTAAATTTGATGCCAGCTTGTTAATTCTGAAAATTACATCAGTCACTTTACATACGGGAAAAGCATTCTTTTCACAATTTTTATTAATATTCCATATGATTACTTATTTTAAAAAAAATACCTGGTGAAAATCACTTAAACATAAAATTCATAGGCATGGGATTTATCAAGACGTTTGAGCAGTCAGAAGTGGCAGAACAACAACAGTATATTACAAAAAATAAGTGGCTTGTACACTTTCAAAATAGGAGGCTCACTTGCTCAAGTGGACTTTTGTTTGTGTACACAGGATTCATAGTTTTCATTTCTCCTCTAAGTGTTTAACAATGGGTGTGGACAGATAAGTCACTGACAGCTGGCAGTACAGTTACAGTGTGCTGGTGTTGTTCACACCACCACATTTAGAATGTCTGTGTATTACTTAGTGGTTACTTCTTGTCCTGACTTGGGGACAAATAACCTCATCTACCAGAGGTTCTCTTCTGTGCTGATTTTACAGTGTTCTCAGTGTATTAGCGATATACTTTTAGTGCCAGAATGACTGATGGACTGGAAAGGATTTGAGACAAAGCATTTTGGCCTAATGAGGTACTACCTTGTTATTTGCTGGATGAACTAACAAAAACTACAAAACCCATCAATCAGGATAACCAGTTTCCTGGCTGGGGCTTGGCAGTCACCTCTCTAATGCAGTCGAGAACGTGACTGCTATGCTGTCCTAAGCTGACAACATGACATTTGTACAGACAGAGGTGTTACTGAAAATGGTCTAAGCAGTCCTTGCAGTGAGGCACATGCAATTCTGTTTTTGGTTTCTCCTCATGGTGACTGTAAAGAACGGTGTGTCGGTACACAACCAGCGCACCACTGTAGGCTGTTGCCTTCATGTACAAGTTTGTTGTCCTGTTCTCACAATGTCAGAATGTGTCTTACAGGTGGAGGAACTGAGGCAGAGGCTAGACGAAAAGAATCGTCACATCGAGAAAAAGACAGCAGCAGCAACCCAAGCCACACAGGACCGCAATCGGCTTAACAATGAGCTCAATGAGTTGAGAGACCACATGGACATAAAGGACAGAAAGATAAATGTTCTCCAGAGAAAGGTGGGTCTTAAGTTTGTGGAAATACCACAGGTGTTTGCTTATGTTTGCCTTCTTTTGCATCAAATGTGCAGTGTTTAAAACAATTACTGTTCGATTTGAGAGCTCCTTCATTGCTGTTGTCATTCATGCAGTCCTCCTTGTTTACTTGTTATCATCCCAATTGATGTCAAATTATTACAGCAGGTCTAAATACAACAGATTTGTTGCAAGTTATGTGTCACTGAAATTGCATGAGTTAGCTTTATGATTACTGTATCCAGTACCACTTCCTGTCCTTGATATTCTACATCCCATTGTATTACATTACTTCTGTAATAACACAACAACAATATAATCTTTGTCTCTACTGTCAACACATTTAGCTTCCTGTATTTGTAACAGTAAACAGTAAACTGCGTGTTTCACAGTTTCATATCTTTGGAGGAAAGTTAACATTGTCATTTAAAATTACACTAATTTTTGCCAATATTTAAATTATTTCTTTTTAATTTAAGGGTTTTAAATCTGAAATTCATTTTACATGTCACTGTAAGTATTACATGAAATTTTGTGCACGTTCATGTTTCATCGTACTGTTCAAGTGTTTTGTGTAAAGCAGTTGGTTTGAACACTTTAATTGGATTAAATCTTACAGCTTGCTGTATACAAATTTAATGTCTTCTATTGCTGGTGTCTCAAGCGTGTAGCTCTCTTTTCTTGTGTTATTCTTCCTGTTCTGTATGTTGATGTTTATTATTCTTATTATGTTCATAAACTGTAGAATAGTAAATAGATGGATAAAACAATGTGAATTAATACTACTTCATTTTCATCGTAAGACGGTATGTCTAAATTACACAGGCATTGGTAATGAACTGGGCAGACATGAATACAGTGTGTGAATGGGATATGAGATATAAATTGTACAGTAGAAAATTCTTTATTAGTTGTACTAATGTGCATATAATGAAATACGAATAAATTTCCGTAACCAGAGACATACCAGTTTAGGTATGGTAGCACAACAGAAGGAAGTTACAGTCCTAAAATACCAGCAATAGAAGACAGTTTCTTACACAGCAATTTTTAATAGCTAATTGGATTACCAAAATGCTGTTCATAGAAATGATAGAGTCAAAATGATTGCACGTTTAATATGAGCTGTAAGTGTTTGTACAATTTCATGCATTATGGTTAATAACATGTAAAAGGGATATGAGACTCATTAGGGGAAAAAACAGTTCCTCCTTCATTGTTTTAAGGTAACAGACCTGATGATGACCCGTGGGTATGGTCGAAACATGTTGTTTACTTGACTGTTATAAATATGGAAAAGTTGTTGTGGTGATGGTACAGACAGGGTTTGTATTGGTCTTTTGTTATACGTCACTTTCTTTTCTTACAATGAAAATCATCATCATCAAAACCTGAGCTCAACATAAGCCAACACATTGCAATCTAAATGCACTCTGGATGCAGAAAATCCCAGTACGGAGGCTTTTCAGATGACAACCAGTTTTACAAAAAGTATTTGCAAACTTTGTGTTACTGTGGAGGAGACAAAATTGGGTCAGGAGGAGAGACAAACTTTCAACAGTTTCTTTCTTTTACCAAGAACGTTTATGTACAGCAGGAAGCACACAAAATTTCAAAGACTTTCCTTTTGCTCATCCCACGATATCACAGTGTATGTATTGTGTACATTTGTTCAATTAGCCCAAAAAGCAGGGTAAGATTAAGGTGAATTGAATCATTCAAAGTAACACTTTACATTCTCGTCAGCTAAGAAGTTTCTCCCCATTCAAGTCAGTCAGCCATTTGTCACCATGGTAGAGAATTTCCTCATACTGGAAATGGAGGAGATGACCTCTAGATATTGAGAGTAGCAGCACATGTATTGAATAAGCAGACAGGTGACAAGGGGTGATTCTTCATCCTGGAGGCTGGGTGTTTGGCTAACTCCTCTCCATTAAAATCCAATAAATATGAAAATTTTCACTGATGGCTTTACTGTTTGGTTGCATAGAGGCAGGGAATGTTTTAGTTCAGTGAGATTTTATTTCTGAAGAAGAAGATTTTTTGTAGGGTTAGGAAGTTAAAGAAATCTGAAAATCTTTCAGATGTATAACTTTCTTTAGTGCCAGTTTGAATTGAAATTGAACAACTTTACATTTTGTGAACATTAATAATTGAAGCTTGAAACTGTTATTACCAGTAAAGTACACAGTCAGTCCTCATACAGGTTACTCACACACACACACACACAAACACACAAGATGTAATCAGTGTCTATCAAAGTTGTATAAGCAGTCTGTTTCAATCAGTGATGAATCATCTTACTTCAGCATTACATTACACACTTAGTATGTAACAGACAATTTTACAATACATGCACATAAATTGTTCTGTGATTAAATTCTTACCAATTAAAGCCGAAAGATTTGAAATTCTGAGACACAGGCAGATGGACAGATCAAACTGTTTTATGCAGTAATTTTTATGGTTTTCTTATAAATGAAATTAATAAAACTGATGTGTTTTGTAATGTGAACTGGGTGTTGTGTCAATGTGGTGTGTGGTGTTGCCTTTGTACATGTTGAGACAGTGATTAGTATTCTTCTGCATTAGAAGATTACTGTCATGTGTGATGTGCCACCACGAGGCTGGTAGAAATTTACAGATGTGTTTGAGGAAAGTCAGTAAATTTCTGTGAGGCTACACCATTGTCACTTGTCACAAGACTGGATACTCCCATATTCATTGCCTTCACTACAATAAATGCCTTTTTATTTGTATATTTCTCCAGAGAATATTACTTAAGTTGTTAGTATTTGTGATGTGTTTTGGTAGTGTATTGTTTTACATCTGTAAATTAGTTTTGAACTATATTTTGTTTTGTATTATAAATATAATAGCCTGTTATATTTATGCTAATTTATTATGTTTACAGACCACTATGGGTAGTGTGTTGTCCCATTGGACCTGTTGTACAAATTGGTATTACATTGTATCACTCTGCTTTATTTATCACTTATTTGTTTATATGATTTGTTGCATTTGTACTCCAGACACCAGCGGTGTTTAATTTGTTTTGCTGTCTGTATGCATGCTTAGAATTCATGTATTGTACCACTGCTGCCACAGTGCCAATAAACATTTCTTTCAAATCTTATTTTTGTGTTTTTATTTCAACATCTGCCCTTGTTCATTGGCAGATACCGTTTACTTTGTGTACTGTTTTGTTGAAACGCTTGTTATGAAAGTAGCATTATAGTGTGTAAATGTGCTGAAGGTCTAAAAACAGCATTTCCTTGTGGATGATGTATACATCATAATTCTGTGCTATGACCTGCTTAAGCATTTTTGTTGTCCATGACAGGATTAATCCAGTACAGCCGATGTGACTGCATAAGACAGGACTAGCTCTGACGTGCAGTTTTATGGTTTAAGTAAATAGGATTGACTGTATTGGACAAGTGTTTAAGATTCTAAAAGCTGGGCTTCTTTGCAATTTGTGGAGACCCTGGCGCCTGTAGTGAGCCAAGACACGGCACCTGTTGACCACTTTGCAGATCGAGAACCTGGAGGACCTTCTCAAGGAGAAGGACAACCAGGTGGACATGGCACGCGCACGCCTGACTGCCATGCAGGCGCATCACTGCTCCTCTGAAGGGGCACTTTCCAGCCTCGAAGAAGCAATAGGTGACAAGGAGAAGCAGATGAACCAACTGCGAGAACAGCGGGACAGGGCAGAGCAGGAAAAACAGGAGGAGCGGGAACTGCACGAGCGAGAGATCGCAGAGTACAAGATGAAACTGCATGCAATGGAGAGTGAAGTGGAGAAACTGGGTGCGCGGCTGGAGAGAGCCCAAGTCGAGAAGGACCGACTGGAGACCAAGCTGGAGAGTTCACAATCAGAGCTCGGCAAGTCAAAAGCCGAGCTGGACAAGGCAGCCAGTGAGGTGGGAAGGAGCGGGGCAGACTGGGAGGCCGCTAAGCAGCGCCTGGCACGCCTCGAACTCGAGAATGAACGCCTCCGGCATGACCTTGAGCGCTCTCAGACCACGTTTGGACGGAGCACGCTAAACACCTCTCAGGAACTGGATCGTATCCAGGAACGTGCCGAGAAGGCATCAGCAGAACTGCGGCGGGCCCAGGCAGAGCTCAGGGTTACACAAGCTGACAATGAACGAGCCCGTGCAGAAGCTGCAAGCCTACAGGAGAAGGTGGAAAAGTCGCAGGGTGAAGTGTACCGCCTGAAGGCACGCCTTGAAAATGCTCAGACGGAGCGTGAGAGCTTGCGGGATGAATATGACAGAGCCCAAACTGCAGTAACTCGCTTGCATGCAGAGCGTGAGAAGATTGCAGCAGAACTGGACAAGGTGAGGGAGGAACTGGAGAGAAGTCAGGCCACTCTGGGCAAGGCACAACTTCAGCAGGACAAACTCCAGAGCTCCTTGGACAAAGCGCAGAGCGAACTGGATAAGTTGCAGGAGCGCTTCGACAAGTCACAGGCTGAAGTGAGGAGGGTGAGTCACACACACATACCCTGACTGTGCATACCTAGCATTGCATGATACTAGTGTTGATAGAACTAGAATAGTCTGGCTCTGTTTCAAGTTTTAACGCGTTTCTTGCAGCTACAAATGGAAAAGGAGAAGCAGAATTACGATTTTGAAAACATTCAGTCACAACTAGATAAAGCACTGGGCCAGGCAACACGTCTTCAAAAGGAACGGGAAACTGTTCAGCTAGATGCTGACAGGATGAGGGACAAATATGAGAAAGCACAGGTGAGTTGATGAGTTTGAGGAATGTCAGTTTGTTAAGTCATTGTATAAATTGACCTTAGTTTGATCAGAATCACTAGAGTGTACACAGTGATTAATAACTACCTTACATTCAGGGTATACACCTACAACTGCTGTTAGTTTAAAACGTCTGGTGACGTAAAGCTCATAATTTTGGATGTTTGACACCACATCATATTGTCTCTCTTGCTGCCACAAACTCCATATGATGAAATCTCATTTCTGCCATGGTTACACTTGAACATGGCAAACATCTGTGCACACCGAACCAAGCTGATCCTCAAATACTGTGCTTCTCTACCTGCTGACACTGGCCTGTGCAGTTTTTACTGGTCCCTGAGTTATGAAAAAACCAAACTAACCGTATAGTATGTTTAACAATAGAAGAATATAAATTTTGTTAAGCTGAATATTTGTTACATCAAAATTGGTGATATTATATTGCTTTTATTTTGGTGTGTACATGCCAAATGCAGTTAAGTGCAATTAAACCTTTTATGTCTGTGGATATGTTGAGAATGATCAATTTTTCCTATGTACATTCAGTCATGGTACTATTTTTTGCGGTAATTCACTTCATAGTAACGGCATTTTTAAAATTCAAAAAAGAATAATAATAGTCTTTACAAGTACCGGTAGTCATGATTCATGCTGTCAACTATTCAGTTACAAATACTTTCACTTCCATCTCAGTACATTTTCTCCCCCCCCCCCCCTTTTTTTTTTTTTTATTTTTTAATTAAAATATGCGTTTTTTTTTTTAAATTTCTTATATTTTCTTTTTTTTTAATTTTTT
>Ga0123354_10013361_pt1 | contig 12735 bp, 9 predicted proteins | sample TergutLab28metaG_2_FD_97872 | JGI IMG/M metagenome (GOLD analysis project Ga0123354, IMG submission 97872) | Labiotermes labralis P4 segment gut microbial communities from Petit-Saut dam, French Guiana - Lab288 P4 | ecosystem: Host-associated > Arthropoda: Insects > Digestive system > Gut ... | reverse complement strand
GCTGTTTTGTTCTCACAAAGCCGGGTTTTTTTTTGTCTGCCGGTGGGTGGGGTGAGGGGGTTTTTTTTTTTTTTCCTTTTTCACTTTTTTTGGGTTCTCCCCCCCCCCCCCCCTATTTTGAAGACATAACTGTGCCTAGTGTCAATGAGACCTCATTGCTGCGCCTTCAGTTCCTGAGTTTATTTAAGTAGAGGGAAGGTTCCATTTTGCGTTCCAACTTCAGACCCCGGAAATGGCGGGGGGGGGGGGTGTCGTTAGGAATTACTTGGAGATATTTCTCGAGTTACGGTTCGCGTGTCGCAAGATAAAGTGAAACTCGTGGTTTTCCCTCGCCGTTGTTGGTTTAAGTCAACGCAAGGAACGGGGGGTCTTACTGCAGGCCAACCTACAGGTTCAGCCGTTGGAACGTATCACACTGTCTTCAGGATAATGCTGTCGGTGAAACCACTCAGAATAGTCCTATGTTAATAGACTTTAATTTCAATAGACTTTGGCTCCGCTGTGTGAACCAAGTCACGCCACCGACATGTACACGACACGGTAAAAGAATGGGACTCTTACTGAACATATCCGAGATTCAGCATCCGTCCGATTGATATTCGAGAATATGGAGTGTCTGAGTATTGTGTTAGCGACGATTCTTCTCCAACTGTCTAGGCCAGTTGACTTTAGACTCACCATATGAGTGAAACCCTTGTGACTGAGTCCGAATTTTGGCGGAGTGTGATTTTCGCCTGCAAAAATTAAATGAGACATTTTAGCACATGAAGTAGTATTTCTTAAAAATCAAATACCTGTGCACATTTATGAACAGCAAAATTTTATTTGTGATTTACATTGAAATAACCTCAGCGCCGATTAAGCACAGAGACGGGGAGGAAAATAGACGCTACAGTAAAAAATTATCAAAATTGGGCTTATATCTACCATTTTCATTATAAAAGGAATTATGCTAACGGAGCCGCTGAATGTCGCCAGCGAAACCCCCAGGTCCAGCGGAACACAGTTTGACTACCCTGGGGTGGAACGGTGGGATTTGTGTGTTTGATAAATTAAATTTTAGAAGACGCGAAGGAAGGCGTTAGTGGCATATATTGAGGTACTGTGCCAACATGTGCCGGGAGGGACTACTGAAAATCGTGAAAACTCTAGTCAGTATAGGAGATTTTCAGACCGAGATCTGAAGTCGTGCTCATGGAGATTGTTAAGAGTAAGCCTACAATGTCGAATGTGGTTAAATCCGCGATAAGCCTGGTAGTTCCCGTATATCGCCCCCCCCCCCCTCCGGTGGCGCTGCGGCCCAACGCGGGCCATGGCCTCCTCATCTTTGAGGTTTCTAGATCACGCACAACGACGCATCACAGTCGGTAGGGCTTCTCTGGACGAGTGATCAGCCCGTCGCAGAGACCTCTACCTGACAACACACAACACTCAACACAGACAGACATCCATGCCCTCGGCGAGATTCGAACCCACAGTCCCAGCAAGCGAGCGGCCGTAGACCTACGCCTTAGACCGCGCGGCCACTGAGATCTGCAATTCCCGTATATCGCACGTCGCAATTTTATTTGGCCTTTGAATTCCCTAGGAAGAAGATTTGTAGGTGCCCTAAGTCATGATATGATATGATATATATTTGTTAACTGCGATTGGGTTGACACCCGGTGGCAGTAGTACAGTACACAATTACACACAAACGATACATAGAACAACACGATTAACAACTTTGGTTGGAAGGCTTTCTGGGTTCGGAACCCATAGTGGTCAAACTAATTGGGAAGAGTGCGGTCCGTGCCCCGACTTTCCTGTAGGACTGGCCAAAACTTTGTCAGGTCTGGTCCCCTAGTTTTCATTTTGAACATGTGATGCCCTATCGAAGGAATCTCAGATACCCAGGCCGACTGATACAACTTGATGGCCTAGTGCAGAGATGGGAATGAGAACCCCGCGGCCCACGAAGGCTGTTCGAGCACCTTCCCCATCAGAATTAAGGGCACTACTTTTTTAAGGGGTTTGGTGAACTTCGCATGCATAGTTGAATTTGGTAAACTATATTTAAGTTGCAACGGGGTTCATGCGCTTTGCAGGGTAGACGTAATCTGCTGGAAACTGTACAGTGGGAGAAGTGAGAAAAATATGGAGTGGTAAGCTCCATCATCATCCTTGCTGTTTCAGTTCTGAGTATGTTCGTATGATAATTAGTGTACTTCAGTCATAATATTATAGAGTGGCATTTCCTTTATTTTTTTAAATATCAGCGCAAAAGGAACAGGGCAAGCTTCTCATTGACGTTCTTCCGCTCTTAACAGTAACGTAAGACCTAATAATTAATTTATAATTACTTGCGATAAAGATTTTTACTAGCAGTTAATTAATAGTAATTTTAATTTTTTAATTGCTTGATACAAAATGACTGGTGTGTAGCCCGCGCATTTTTCGGCATTTTTCGAATGGCCCTTGTTCAGTTCAAAGTGTGTCTACATTGGCTCAGGATATCGGGTTGTCACTGTAGTCGCAGTGCTTCAGAAGTTATGCTCAAGTCGTTTTGTCTCCCTCTAGACGAATAACTTTAATTAAGTGTGTGTCCTTGATCTCTGACATAATTTTTTACACGCTAGGTTACCCGGACATTACAACAAACAGTGTCTTCGTAATGAATAGCTTTGCCTACATATTGTTAAATAATCAGTCAGTGAATCAGCGACTCGCAGAATCGTTGGCATAGGAAACGGATACTTAGGTTGGGCCATGAACAAGTAGTGCAGTGGTGTTACGGTGGTATCGCAAATGCCGAGTTTAACCCTCCATAACTTTCCGTTGACGATTGCTGCTGGACGGATAGTTGGGAGTACTTTTGTTGTAAAAGCCTGGCCTATAATTAGACCTGGGTGACCTTGCCCAAAGACTTTGGTTGGCAAATACCCACTTACCCCTCGCTTCTCTCCTCTGTACCCACGCTTCATCCATTCTTCTTGCCAAAATGTGAACCATTTGCACACTTCCGCTTGCTCCATCGCCATATCGCAGGCGGTCGTCTCTTCTGCGACACAATTCATTCCTGTAAACCGCCACGTATGCAGGGTTCTCGTACGTAAGGTTTGAGTTTCTCACGACGGTGACCATGAACATTAATCTAACACTTTAATTTGTCGAGATGTCACTCGCCAACTTTGTTGTTCTATCCCTTACAACAGTGTTTCTCAACTACCGGGCCCCGGCCCGGTATCGGGCCCTGGCAACAATTAAACCGGGCCACAAGAGGCTCTCCTGGAATTTGTCATTTTAGTTTTCTAAGCAGTTTTCGTGAATAAATATTTTATAGTGGAAATATTCTGAGGAGAAAAATATTCGTGAATGTATCGAAAAACTCAGACCCAGATGGTGGCCTGAGGAAACTACAATATGCTACAAGATCTCATTAGTCCAGTGATTGATAATTAATTTAAATGTTATTTTATATTTGTCAACATGCCACGCCGTATACATAAGTGTCCTAATACTCTTTATGATTATGTCATAATTAATTATAAATACTTATGAACTTAAAAAACCGGAAAGTTATTTACGAGTAAATTTGTTGGGACCAGGCCCTCGTCTTATGAAAAAAGAATTTACCGGGCCGCGGTCTCACAAAGGTTGAGAAACCCCGCCTTACAATATTTCTGCTCCTTGGCAGCTGCTGTGACCGATCGACACTCTTACTGCTATCACCCAGTTTTTCACACGACGAATCCGGTCACAACAACAAGGTTTCTGTATCAACACTCGCCGTCTGAGACCGGTTATACTGAGTCAAATTGTAATACTTGCCTGCAATATATTCTTTTTCCCTCCACGTCCGTTTTGTGTCACAGTATCTTGCTTTTGAAGTGACGTTTGGCAGTAAACACGCTACAAATTCCGAACTCTGAACAAAGGGAACACGCCCGTTTACTATCACATTCAGACACACCGTAATTCAGTTTTCACATTTCCCGAAAACTTCCTCTGCTGTTGCGACCCGGGTGAGTGCTGACTGTTGATAGTGCCATTTTTTGCTTTAAAAAATACAGGGATTAACATTTATACACTAGACGCCCATAACAAGCTGTATCCTTTAGTTACGTTTCATCACGTACAATAAAACACAACAGTGTACGTTCAATCTACGCATTCATCAACAGAAGGTTTTCTCATTAATGTCTGTGACAATGAGGCGTGGGTATTTTAATTAATTTGCATGCGTCGCCTTCGAGCTGATTCAGTTTCTTTAATTTGCTGTTACAATATTGACTGGATGGAACAACAAACCATATGAGAGCAAAGAACATGTCTTTAAAATATGAACAACAATAAATATATAAATTTTTGACAAAAAAACTATTAGTTCTTTTTATGTGTAAAAAATAGAGATAAAAACTGTATTATATCGTAATAATTAGTGTAGTCACTAGATTAAATGCGATATTCTATTTTTATAGGCTTATCTGCTAAGAATCCGACTTGAATACGACATTCTTTGAAAATCCGTAATCTCCGTCGGTCGTTTTGACCCTACGGCTTGTTATGTTGTATATAGGTAGATCGTATTTGTTAATTGCAATTGGGTGACACCCGGTGGCAGTAGTACAGTACACATTTACACACTAACAGTACAAGAACAACACAATTAATTTGGGAAGAGTGCGGGCCGTGCCCCGTATTTACGAGTTATACCCTGTCATTTGCCTTACACCTGAGGAAAAAGCATGGACAAAACCTCAGTCAGGGTACTGACAAGAGTATTAAGCACATTAATTGCACTGGGAGTACAGGTTTTTATTTTCACGAGGAGATTGCCTGAATCCTTCCAGGTAAATTCGGCAGCAGTGCGTTAAAATAGGTTGCAGTCTTATTCAGTATTCTTCCCAATTCATCTTTCATAGTGACCCTTCCTCCCTTCGACGCTACAGATCTCACGCTGTTTAGATAATGTGGCCACATGAACCAATAAATATGCTGTTATGCGAGTGTTGTTGCAGTGATAGTGATGAGCTGGGAGAGAAAGTTTGGTCACCCCTGTTTCTGAATTTCTCAAACCTCAAATTTATATACACGCAACAGTCTTGGCTCTTGTTGTCATGGCAATGCGTTTCAGATTTGCAGGTGTTAAGCGAAATTGCTTGTTTGGATTGCTTCTAATTGCACATTCATCTTGTTTGCAAGAATATGCTTGTCATGGTCATGTTTAAGAAAAAAGAATTTGGTCTTCTATGAATACGCCCTTAAATTATACGTGTTTTAATGCGACGTACGTACAGCGTGAAGAGAAGTTCCTTGGATTATTTATGACGGGTTTTCCACAACGTGAAGCATTAGGCGATCAATGTGAAAGGATACGGACACAAGTGGTCAAGGTCTGTCTTAGGGCTTGGGAAAGAAGACTGGAGTCAGCGAGCTTCTAGGATATTGCAAACACAAAAACTTTGCGACAATTCTTGTTACTTGTGGTAGTGAAGTTTTGGATGTTACTGTGGGCTGAATATGTGGTATGTCGCTGGGGCAGAAGAGGCGCAGTACGCGTGTAGGGCTACCAGTGTTTGAGGGGAATCCTTTTAGAAAATACACAACTCGAAGATTGACGAAACAATTTTGCTAACATTTTGTGGACCTTAGAGGGAGAAACTGCAGGAATTAGAGATTGATCGAATGTGTTAAGAATCATATTAAGTGGGCGATTTTGAAGTAGATGGTGTTTATCTTTCAAATACTGCTGCAGCGTTTGTAATTAGTTCAGTTATTTGGAAAATCTGCTTGGACCTACTGACGAAAACTACTAAAACCCTCAATAAGTAGGTCTTGCTTCCGGTTCTGGACGTTCGAAGTACCTCGCCAAAAGGAGAATTACGTGTTTGTTTACCCATACATAAGGTCGGTTTGAGAAGTGGGGCGATAACACAACCGCGCGCGTGAAGTCTAACGTGGGCAATTTCCAAGGAAATGTGTGAAATAATTGTACTGGTCAGCAAAATGAAAAAGTTATTAGACATGCTTCGTGTATTCCTGGACTGCCATGTCGAGGCCTTCTACGCAGACTCAAAAATACTGGCACCCCGCTTAGTTTCTTGCGATGCATATCAGTCTTTAGTTGAAAGTCATAAGAGATGTCCTTCATTTCTTATCTTTCCCCCCCCCCTTGCTGACGTGTCGCTCCTGCTTAATCCGACACGTTAAGACTTTCTTCTAGTATTTTTAATCTCCTTGTCCGCTGTGACCATCTAGGACAGTTTTTCCCGAACTTTTCCACCACGTGGCAGCACGCAAATATAAGCCTTAGTATCCTACGGCACACCCAGTCGTGTTGCAGAGTACAGATTATGTTTCAATTGAAATGTGTAAACATACATATGTGTTTGCACGCATATGTTCATACCATTCTTCCTAGGTCGTTGTAATTCTTATTTTTATTTTTTCCATTGGTAATAAAGTTACAGGTGTCCCTGTCCACACCATGAGGGCGTATGAGGGAGTGGAAGTATACCTCCACGCATTCACAACCTCGGCACTGCAAGGTGCTTGACAAATAAATACAAATTGTATTTGTCAGAAAATTGTAAACTTTGAAATTATGCAAGAATCATAGAATCGTAGTAACATAACTTTTCATGTAGGAGATACATCCATATAACTAGGCCTATGTATTTACTCTTCAGTAATGGTTGAAGTCCATTTTCGTAGTCGTTGGATTGGGCGTCCAGGACCAACAGAATGGCCTCTGCAAAGTTCCAGCAGTACCCCATGTGATTTATTTTTGTGGGGCGGGCGAGGATGAAGTTTAAAGTTATCGCATTACAGGTGGACAGGCCCTTAAGGGATCCAGGAGGTTGATGCACAGGAAGGTAACAAGGTTGTCAGTCCTACGCACCGGCCGCCCTTAACCCCCAGCTGATGCTCGTGGTACTCATTTCTGTTGAGGATGAGTCGACCGCAGGACCATGGTGCGGCCGGAAGGTTTAAGTCGATGGAAAAATTACCCCTTCGGTAATTGAGTACACGACCTTCCGGCTTGTATCGCAGTGCCTCAACCAACCGCGCCACCACTCACCCCAGTATGAAGTTTACCGATCAATATCAAGAACACTTGATGAACTGGAAGAACAAATTCGGGATAATTTTTTCCGTTGTTCCTCTTGAGTTCTTAAGGGCAAGTGTTGAGCCTGCATCTTTCGGGTTGCAGAAGTGTGTGTGGAATGTGATGGCCTGTGTTGAACTGTGGTGCTGCATGACAGTGTATGAGCTTCAAGTGGTGCAAGACCTGTATCAATAGAGCGCAGTGTTGCGTGTAGGAGCTACCGTCATCTAACGTTGTATATTTACTGTACAGTCACCTGTAGGTGGGGGGGGGGGTAGTTGTGCACTTCACGTGCCGACTGCTTTATCCTCGGGAAAGAGACATCAGTACGCAATGAGCAGGGAGGCTGTGTGGGCCCCCAGAACCAATCTAGGCGCTTTGGAGGAAAAAAAAATCTCTTACCCCCGCCTGGAATCGATTTACGTTTCCTAGGTCAACAAATCTGTATTACACAGGCTACACTGTTCCCTCAAGTTACAGGCAAAATACAATTGTTGTTGTTGTTGTTGTCGTCGTCGTCATCGTCATCGTAACCACCAACATCATGTCTACCCGTTATTTGAGACCACCTTCCACGCGTTAGGCAGAGCGGAAATGTTAAGAAAGATAATGCGCTACGTGCTATAACACGTAGAATACAATACTATTCTACATATTGAAACTATCAATAAAAAGACAACACTTATCCGTTGTCAGTAATTTCAGTATTCAGACAGTAACGGCTGCAAAAGCAAATTTGGCAGAGGTCTGCGCTATGTCGGAACAGGACCAACCAGAACCCACCGCGGTTCCTACTATGTTCGGCGAGTAAGCAAAAATTCTAAGCACAATCCAAAGCCTTTCTCACGGTTTCATAGATTACGTTGTGCGTGCCTATTGGGCCTGCATATCTAAATTCTTCAACGACTGTTTCTTGTTGCAGGCAAGGCAGCTAACAAGGAAGGGGCTCCAGAAGAAAAGAAAGATGATGGCGAGCTGTGGTGTAACGTAGAGGCACAAGCGGCGTTTCTGGGACCCAACTTGTGGGACAAGACACTACCGTACGACGCTGATCTCAAGGTTCGTATGCACGTTCTCGTGCGCTTTGTTTATAGGAAAGGTGCGCTCCAGTTTGGAATAAAATGCGCCCCTTTTACACATGCTTCTTCTGCGATGTGACATAACCCATTTTACTTCGTGTTTATTTACCACTGATACACATCCTATACTGTGAAAGTAATCCTACTGCTGATACCGCACTTCACAGACAAAGTTTCTTGCCTTTTATGCCATTGAACATTCGTCACATCTAAAAACTTAAATAAAAATTATGAATTTAATAAACATGCAGTTTTGTCCGAAATGGGGGACCGCGGTAGGACAGTGCTTAATGTGCTGTGCTACAAATCGGAAGGTCGCTGGTTCGATTCCAGATGGTGTCATTGGAATTCTTCATTGGCATAATCCTTCCGATCACACTATGACCCTGGGGTCGACTCAGCCTCTAACATAAATGAGTACCAGGAGTATTTCATAGGGGTATAGAGCGGCCGGTGCGTAAGGCTGACAACCTTACCACCATCCTGGGCCGCTGTCACGTAATGTGGGAACCTTAACTTCCTGGAAACCTCTGGGCACCTCGGGCCTGTAATGGGACTGATTTACCTTTTTTTTGTCCGAATTAAATGTGAAATTCTACATGGGATTGGTGTAAAGAGTTGGCTGATGAAACAGATTAACTTCGCCGGATGACCTGAGTTTGTGCACACTCCAACACGACATTTCATCGAAATCCGTCGACTATTTTCAAAAGTGACACATGCCGACAAGCATATGTCATCTCCCACAGTAGTGTCACTGATATAATAGCACCGAAAGCCTAAACTTCGAAGTCAAGCCCTTGTGGGAATTGCACCTGCTTGCTCTATGCTGTGTGTTGCGACATTTCGCGGATGTAATAAAAACGAAACCATTAAAGTTAGCCTTAAGAACTGAGTTGACATTTACGATGGAGCAATTGACGGAATGTTTTAAATAACGTAGGACATTTATTGTCGCACTTTTGTCCAATTAACATATAGTTATTAATTGCTAAAGCATGTCTTAGGTGTCTTTTAAAAGAAGCAAAAACAATTCGGGGAACATAGCCACAGCGTTATCCAGGGTCGCACGCTCTCTGCCTCTCTGGCCAATCACAATATACATACGGGAAATTGCACTGCACATAAAACAGGCATTTGCTTCAACTTTTTTTCATATTCACCAAGTGCTGTGTACCAAATCAATGTGTAATTTTTTTATCCATAGCATACAAGTTACTTTTTAGGCGCGTTCGCAAAATTTCCAAAAGCGACTATTAGCTTCGTCATATCTATCCGTCCGCCTGTCCGAGCCTCAACTAACTGCGCCATCTCCTACTCCCTGAACGGCTTGTACCGTCGATATTTTAACATGTTGTCTAATGTTCGCAACATTAAACATGAAATGAAACAATTCAGCTGAGAAGTGGCAGTTGTCTATCTTGAATGTGAAACGCAAACCACTTTGCCTGATGGTCGATGCACTTATATAGAATTCATAAAGGAGCGTGTTGAGGGCGGAAACCTAGTTTCAGCGCTGAAGTTTTCAGTGATCAGAGCCCAATTCGGACAAGGGGAAAAGGAGAAGCCTTTGTGTTTCTCTCCTTAGTCACGCCACCGGCGAAGTGTGTTTCCCTATTCCCGTGGAATATGTCGACTGTCTCGTTGACTGACAAACAAATAGTTAAGACCGTATTTTGCAGTTGTTTGTATTTCTTGATTCCTGTGTTATTTTATGCACTCTAGCTGCGTAGACTGTACTGTATCCAATGATGGGATGTGAACTGTAGAAGTAGGAGGAAGCAATCCTGCCTTACTTTAAGTTAAAGTTCCTGCATTTTTCTTCAGAGACTGGAGGACACCCACGAAAACCCTTCATCACGGTACCCAATCTCCGGCCAGAATTAGTGATCGATTTATTCTTGGTTCTGTACCTTGGCTTCCCCAATTTCATAGGTTATATTCCGTTGAACTGTAGCACGGTGTGGATGATGAATTGGGAAAGGAAGTGTAAGGGGACGGTCGTGGCCTGTTTTCAGGTAGAAGTCCAACACTTGTTCTGCAGGACTGAAGAAGACCCGAAAACCGTAGTCAGGATGGGAACTCCCACTTAACGAAGCATGAGTGTTAATCGCTCGGTACTGTGCTGTTCAGGTACCGCGGTGTCGTTCAGAGGGTAATCAGAACTGTGTCGATACAGCCTGCAGTGCGAGAACACAGTCCGTGCTCCAGAGCGGAGGTGGACAGTGAGTGTTTAAACGTTTAATTTTCCTTCTTTGTCTGCCGTAAATAACAGATGGTTGACATGAACACACCTTTTGCGTCCCTTGCTTGTTCCAAAACGAAATGTAGCCCTGTGCATCTTGTCATGTCTGTCTGGGCGTTCCACGTAATGACATGTTTTTTGCCCGATACGACGTCGGTAAGTAAACCACAGTGACAGAATCTTGCACTGTCGACTTAGTAAATGCCGGAAGTTAAGACTATGGATTTCCCGCGGCCTTTGAGTTCATATTTGATGTTCTCCCAATCAAAAATATTTTCTTCGGTAAAGATGCGTATATTTTTACAGCTCTTGTACAGCTGTGCAGTATCTGGTGCTAATGTCGCACTGTCGTGACGTTGATATGTTCTACGGTCTGGTAGTATAAAGCACGAAACTGGGTTGACGTCTAGTTGAATGGTGCCCGGATAGAGTTTGCAGAGAAATCTGTCTGGTTCGGCGGTAGACGCACACACATCTGTCTGGTTCAGCGGTAGACGCACACACATCTGTCTGGTGCAGCGATAGACGCACACACATCTGTCTGGTTCAGCGGTAGACGCACACACATCTGTCTGGTTCAGAGGTAGACGCACACACATCTGTCTGGTGCAGCGGTAGACGCGCACACATCTGTGTGGTTTAGCAGTAGACGCACACACATCTGTCTGGTTCAGCGGTAGACGCGCACACATCTGTCTGGTTTAGCAGTAGACGCACACACATCTGTCGGGTGCAGCGGTATACGCACACACATGTCTGGTTCAGCGGTATACGCACACACATCTGTCTCGTTCAGCAGTAGACGCACACACATCTGTCTGGTTTAGCAGTAGACGCACACACATCTGTCTGGTTCAGCGGTAGACGCGCACACATATGTCTGGTTTAGCAGTAGACGCACACACATCTGTCTGGTGCAGCGGTAGACGCACACACATCTGTCTGGTTCAGCGGTAGACGCACACACATCTGTCTGGTGCAGCGGTAGACGCACACACATCTGTCTGGTTCAGAAGTAGACGCCTACACATCTGTCTGGTTCAGCGGTAGACGCACACACATCTGTCTGGTTCAGCGGTATACGCACACACATCTGTCTGGTTCAGCGGTATACGCACACGCATCTGTCTGGTTCAGCGGTAGACGCACACACATCTGTCTGGTTCAGCGGTAGACGCACACACATCTGTAGTCACATGTGCGTGTCACTTAGTAAGGGAATCAGATTTTAAAAAACTAAATATTTTGAATGTTTACAGTAACGTGACTTTTGAATACTGAAAGACTATACTTATCTTGGTACAATTCAATTCTAAGCAATAAAATTTAATTAAGACCAGATATTAAAAAAAATGAATTACAAATGCAAACAGTGCATATTATGCACTTCTTCCTGTACCATTTCGTCAATCGGTACTCACAGCAGAAAAAATACAAATCCTTAAGACCTTACAAAGACCAGTGACAACGTAAGGCGTAATATCTTGGACACCGTGTAAAGATATTTCTAACGGTTGGCAGCTTTTGAAATAAAGATTTTAAGAAGAATTTTTGGAGGAATTCAACTAAATGAAAATTGGAGAAAGCGATAGAATAAAGAATTGATGCAGTTGTTTGGAGATCTAAATATACTTTCTTTTGTCAGAGTACTTCGGTTGGTCATGTTAATAGTATGGATAGTAAAAGAGGAGAAAGTCAAGGTTGTAACAGTAATCCTCAGGGAAGTCAACTAAGAGGACGACCAAAAAATAGATGGTGGAACTATATACAAACGGACATTAATACATGCACAATTACAAATTGGAGAGAGAGGTCAAAAACAGAGCTGGCTGGGGAAGTCCATTAATGAGGCGAAGGTCTGTATTGAACTGTAGTGCCGTCTATTAATAATAATATTAATAATAATAATAATTGTAAGAAGCAGAAGATAACGTGATGCCGATCCCGGTGGCCGCGCGGACTAAGGCGTGAGTCTGCGGCACTTCGCTGGCTGGGATTGTGGGATCGAATCCCGCCAGGGACGTGGATGTCTTGTGAGTGTTGTGTGTTGTCAGGTAGAGGTATCTGCGACGGACTAATCACCCGTCCAGATGAGTCCTACCGAATGTGAACTCGAAACTTCAATAATAATGATGCCTAGGCACACCTAGGGCTGTCGAGCCATAAAAAAAATTATTAATGTGGCGTATTGATATGTACAGCCTACACTTTTACTGAACGTATAGGCTTTGATTGACTGTTCGCCAGTTCGGAAAACGATTTAAAATACGGCCATGCTAGCAACCGTTTTACGCACAGGGCGGTCTGTGGAACAGCGAACG
>Ga0123354_10013360_pt1 | contig 12736 bp, 4 predicted proteins | sample TergutLab28metaG_2_FD_97872 | JGI IMG/M metagenome (GOLD analysis project Ga0123354, IMG submission 97872) | Labiotermes labralis P4 segment gut microbial communities from Petit-Saut dam, French Guiana - Lab288 P4 | ecosystem: Host-associated > Arthropoda: Insects > Digestive system > Gut ... | reverse complement strand
GCCTCTACATGTTTCGAGCACATGTGCTCGAAACATGTAGAGGCTTGAAATAAAACTTATTGTGAAACAAATTTTGTGCATCAAGTTGGTTAAATACTGAGATAAATATACTGAGATGCACGGTCAACAAAACGTCAAAATTGTCCTCAGAATTTATCGACTCTATAATTGTGTAAAAATAAAGTGTTTAAGAGCCGAAATTCTGTCCTCCTTTCTGTTCCCAACCAAAAGTCATTCTTAGCTGACGGAAGTTACGTCAGAAGGCAGTCACTATACTAAGGATCTGTCGTTATTAATAAGCCGACAGTTCAGTGTACCTAGGCCGGTTTGCGACCTCGACCTTTCACGATATAAACCTGTCCGCAGGAATTCTCTGACGCTCTCATTCAAAAATATTAAAATCTATAACTTGCATGTTAATCAAAGCTATGATTGTGGAATGTAAGTGGCGCGTCTGTTGAAGTTTTATATGCAGAAATGTTATCAGATTTTAGAACTGTCAATATTTCTGTAGAAATTTCAACGCGTATTTTATTCCCTAGTTCCTCATTATTACCTTAAAAAATTCTTATTGCACATTTCACTTCAATCAGCTGAATGTCTCGTAGCTTCTTAATAAGAACTCTGCTTTGTGGAATTAAATTTCTACATAGTCTAGAGCTTCCATCAAAACAAATACTTTGTGCGTAAATACTTCCTGGAACGTTTACCCATGAATCAAAGACTAGTTTTTCAATTATCTTTGTGCTAATAATTAACCACCAAATGCGTGATATATGCAGGGAGAGTCTCTCGCTAGAGGTCCCAAAATATTGTCTATAAAAAATTATGTTATTGAGATAATGACTTGAAAATTTATATACACATACCGGAAACGATGCAAAACAGGACCTGCTCATAATCGATGCTGAAACTGGTCTCCTTTCACATCCAAGCACACTTGAATGCGTTTCTTCAAATTCTGGAATACCTTTCCCAAAATGTCGACGTTGACGGCTTGAATCTCTTGGCGTATAGCGTCTTTGAGTTGTTCGATTGTGCGGGGTGTATTTTTGTACACTTTGCCTTTCAATAGGCTCCAAAGAAAGAAGTCGGCAGTCGTTAGATCGGCTTCCCTTGTCTCTAACTTTTTAACCAATTTCTGGATACAACACTTCGATGGTGCACGTCTTTCACCAAATTCCTTTCGAAAAGCCATCTGGCATGCTTTAAATGAACCTCTTTGCCAGTATTTACGAACAAGAATCCCGCGCTCTTCGACTGTATACACAGACAATAGTTTGGGGCCTCTAGCGAGAGACTCGCCCTGTATAAAACCGTCTAGAACGAAAAAAATAACTGTATATATTATTTCTGTCGAGATTAAATGTAGCTCTCTTTCTCGGCACATTGTCGCGCCAACGGATGGCAGTACGAATGTTACAAGACTCTGAATTAGAAAGAGGTGAGTTGCTAGCTTCCTGCTTTATCCCAATTACAAGGAAAAGGATACTTTCGGACAGGTACTTAAATTGTTTGTATAAATTATAATAATAATTATTATTGTTACTGAATTTCTGTTTCTGTTAACGACATGCCGATAATTACAAATGTCATTCTCTCAAAGTCAGAAAATCGAGTGTAATGACTTTTCAGTTCTAAATACAGTATATCCACACACACACACACACACACACACACACACACACACACACAAATGGCCCACTGGAGATGCGATCAAAGCTACGGGCCAGGTAAATCAATTGACATTCAAGACCCCATTGTCGTCTGTTCCTTCTTGCCGAATGAAAATGATAAACTGTAATGACCTTCACCTGCAGGTAACCTTGACGTGTCAGGAACCGACAGATTTTAACTTAGTGGAGATAGGTGACTCAATCCAAACCGACGATAATTCGTTTTCCGGTTCACCTGTTGTTGTACGCATGTCAAGTCAGGCGCATCTGCCATTATGTACGTAATCTGCTGAAGACGGCCGGGCGGTCGATGTTATTTGTAAGGCTCCACGACTTCTCTACTTCTGTACTGGTGACATGCAAGTGGTCACCTATGAACACTCGGCTACTTGACCCTCATACTCACTCACTGGACGGAATAAAGTGCCGACCTGGACGGTTTGGAGAATTCATATTGCTCCAGCCACGTCTGAAACTCCGTTCCAGTAATCTTCTTGCTGTGTTATTTATTGCCCGTCTTACACAACAGTATGATTTAAATTTAAGTTCTTTACAATTAATAAAGCTACAGGTTTCGACCCCTTGGATGTTCAGGCTTATAAAATATGAATCATACAAGGTACGTATGAAGTAGTTACCTACGGGATCCGGTGGCTTACAGTGCGTTAGTTATAAAATGTATGTTAAAAATTGTATTTTAAACCAATTTTTTAACATACATTTTATAACTAACGCACTGTAAGCCACCGGATCCCGTAGGTAACTACTTCATACGTACCTTGTATGATTCATATTTTATAAGCCTGAAGATGACCCCAAGGGGTCGAAACCTGTAGCTTTATTAATTGTAAAGAACTTAACTTTACATCATATTGTTGTGTAAGACGGACAATAAATAACATTGTTATTTTAGCACAACGGGATGGAACACCCACAATTTAGAATCTTCATGCTGTTATCCAAGTTGCCGTACTGACTGAGCTATAGATGGTTATAAATGTATTATATCTGATAATAAGGAAGGCTATAACAGAACCTGCAATTATTAGGGCGGTAAAACCAAGAATGTTTTACAAGACTGAGAGACCGCGTACCGAGAACGAGGGAGAAAACAGTGCTTCCGGAATGTTTCTGGATAAACCCAACTGGAAAGCGTCAACTTGGGAGACCGAAGATGAGACGGGAAGATAATGTTAAGATAAATCTTTATGCATGTATTAAGGGTAGGCGTGATGGCATTGAGTCGTGATCACCTGTAATGTGTAATTATGCAATCTGTGATTTTGAACTGCCCGGGTTTTGCAACCCATCAATCAAGACACATGGCGCCACATCTCTTAAGATAATGATTTTAAGGCTAAAATAGTAACATAATTTGATACAACAGGAAGCTGGTTCGCTGTATTATGAATAACATTTACTACTATGTAGAGCACACGTGTACTATGTAGAGCACACGTGTACTATTAATTATCTTGTTTCAAAGTACAAACAAATTTCTGTTCTATCATGAACCATCACACGTGTTACGAGCATGACAAGAATCGAAACATGTTGGGTCTCTGATTTGGTATAAATAATAATGCGTATGTTTAGATGTTAATAGAATTATTTGTTACATAACAAAGAGGCATTCATTACAGAGAGTACAATTAAAGAAGAAAGTAGTTCGTTTTCAATATAAACTGAAAGCATTCAGAAACTGGACACTGTTTCATGTATTAAGAACTTAGCGTATGTAACAGTGCCAAGTTTGAAGTTTTCATAGCAGGTTGACATTCAGAGGACCGTGCATCGTGATATATTCTTATAATAAAACCAAAGAGGTGCACTAATTTCTCAAATTTATTTTTGGAATAGAACTCTACATGTTTCGGACAGTTTCTCTGTCCATCATCAGGATTCTAGCACTGTACACACAGCAACAGGTTTATGTCATACAGGGTTGCTGACTGCTTGCTATAGTAAGCAGTCAGCAAACCCTGTATGAAGAATTAACATTGCTCCAGCCACGACTGAAACTCCGTTCCCGTAATCTTCACGCTGTTATCCCAGTTGCCGTACTGACTGAGCTATAGATGGTTATAAATGTATTATATCTGATAATAAGGAAGGCTATAACAGAACCTGAAATTATTGGGAGTTCTATTCCAAAAATAAATTTGAGAAATTAATGCATGTCTTTGGGTTTATTATAAGAATTCTCCTAGCAGTGTTCATGAAGATTGAAGGTTGTGGACCGTACCAGAAACTGGAATATGTGTTTAGTATGATTTCAGGCTTGCACGTCCGGTGTTAAAGCAAACTATTATTCTGGGTTTTAACAAAGTGTAAAATTGTTAATTTTTTCATTAAGTCCACCGTCTTTACACAATATATATTGTTGGCTAATGTTTAGTTAAACAAATGTACAAAGGTACAAATTTTCGCTGTACAGCGAACATTTGTACCTTAATTGATACTAATCTCCTGTAAGCCTGATGATGGCCAAGTAAGGCCGAAACATGTAGCTTGTTTAACTAAACATCAGCCAACAATATATGTTGCGTAAAGACGGTGGACTTAATGAAAAACTTGGTATATATACACAATGGGATGGAAACAATTCAATGTAAAATTGCTGCTTGATACAGACGTATGTTCGGAGGATGTAGCCTCCAGTTTCAGGATTATCTGAGTGCGTCTAAGTAAGTCATAAATTGATTCGGAGAAGGAAGTGGAAGTTGTAGTGTACTTTGCTGCAATACTCCAGACGTGCTCATTAAAAAAAAAAAAAAAAACTCATGGTTTGCCACAATTGCGTCTTACAATTCAGCAGGTTACTGCCATCTATATAGCTGTCCTCCAATAGAACTGTTTGCTTTTGAATGGCTCTCTTGTATGAAATAATGTTTTTGTAGGGGAAGATTAGATGTTTCCGGCCTCCACCGTTTCCATAGAAACCCAGTACATCGGCCTTCCTCGTGATATTGTTCAAGTCTGCATGGAATATTTGTCAGTATTCCTTTTTGTATTTCTTTTGTTTTTTATAATACACCGGGTTTTTTCTGTGTTAAATTCCTGTTTTAATGTTTCAGACAATTACTGTAGTTAGCTGTCTTTTAAAAGTGTGTGTTGCTTAAATGCACTGTCAGAGACTAAGGTTATAAAGCGTCGGTATTCAGTGAATGAATGAGTAGAGAATATTTGTGGAACGATACTGAAAGGGGAAAACTGAAGTACTCGGAGAAAACCCCGTCCCAATGTTACTTTATCCGCCACAATTTCCAAATGGACTAGCCTGGAATTGAACCCGGGCCTCCGGAGTGACAGACTTGCGGCTAACCGCCCAATAAAATTGTTACTGCTTGTGAATAAATTCAATGAACCTTACTTGTGTTCGTACAAATGTTATGAGAAAATTATCAAATAGCGGTCATTGAAACAGTTCGGAACCACAATTACACAACGCGAACTTGAATACAGTCTTCTTAATGATGAAGTTTATAGCGTAACGCTGACTTGCAGTAGCTGAGAGAAATTATAGAATACTTCATTCCACTATAACAGAATAAGACACATTTTTGGAGGTATTATTGTTGAAGACAAGGCCAACTGCATGGGGCTGAGTTGTATTTGGAAGATAATAATCAATTAGCTATCAAAAAAGTCCCACATTTTATAGAACCCGAATATATCCTTCTACCGTGATGACAACATTCCATTAGTGGATCCTGTCCTGATTCTTGTCAACACACTCCACACTTTCAGTTGCTTCAACACACCTTCAACACACCTTCAACACACCTAACCTTCCTTCATTTTGCATACGAATTTTTTATGCTACTACAAAATAACGGGTACTGCGATAGCACAGTGGTTAAGGTGCTGAGCTACAAATCGGAAGGTCGCTGGTTCGATTCCAGATGGTGTAATTGGAATTTTTCATTGACATAATCCTTCCGATCGCACTGTGGCCCTGGGGTCGACTCAGCCTCTAACAGAAATGGGTACCAGGAGCATTTCCTGGGGGTAAAGACTGCCGGTGCGTAAGGCTGACAACCTTACCACCATCATGTGCCGCTGTCATGTAATCTGGGAACCTTAAATTTCTGGAACCCTCTGGGCCACTCCAGGCCTGTAACGGGACTGATTTACCTTTACTACAAAACAACAGGAAAATTCAATTTCTGTTCATTTTAGTTTACACATTTTTAGACGAGAGGGCATGACAAAATTTTATGAGTTGCATAATTTCTGAAGGAGTTTGTTGGTATAATATGGAGGCCATGGGAATTACTCTCAAATTATTGTTAAATTCAACCATAAGTGAAGGAAATTATCGATTCCAGGGTTTTGAAACGATATTGTTACAGCCGTGGATGGGGGTCGTAGCTAGATAAAGACTTTAAAAACCGGTCGAGCGCAGTTTAAAGACGTTACGCTGTTCTGTACCTGAAGTCACTCAAACAAATCTCGAAGACTCAGTTAATATAACCAGCAACCCAAACGAGACTGGAGTGAGGTAGTGTCAACTGAAGTCTACAGACAGAGTTGAACAGTTAATTTTCTTGCAGGTATGCCACAGTAAACGATGCCTACAAATTCGTTGACCCTGAGTTATCAAATGCTGACGTTATATCCTTACAGAATGGTCAGAAAGTTAAGAGGTATTGCTTTCCACACATTTCCGGTATTCATAAACTTGTATGAATTTCAAGTACGTAGTTCTGTGGTGAGATCTTCGTTCTTCTAGGATGTTTCATGCGTCTATTGTTAGTTAGTTACCGACGTTTCGAAACAACCTATCGGTCTCATCTTCAAGGGTGAAAGGTCAGTCTTCTTCCCGGACTGCTTTGCCCTTGAAGAAGGGACCGATAGGTTGTTTCGAAACGTCGGCAACCAACTAACAATCTACGCTGGGTAACATCACAGAAGAGAGATTAGATCTCTTTTACTGCAAAACTGAAATCACACATAGCATTGTTTTACTGTATGGGAAGAAGTACTTTTCACATTTAGGACTGGTGTCCTTTCGGAATGCCCACGATGTACCAACAGAAAAAGTGGCCGGCTCCAGCCATGTTACTTCCACAGTAACAGGGGGAAATAAAGTTGAAAGAGTAGCCCATATATATATATATGGAATTCGCCTAAAGTAAAATATACTTTATTTTATTGTCCGGGGTTTTATTTGTACGTTTTTTCTCTGTAAGACATTGTCTGATAACATTATCTACCGTTGAAAATAAGGTATCAATTTAGTGAAAGTAATGCTTTAATTGACAAAAAACCGATAAAACTCTTACCAGGATCGCCATACAGATGTCGTTGAAGACAGAGGGTATTTCTTCCCTGAGGTTACCTACGCAGGATATGACGTAACCTCAAACAAGTCTACCAATTAAGCCTCACAAGTTCTTAAGATGAACAAAATGTGTCTACTAGTTAGTTTTAAAAGATAATTCAACCGGTTTTTTCTTTCTTTTCAGTTTATTCTGTTAATTCAGTGGCGGAATCGTGTGTAGGCATTAGTGGACTTACGGGATCCATAAATCTAGGGTAATTTCTTAACTTGACCAACCATTTAGTTTCTGAAGAAGGCTTCTGCTCTGTGGAGATAATTACGTGAAATTTGAAGCTTTGGAAACAGAGGCATTTTAAACTTGTCGCGCTATTCTTCAGGACTGATAAATATGTAATATGTCGCTTATAGACTACTGCATGTTGTGCTTTAAGTTATGCTGACTCAGTACATTTTGCATGCAATTCATTATTTTTTCTGTGGAAATCAAATCGTTTATGAATGTTTGTATGAGTTTTGGATTGGAAGGTGATTAAAAATGTGGGGTTGAGAACAGAGAGTCTGTCAGTATATTCTGCATTAAAGAAGATCCTATCAGATATTTAGAAAGAGAGAAGCAACTGGCCGGAACGTTTGTAATGCTATCTGGTGGAAAAGAGGCGAGATCGACGTGTGGGGCCTGCGCATAGTAATGAGGGACAGCAACGAATAAAGGAGACATTGAGTCACAACAGCCGCGTAAGCGTTTTACACTACTTTCATAATAGAGGGCCTTGTCGTGTTAGAAAAAGAATAAGAAGGGAAGCAGAGCTGAACTTACCGCTGTATTGTGTGTCTCAAACAGTGGTTAGCGACAATCCGAAATATGGTTTGGAAAATTGTAAATAGTCAAACACAACTGTGTCACATGAGGTGTATTTAATGACTATATAATGGACAACTACATGTTTCGGCCTGTACTGGCCATCTTCAGATTGTCTTGGGAGAACTTAAGATCTTACTATAGGCATGCACGCGCACGTGGTGTAGAGATATCTACACCACGTGCGCGCGCATGCTTATAGTAAGATCTTAAGTTCCCCCAAGACAACATGAAGATGGCCAGTACAGGCCGAAACATGTAGTTGTCCATTATATAGTCATTAAATACACCTCATGTAACACAGTTGTGTTTAACTACATACAATTTTCCAAGTTTCACACACACAACGGGGATAACACACTTCCTAGACCGAAATAAGGTGATAATACTGCTACTTTACAGGACTGTATCTACTTCTGAGGTTATGTACTGATTTATCATAGATGGATGAAGAATTGGCCAATACTTCTTTCAAATATGATGGGTGGGGTATGTAGCAAGAGCGGGAGAGTTGAGAATTTCACACAAAATTGATAACGGAAAACATTAAGATAGGAGAGCAGTTGCGTAGAACCACGCGTAAACGAAAGTATAATATTAAAATGTATTTTAAGGATTCAGAGGGTGAGGAGTTTGACTAGATCTATATAGGAGCAAGTGGCGGGCTTTTGTAAACAGTAATAAACTCCTGAGTTGCATACACGGTAGATTTCTTAACTTAAGTTTTGACAAAAATAGAACCACAATAATACATAAAAGGTAAAACTATCCCATTACAGACCCGGAGAGGCCCTTAGGGCTCCAGGACTTAGAGGCTCCTAGAATTTCTAGACAATTAGCAAGACTGTCAGCCCTAGACACCGGCCGCCTTTATCCACCAGGAGATATCCCTTTTACTCATTTCTGTTAGAGAATAAGACGACCGTAGGGACATAATGCGGCCGGCAGGAATAAGTCAATGAAAAATCCAAACGATCCCGTCGGGAATTGAACCCGCGACCTTCCGGCTTGTAGCACATTTCGTCAACCAACTGCACCACTGCGTACCATTCAAAAATATTTATACATACAGTACACAACTAGAAATGGATGGAAATAGAAACTATGCTTCTCATTACTCTCGGAACCTGACGTTGTATAAATATTGCACGAATATAAACATTACATTATATTTCAGGGGCTTCATTTAAATGTTAATGATAATATATAAAAAGGGTTTTATTAGAGTGATGTCATCTACTTATACCGAAGTGTTCACTTGCTAATCCACCATTTTGATATTTAACTGCAAATAGTAAACTATTCGTAAGGCGTTCTCTCTCCTTCCGTATCTACTTCAGAAAAGATATTAGGGGAACAGCCTTTTAATTAACTAGTTATTGAGTAATTGAATTCGAATGTCTCTCTGAGTGGTTTTGCACCGTCACTGTCGCTACGTGATCAAGTTCGTTCCCAAGTAATTTTTCGGAAGAAATTATCTCTTGTGCAAGGTCGACTGGATTCTCGTACGATTTGTACCCGCCCATTTTGACGCCGGAGTACTATTTAGCTGCCATTATTTCGCGGTTTCTTAATGAAGACCGACTACATTTTCAGATCACTGATGTTCATAATTGCTGTAAAGATTTACAGGCTAGTGTCACGAAAGGTTAGGTGTAAAATGGTTAACGTCACCAAATAATTACTTGGGTTTTGGTTTCCAAACATGATTGTTTTGGTAGCGATTTGTTGCAAAAGTAGATATGACTAATGGGTGAATATTTATATCTACTTTCTCGTAAGTTTTCATGACATGTATATTTACTTGGATAATGTTGCACTTTGTCACTTATTTTCTTTTTATGGTTCAATAGCCATAGTGGGCCTAGACCTCCTGTGTGAGGTTCCTCGATCACATTCATTTAGACACACCACACTCGGTGGGACTTTTGGACTGGTGATCTGCCAGCCACAGTAACCTCTATCTAACATCATACGACACTCACGAGAGACAGACTTTATTTCCCCTTGGCGGGATTCGAACCCGCAATCCCAGCAAGCGAACTGCCGTTGAACCATGCCTTAGGCCATGCAGCCACCGGGATCAGTTTTCACTTACATAAACGTCATTATTACTGTAGGTTGGGGGGTAAATGACTTGTACAGATATTTATGTTCCCCTTGATGTTTGATATTGTGAACTTGGTAGGAAATTTACAGTTTTAACCGTTAAAAACCCTGAAGTACCTAATATGTACATATCACCTGCTGTAACATTAAAATGTGTTTTTATTTACTATGTGTATTTATTTATTTGTTTAGAATAACTATCAGAAAAATATCAGTTATTTCCTCACGTAACATTATCTGATTTGTCTTCATAACGGAAATGTATTTCGTTCTCTGCGAGGTAGGAACAGTTTTATATATAATTCAGATTAATTTCTCTCTTCAGTCCCGCTAGAAATCGGTGTGCGTCCAGCAGGTACTACGACCGACCATTTAGAAATCTTTTCTTCTTTTTCCTCTCTTTTACAGCAAATTCTGAGCCCAGATTTCAAATTATTACTTTGTGTTGCCTAAGTAGCCTCTCCGGTCATATTAATCAGACTTATTCCCCTTGCTCTGCAGGCCAACAAATTATGTTTGTATCGCACACAGTGAACCAAAATGACGGCCCCTATCTCGACCCAACTTTTGTTACGAGTCCAACGCTTTCTTTTTTTACTTTGTGCTCATCAGAAGGACGAGCGGCTGAAGTCTGGGAACTGAATGACAGCTGTCCAAAATTTCCTGCCCACCCCCACGAAGTAAAGTGCCTCTCATTTCGCCCATCACTTTCCCTTTCGTCGTCGTCTTCTCCTTTTCCTTGTTCTTCTTCTTCTTCTATGACGTAACGGCCCAGTATTGGGCCTTGTGTTTCTGCTCTTCGTGTTTCGAGACGTGTAATGTTTTAAGAGGAGAAGTTGTCAGCCCCTCGCCCAGACCCCAAACTGGAGGTACAGGTCTCCGCATTTACGACCCCCGGAGACAGGGTGACCCAGGTATAACCCCAGGCACTGGCTAGCTCTGAATCTCGGAAGCGCCACTTCCCGCGAGCCCCTCTCTCTTCCGTCTACTAGTCTATTATTCGTTGCGTCTCTCTATGTTTCTACAAGGCGTTAATGTATTAACTAAGGAGCGTCGGATTGAGCAGCGATGTAAAGATCAAACTGATCATGGTCCTGTCTCCTCAGGTTAACTGCAGAAGGTAAAGTTGTTCCTGTGTCTCGGTAAACACATATCGTGCAGCCTCACACAGAAATGGAGGTGTAGCTACAGGCCTTCTGAATATCACTTCTGCATTGAAATGTGTTGCTAGCTGCGGGTCTCCACATATTTATGCCCATGGAAGAGCAGCTTTTTGGGTAGGAAGTTGGATGGGATCCTGATATATTCTGAAAACGGCGAGGGACAAGAAAAGCTTTACTACTGACGAAAACTGAACCTGGCATGCGATAAACTAACATACAAACACAATCTGCTGCCTGATATGGCGCTTGAATGGGAGGATACGAGCACGTTAATGTTACATCAGGCCACGAAGGACTCAAATTTATAATCCCATTAGTGTTTGTTTACTTGTTTATTATGATGTACTAAATATAAAGAAGGTTTACGTAGCACAGACTATACAGCATCAAGTGGTAAGACTGTTAGCAACTAATAAACTGATATTGGAAGAAGTGGCCGTGGCCTGATTGTAATTTTTGCCCTTGCATTTGACTGAGGGGACTGGGAAATCCCACTGAAAAACTTAGCCGTGGGTATCTGTCTTGGGTCAGACAGGGTTGCTACGTGGTGAGTAGCAGAGACCGTTGTGCTTCTGTTGCCGTCGTGTTGCTGCCCTTTTAGCCTGCCATGTGCGACTGCTGCATAACTGTCAATTTTCATGGTTTTCTTCGCTTCCTGCAAATGAATAGGACTCCTAAACCAGTCCCTTCAATAACCGTTACAAGGCAAGGAAAAGGTGCAAGTTGTCTTGTTTAAAATTAATTATTTACACCAGCTGTTCTCTACGTGTGTTTAGTGTGGCCCAAATTCTCTGGAAATAATTAAGCAGATGGTTACAGTTTAATTCAATATTAATTTTTTAAACTGAAGTGTCTGCTTCGGACAACCTGTTGATGTACATATACTAAAGCCATACCCAGGTATTCACTCGAGTATGAGGAAGGTAAATGTTCTAAAATGAAGACAAATATATTTTAAAAAATTGCCATTACACAATCCACATCACTACACGTCTGTGGTGCTTCTCAGTATAGTACTACTAAATGCCTAGAAATTTTGAATCCAAATTATGGTTGCGAAATACTACACGCTGAAGATTAACAGCGATCAGGATATTCTGAAAAAAAGTTCGAAAACTATGGCGACAAAACATTTCCCGTAGAATATTTCTAACAAGCAATGAATCAGGGAAACTTTCACCGATAACGACCTCGTTGCAGGTTCATATTAAACACAGGTCAATTACAACTATGTCTATTCTCAAGTTCTAACTTTGCAAAATATGTCGGCTTCCTCCCAACAGGCTCTCTTGAAGTCTCAGCAGCTGATGCACTGTCACACTATACTGGCATTACTTACTTACTTACTTACTTACTTACTCACTCCATGGTGCAGAGTCCTTCTTGAGAAGCTAACTAGTTTACAGCTAGTCAAGAAATTCCCCGCATTTCACGGAACCCGAAGACTCATTACCACACTCACAAGGGTCCGCCACCTGTATCTATCCTGGGCCAGCCCAATCCAGTCCATATACCTACATCCCACCTCCTGGAGATCCGTCCTAATATTATCCACACATCTACGCCTAGGTCTCCCCAGTGGTCTCTTTCCCTCCGGTTTCCCCACCAAGACCCTATACACCCCCCTCTCCTCACCCATACG
>Ga0123354_10013359_pt1 | contig 12736 bp, 1 predicted proteins | sample TergutLab28metaG_2_FD_97872 | JGI IMG/M metagenome (GOLD analysis project Ga0123354, IMG submission 97872) | Labiotermes labralis P4 segment gut microbial communities from Petit-Saut dam, French Guiana - Lab288 P4 | ecosystem: Host-associated > Arthropoda: Insects > Digestive system > Gut ... | reverse complement strand
CCCGACTAAGGAACGGCCTAAAAGACCATTGAGGTACGGCTTCGACCCGGGAGCCCGCACCCCACTATTTTCATACACGAACGAACGCCCGCGCAGCAGGCAGAGGGACTAAGGAGGGGAATTGAGACCGTCGGCTCCGCCGCCACCCCTCCTAAGCCAAGGAGGAACTGAAACCACACCTCCCCTGTGGGGAATTGAGACCACTCCGTCGCTCCGCGACACCCCTCCCGAGGAGGGGACGGGGGTTATTGTATTACGACCGGGTAACCAGCCGCTGACTAGCGCGGATACTGAAGTCTGTGCCGCCGATCGGGCGCCTTAATCAAGCTGTGACAAAAGTTTCCTGGTTTCGAGTTGACACTATGTTCCAGCGGTGGAAGGATAGCGTCTGGCTTGTAATAAGGGGCCGGGCTGTCAGGATGCACAAGGGATATGCGCGAACAAGGTTATTCGGGTATATGCGTTCTGCGGTTTGACTTCGAGTAACACGTCGTCGGAGTATGTCCACAAGGGGCATGCGCGCAAAAGGGATATGCGCGCAGGGTAGGGCGTGCAAGGCAGGGAGTTCGACATTATGTCGTCTATTAAGCAAAACTCTGACAATTCGTCGTCGGCAAAAACTGGGCATTGGCGCCGTCCGGCTGCACTGATCGCAGCTTTCTCGGCCTCGCTGCTGGGGCTCGGCGGCCTGGCACAGATCGCCACCGCGCCGCAGGCCGCTGCCGCGACCACGGGCACATTCACAAGCAATGGCTGGTTTTACGACACGAACAACGGAACAAAGGCTGGCACCTATACGGCCGGTGCGACGCAGTTGAGTTCACCGATGCTCAGCACCCTCGACAACAACTTGTTGATGGTCTCGGGCAACACCCTGGGCGGCTATATCGGTTACTACGTCAATGACGGCACGCCGCCGACAAACTCGGTCTTCAAAGTCATCGGCAGCTTGTCAAATCCCGATGCCACGGCTGGCGGTTATGGTCTCAACAACGTGACGACGTTGGCATTGGACGCCAACGCCAACGGGCACGGCGACAGCCCGTACGTGTACTCCTGGGAGTACTACTCCACCCCCGTAGGCGGTCGCATGAGCACGATCATGGGTTACCAGGGGAAGACGATGCCGACCTCGAACCTGAGTAGTGGCAGCGGTGCCGTTGCCGCCAACATGGTACCGATCTTCCGGTGGGGGCCTGGCGATACCTACCCGGGGGTGGCGCTACTGCCGCTGCCCCGCTACTTCGATTCGACCGTCACCGCCTACAACTACTGGTCCGGCGGTGAGGTCGTCCAGAGCACCGGCGAGATCTTCTTCAGTGGCGGCGAGTGCTCGGGCCTGGGTGCCAACTTTCGCATGATGAAATACGATCCGACAACCGGCAAGTACAACTATTCTGGCAAGCTCCAGCCAGCCACCGATACAGACAGAATCTTCGGCACCACCGATGGTTGCACGGGCCAGGGCTATGTGGCTTCGGACATGGCGCTCGATGCCCTGGGCAACGCCTACATCATCGCGGTCTCCAACGTTCCGGTGCCGTCCATGGGCGACAGCTCGCCCAACCTGACCAACTGGTTGGTGCGCGTGGTGCCCTCGGACACCGGCGATTGGACGTACAACCTGGTGGCGCCGTTGACGGTTTCCCCCAGCGAGCTGACCGGCTCATCGTCGGCCAGGGGTTGGGCTGGCAGCATCTTCCAGCCATACATCGCCTCGAACTCGTACATGACCTACGGCATGGCGTTCTTCAAGGGCGCCCTTTACGCCTACACGTACAGCTACCCTGGCATCATCAAGATCAACCCGATGTCCGGCACGGTCACCTCGGTGCCGCCCAACACGAACACAAGCCAGACGCCGGACCCCTACTCGCAGGACTTGGCCTCGGCCGAGACCGCCATCGTCGTGCAAGGCACCGTCTACAACGACGCCAACTCCAACGGAAAGATCGATACAGGCGAACTCGGTGTCGGCGGCGTGGTCGTCGCCCTGTACCAGCAAGATCCGACCAGCAAGGTGTGGACCTACGAAGGCAGCCAGAAGACCGGCTCGAAGGGCACCTACTCGTTCCTGACGGGTGGCCAGGGCACCTACGCCGTGCGCTTGGTGCAGCCGACGATCGGTACCCTCGACACCGTCAGCGGCAACTTTGCCCAGACCAACCCGGTCAATGCCTGGCAGACCTTCGCCTCGGGAGGCGTCTTCCCAAGCTTCGACGGCAAATCCGCTAATGGCGCCACCGTGACGCCGCTCTGCGTTGACGGCGTCGCCTCGACGTCCACAACCACTGGCGGCCAGTGCTCCGGCCAGATCGCCGCCCCGGCGTTCGACCCGGCGGTGCTGGACCTCTCCAGAGCGGGCAACGACACGAGTCTCGACCTGGCCAACATGCCGATGGTTTCCACCGTCGACATCACCAGTACTCAGGTCGTCGCCACGGCCAACTTCGGCATCTCGGCGGCCGGTTCGTTCGGCGACGCGGTCGCCGGCCCCGCCGGCGGAACCACCGCGGCCCCAGTGCCGAATGCCTACACCCCGGTCCACGTCAACGGCATCTCGCCGCAGGTGTGGTTGGGCACCACGCTGGGCACCTACGCCGGCCCGGCGGTGAACGGCACGGCTCACAACGCCACCGATGACGGCTTGTACATCGGCAGCGACTCGACGACGCAAGGCAAGGTGCCCCTGACCTCGGCCATAGTGTTGGCCGGTGGCCGTCAGTACACCGTGAAGGCCGATGTGTCGGGCCCGCAGGCCGCCAACGCCCTGGTCAACGGCTGGACGACCGGTGTGAGCAACAACAACTGGAGCACCTCACCCACCTGGATCCCGACCTTGGCGGGCGGCCTAGCCACCGGCACGTTGACGCCAGCCACCTCGACCAGCACGGGTACGGTGCAGATGCGCGCCCAGGTGACCCTCGGCACCATTCCGTCACTGGCCGACAACTCCACCGGCCAGTACCAGGGCGGCTCGACCAATACCAACCAGACGTGGACAACCCCAGGCGAGATTGAGGACTACACCTTCCAGGTGGCCCCGGCGGTGTTCCGCCCGGCCGTCGCTGTCACTGGCACGACTATCGCCGGACCGGTCGCTGTGACTCCTGTCACGAGCACAACCGGCATCACGACGCAGAACTTCACCAACATCACCGCGACCCCGCAGGTCGGCGGCGGTGTCGGCGTCACCGCCGGCACCAACGGGTCGTTCACTGTGAGTGTGCCGACCGGTTACACAATTTCGGCCCAGGTGTATGACTCCGAAACCGGCGCCGCCATGTACACGGCACCGACGATAACCAACCCGACGGGCCCGACGGCCACGGTCAGTTGGGGCCCGATGCAGCTCAACGACGACGTGACGGTTCTGGTGACGTTCCTGCAGCCGCCGAGCGCGACAGATTCGACCATGAGTTGCGCGCCGACCACAACCTCGGAACTGAGCACCAACCCGATCGCCAACGGCGATGTGACCAGCGATTACTACACCTGCACGGCGACCGTCATGGTGAACTCCACCACCCCGCTGCCCGGCCAGACGGTTGACTTCTGGAAGGACTCCGGCTCGCCGCTGGTGCTCTCGTCCGATACCTGCGTCAGCGGTACCGATGGCAAGTGCTCGGTGCAGGTGAAGGTGACCTCCGAAACGGCTGACACCTTTAAGCTGCATGCCAGCGTCGACACGACGGGGGCCGGCGGCTCAGTGCCGGCGACCAACTGGAAAGAAGTGTCGAATTCGCCACTGGACCTGGCGTTTACCCCCGGCCCGTGGGAACCGGTCATCTGCACGATTGTCGATGGCGGGACTACCTACCAGGTGCAGTCTGGCCAGGTGTATCCGTACCCCTTCACGATTGCCAACAACACGACCATCCCGCCAACCCCGGACACCGTGGCGCCAACCGGCACGAACAAGTTGGTCGCCGGCACCAACACACAGTCGGTGCACACCTACCTGTTTGATGCCAAGTGCAACCCGATCGTGGGTTACACGGTTGGCTTCACGGGCACCGGCAACGGTGGTGGGACCCCGACGGTTACGACGACCCAGCCGGCGACGGATACCAAAGGCATGGCCGCAGGTACCGTTGCCGACACGACGGCTGAAACAGTGACGGTTGGCGGCACCCTTGCCTCGGCCGGCACGCCACCGGCCGACAGCGGCAACCTGACGACGGCCGCCCTGACGTTCTCGTCTGGCAAAGTTGACGACACGACGTGCGTTGTGTCGTATAACGGAACCGACTTCACCGTTCATTCCAAGCAGGTGTATCCGGAGCCGTTCGTTGCGGACACGGCCTCGACGTACACCCCGAAGGAGCCGCTGAAGTCGGCCAGCGCGACGGCCGATTCCGTGGTGACGGTGCGGGCATACCTGTGCGACACCAACCACAACCCGGTGCCGGGTTACAAGGTTTCCTTCGCCGGCACCCCGGCGATGCAGCCCGATGGCACCACACCGACCACGGCGACTGTTCAGGGCACGACGAGTAGCGCTGGTTATGCCACCGGTACGGTGACCGACAAGAAGGCCGAGACGGTGAACGTGGGCGGCACGTATGCCTCGCCCGACACCCCGCCAACTGATACGGGTAACCTGGTGTCGGCGGCCATCACGTTCACGCCTGGTCCGCCTGCCACTTGCGAAGATCTTGGTGACTGCCCTTGCGCGGACCCGCATGACACGGCCACCAACCTGTCGGTCAGCCCGATGACGGCCCAGATCCCCAACGGGGGTGTTGGCAAGGTTGTGGCGACCGCGCATATCACTGACATTTACTGCAACGCTGTTGCTGACGGCGTGACGGTGAACTTCGCGGTCAACCCGACCACCGGTCAGACGGCTCCGGCCGGTACTGGTAGCCCGCATGTCGGCGCCGGTTCGTCTGTCGGCACGACGGCGACCCTGGCGGTCACTACTGTCAACGGCGATGCAATCGCCACGGTCAGCGACTCGACGGCTGAGAAGGTTGATGTGGCGGCAGCGATCACCGCTGGCGCGATCCACGGGTCTCCGCAGACGGTCGAGTTCACTCCGGGCGATTTCGACCCGAACACCTCGACGCTGGCCTGCACCCCGACGTCATCGTCCACTGAGACACCGGTAACGCCGGTTGTAAGTAACAACAATGGAGCCACGGATTACTGGACGTGCGTGGTTGCAGCCAAGGACGGCAGCGGCAACCCGCTGGCCTCCCTGGATGTGACCAAGTTCACATTCACGCAGTCGACCGGTACGGCCACCCAGACCACTCCGGTGGTGAACAGCGGCGGCGGCAACTACACCGTGAAGTTCTACTCGGAGGTCGCTGACGGCACCAACACGGTGAAAGCCACCTACAACACGACGTTGACGGTTGGCGACCCCCAGATAGTGGTGCCGATCCCGATCAAGGCCCTCCCAGTATGCACCCCGGGTGACCCGTTATGCCCGATCTGCCACGTCAACGGCAAGGATTACGTCATTGGCCAGGTGTATGCCGACCCGAACACGACAGCAACCGAAACCGGTTCGTCTACACTGACGGTGCTGTTGGCAGACAAGTTCTGCAACGCCATCGTTGGCGCCACGGCGACATTCTCCAAAGACAGCACCGATGCAACGATCACGGGCAGCCCGGCGTTGACCAACGCTGATGGCTTGGCGACGGCCACGACAAAGGACAACAAGGCTGAGACCGTCACGTACGGCGGCACCTATGATGCGACCAACGCCAGCAGCGTCGGGATCACCGGCAACTACGGTTCCGGCAGCCTGATCTCCGACACGACGTCGTTCGGCGGCACCCCGCCGACCGGCGTGTCGATGGTGACGTTCACCGCTGGCCCGATCGATCCCGACCACCCATGCGAGGTGACGGTCATGCCGGAGAACATCAAGACAACCATCCTGGTTGCCCACGTGTATTCGGGCAGCCCGCCGTGGAACACCGATGGCACAGCCACCGACGGCTCCTCGACGGTGACCGCCAACGGCTCCTCGACGGTGGCGCTGCGCACCTGGTTGCTGGACGCCAACTGCAACCCGGTGCCGAATGCGAAGGCCACATTCACCGGTACCCCGGTCAACAGCCCGGCCACCTCGGTGATTACACCGGCGACGGCCGTCCCAACCGACTCGACGGGCATGGCCGCGGCGACCATCAAGGACAGCAAGACGGAGACCGTGACGATTGGCGGCACCTATACGCCGACGACCAACACGGGCACTGACGACGGTTTGTTGCGGCCGACGACCGCCACCTTCACCGAGGGCGCCTTCGACCCGGCCAAGTCGGTGTTCGTCGTCGCCCCGGCGGTCGACCCGACCAGTGCGTCGAAGACGAACTGGGTTGTGGCCGACGGCACCACGCCTTACACCGGCTACGTCGCCGCCTACGATTCCCAGGGCAACCCGGTGACGGGGCTCAGTGCGAATGACTTCGTCTACACCGTGACCGGTGTGCCGAACGACCCGTCCGCCACGACGCAACCGAGCGTCAAGGTGACGATCGGCGCCCGCGTGGGCAACAAGTACTATGTGACGTTCACGACCACCTATGCGGCTGCCACCTATACGGTGACGGCGGCGGCGGCGGCCACCCCGGGCGACAAGATCACGGGCAGCAACGCGACTGACGGCGCGACTGTGACGTCGTGGAACAACGGCACGGCAGTTACCACCGGCACCGGCGGCGCTCCGATTCCGTTCCAGGCCGGTTCGGCGACCGGCGGCACTGACACCCCGGTGCAGTGCTCCGATGGCCGCAACCAGTCGTGGATCGGCGTCAGCTCGAAGTCGCAGGCCGCCGGTACCCCGGCGACGGTGACGCTGCATCTGACAGACGTCAACTGCAACCCGGTGGCGGGCGCTCTGGTCAGCTTCACCCCGACGGGCAACGCATTCATGACCCCGCCGGCGACGACGACCAACGCCTCGGGCGTGGCGACGTCGAATGTCAACGACTACTCTGCGCAAACCGTTCAGGTGCGGGCGAGTAGCGGTGCGGCTGTGGTTGGCCCGGTTTCGACGACCTTCACATCCGGCCCGCCAGCGGTCGACACGGATTGCTCGCTGAACCCGGCGTACACGCAGGGCACCCAGTTGACGGTTGGCGCGACATCGGTTCAGTTGCGTGGGACGACACCCGGTTCCACCACGGTCGATGCGCTTATCACCGACCAGTACTGCAACCCGGTGACCTTCGATCCGGGTGTGACTGGTGCAGTCGGCGTGAACGTCAGCTTCTCGGTCACCCCAGTGACTGATGGCAGCGGCGCCCCGGCAACAACCAGCAGCGCCTACCTGAATGGCACCGCGGGCACCAAGACGTACACGATGGCGACGGATCCGACCGGCCATGCCACGACGTCCCTGTTCGATGTGGCGGCTGAGACGGTGAACGTGAAGGCGCAGTTGTCGCCGACGATGTTGATCAAGCCGACCGCCGGCATCAATGTGACGTTCGCGACGGGTGACTTCGACGGTACGCATTCCAGCTTCACCTGCCAGGTGACCGCTGGTTCGGCTAATCCGACCCCGATTGCCAATGGCACCGACTCGTACACCTGCACGATCGACGCCAAGGACAGCACCAATGCTGCGCTGCCTCAGTTGGGCACCGGTAACTTCGCCTTCGCCGTGACCGCTGGCACGCCAGGCACGGCCACCAACAAGGTGACGCCATCGTCCGTGACCAATAACGGTGACGGCACCTACACGGTGAAGTTCACCACGCTGACGGCCGACCCCACCTACAAGGTGGCGGCGTCGTGGGGCGGCGAACAGATCACGGGCGCGACGAGTGTCGGCACGACGATCACACCGTCGACGCCGATTCCGTTCACCTTCGGCACGCCGATTCCGCCCGACCCGACCGACCCGACATGCACGGATGGCCGGTGGAAGACGAACACGGTGACCGACCCGAAGACCCAGGTGGCGGGCACGCCGGCCACTGTGACCACGCTGATCACCGACAAGGACTGCAACCCGGTCTCGGGCGAGGCAGTGACTTGGACCGTGACGAGCAACAGCGGTGCCGCGACGGTTGATCAATCCATGAGGTCCACTGGTGCTGATGGCACGGCCACGACGAACCTGAATGACAAGGTCGCCGAGTATGTGCAGGTTTCGGCCACGGCCACGGGCGCTGGTGTCAACGGCATGAATGCCGGTTCGGATTCGGTGACCTTCACCGCCGGTCCCCCGGTGGTCGGGCCGATCATTGTCTGCCCGATACCCAGCATGACTGGCACCCAGCTGACGGCGGTCTCGCCGGTGCAGGTGGGCGGCACCTCGACGGTGACGGCCCGGGTGACAGACGTCAACTGCAACCCGGTGGCCACCCCGGTGGCGGTGACGTTCGCCATCACCAGCCCGTCCGGTACGGCAACGATCCAGACGACGCCCGGTTCGGCTTCGGCCTCGACGGTCAACGGCATCGCCACGGCGATGGCGACCGATGACACGGCCGAGATCGCCAAGGTGACTGCGGTGATTGCGCAAGGAAACTTGTACGCACCCAATGGCACATCGACAGATACTCCGCGCGGGAATACCCAGGCACCGATCGTGTTCCAGGCCGGCGTGTTCTCGGGCGACAAGTCGACGTTCAAGTGCGCTGTGACATCGGGTTCGGCGACCCCGCCGGTGGCCGATGGTGCACAGTCTTACACCTGCACAATCCAGGCCAACGATGGCAACGGCAACGGTTTGACAACCACCGATCCGGCCAACCCGATCAATCCGAGCGGGTTTGAGTTCGGCATGTCGGGCGACATCACGGCGTCGGCGGTGACCGAGGTCAATGCGACAACCGCACCGGGCCAGTTCCAGGTGAAGTTCACGACGTTGAAGTCCGACCCGCACTACACGGTGACGGTCAGCTACAACGGCCAAACGATCAGCGGCTCGCCGACGGTCGTACCGACACCGATTCCGTTCCAGGCCGGCGCGCCGATTCCGCCCGACCCGAACAACCCGAATTGCGTGACCGGCCCGAATGCTAAGAGCCCGAAGACCTACACGCAGGCGACGCCAACCACCACCCAGGTCGGTAATCCCTATTCGACGACGGTTGGTTCGCAGATCATCACCTACGTGACTGACGATCAGTGCAACCCGGTTGTCGGCGCGACGGTGGCCTTCAGCCAAGACAAGAACGCCACGTTCACACCGAAGACGACGGGTTCGTACACCACGGATGCGGCTGGTAATGCGTACGCCTACGAAACGGATCACGTGGCTGAGACCACGAACGTGACGACCAAGGTGACCTACAACGACCCGACATCGGGCGCAGTTAAGGTCACAGATGGTACGGACAATGTGAACAGCCCGATTTACGTGACGTTCACGGCCGGTGGCGCGGTGCCCGAGGTTCCGGGTACCTGCGCTGACGGCTCGTCCGGCCACGTCAATGGCACGCACCTGACGACGACCTCGCCGCAGAAGGCCACGGAAAACTCCACGGCCACCGCCTACATCACCGACCAGTACTGCAACCCGGTTGGCAGCGTGCCGGTGACGTTCACGACCAGCCCGACGGCAACGACCAGCCTGACTGGTCCGTCGCCGGTCAACACGGGCGTCGTGCCGGTGGGTGTTGCGTCGTCCAACAGCGGCAAGGCCGTGACGACGTTCACCGACACCAAGGCCGAGATCGCTTCGATCACCGCTACGATTCAGATTAGCGGTGTGGCAACGGCGATCTACGCCTCGGCGCCGACCGATAGCGGTATCACCGGCTGGGGGTCGACCACAGCGGCACCGTCACGGTTCACCTCCGGTGGAGTTGATCCGGGCGTCCTGTGCGAGGTGACCGTTGATGGCACGCTCTACACGGTGGCATCCGCCCAGGTGTATCCGTACCCGTTCACCCAGGACACCACCTCGTCCATCACGCCGCTGCCCCCGAAGACCACGGGCAACCCGACGGCTGGCACGACGCAGGGCCTGCGGACGTACATGTTCGACGCGAACTGCAACCCGGTACCGGGCTACACGATCGCCTTCAAGGACGGCACGCCCCCCAGCGAGGGCCCGGTGGCCTTCGCCACGACGCAGGCCATCACCGATGCCAACGGCATGGCGGCTGGCACCGTGTACAACGAGTTGGCCGAGACGTCCCACGCCGCGGGCACGTATGCCGCGCCTGGCACGCCATCGCCCGATTCGGGCAACCTGTTGCCGGGTGCTGCGAACTACAAGCCGGGTGCCCCGCACGACGGCCCAGACTACTGGTGCTACAACAACACGAAGCAAGGCACGCACCTGACCGTGAACCACTCGTCCACGCAGGTCAACACGTCCTCGGTTGCCCAGGCGTACGTCACTGACACGTACTGCAACCCGATCGACGGCGCTTCGGTGGACTTCTCGTTCACCGGTGCCACCGGCCTGACCCCGCCGCTGTACAGCAACCCGGCTAGCCCGGTTGGCGGGCCAGCACCTGTGCTGGGTTCGGCCACCTTCACGTCGCCCAGCAGCGGTGTGTTGACAGTTGGCGGCTACGCTTACGTGACGGTCACCAACCTGACGGCAGAGACGATCAATGTGCGCGCCACTGACGAGTACATCGGTGACGTTCAGATTGCGTTCACGGCCGGCACGCTTGATTCGGTTGACCTGGCATGCCTGCCGACCACCTCGGCAAGCCTCGGTTTCCCGATCGCCAACGGTAACTCGACTGGTGGGGACTACTACACCTGCACGATCACACCGCTGGACGAATTCGGCAACGTGGTCACCGGAGCGAACGCGCCAGTCGCCAGCGACTTCACCATCACGTCGACAAACCCAACGGGCGGTTCGGTGACGGTTGGGACCATCTCGGATGGCACCACGCCCGGCACGTTCGTCGCGAAGGTGACATCGACCGTGGCAAGGACGGATTACACCGTCAAGGCCGTCTGGAACAGCATCAATTCTGCTTCGGTGGGCGTTCAGTTCCAGCCCGGCCCGATCGATCCCGGCATCATCTGCGACGTGAACGGCCAGCAGATGGTCGTCGGCCAGGTGTATGCCTACACGCCTGGACTGCCGGCCATCTTGAAGGATGCCGATGTCAAGAACGGCGTCACCGAGGGCCTCAAGGTCTTCATGGCCGACAAGGACTGCAACCCGGTGCCCGGTGTGACCCTCACGATCACGCCCAGCCCGGCCAGCCCGGTTGTGTTCGCCATGGCGATCAACCCGACCGGTGCCGACGGCATGGCGACGGCGACGGCCTCCGACACGAAGCCTGAAAAGGTGACCTTCGGCGGCACCTACGCCTCGACTGCCAACGGCAGTGGCAACCTGTTCGCCGGTAGCGTCACGTGGGGTCCGCCTGCGCCGACGATCACCGGCCCCAGTGGCACGGTTGTGACCGACGAGCCGACCATCAGTGGTACCGGTTCCACGCCAGGCGACACCGTCACCGTTAAGGACGCTGGCGGCAACACCTACTGCACCGCGGTGGTTCAGGCCAACCTGACATGGTCCTGCAACCCGACCAACAGCACAACGCCACCGGCGATTACCAAGTTGCCGAGGACGGGCACGAAGGCCAGCCCGGCCGTCACGGCAACCGAAACGGATGCTGCTGGTACCGATTCTGATCCGTCTACCGCCAAGACAGTGTCGATCGACATGACGCCGGCCACGATCAGCGGGCCAGACGATGGCGCGGTACTGGTAGCCGACAATCCGCCGATCTCGGGCGGCCCGAACAGCGCTCCTTACAGCTCTGATCCGAGCAACCCGACGACGGTTGACGTGACCATGCCGAACGCGAGTGATCCGACCCACCCGATCGTGGTTTGCACCGCGACCGTCAACCCAGACGGCTCGTGGTCCTGCACACCCGCACCGGGTGTCCTACCCGACCCGGGCAACGTCCAGTTGACGCCAGTGGTGAATGACTCCAACGGTGGCAGCAACCCTGGCCAGCCGATCACGGTGAAGATCACCAACCAGCAGCCGACGATCGACAAGCCGCTCGCGAACACGACAGTGATCGTGGCGAGGCCGCCGGTCTCAGGTACCGCCCCGGCCAGCAATGACCCGGCGAACCCGACAAAGGTGACTGTTACGACGACAGATCCGAATAGTGGAAACCAGATCACGGTTTGCAACGCGATCGTCGCGCAGAATGGCACCTGGTCATGCACGCCGACAGCGGACCTGCCTGCCGGCCCCGTCGACTTGACACCGACAGTGATGGATGCCTCGGGTGGCACGCTGCGCGGCGCCCCGATTTCGATGCTGGTCAACACGACGGCACCGACGATCAACGCGGTCGCGGCTTCCAGTAACCAGACACCGGCCCTTAGTGGTACTGGTACAGTGGCTGGTGACAAGATCACGGTCAAGGACACGTCCAATGGCAATGCAACGGTCTGCACGGCCATCGTGACGGCGAACCTGACGTGGAGTTGCACACCTTCAGCCGGGTTGAGCTTCGGCACACACAACCTGACTGCTACGCAAACGGATGCCTCCGGCAACAACGGAACTCCGTCCGCGCCGGTGGCCGTGGCTGTCAACGCGATAGCTGTTCAAACCGGTGGCCTCTTGGCCGCCAGCGCGAGCGGCACAGCAGCAGCAGGCGGCTCCGCCATGGCTGGCGTGTGGGTGGCAATCGCCGCCTTCCGCCGCCGGGAGGAGGCCCCCGCCGCATAGATGACTAGACGCTGACCCCCCTGCGCGGCTAGCCCGGGAGAGTTCACCTAAGCCCTTTACAGTGGACCCTCTTGTAAAGGCACT
>Ga0123354_10013356_pt1 | contig 12737 bp, 14 predicted proteins | sample TergutLab28metaG_2_FD_97872 | JGI IMG/M metagenome (GOLD analysis project Ga0123354, IMG submission 97872) | Labiotermes labralis P4 segment gut microbial communities from Petit-Saut dam, French Guiana - Lab288 P4 | ecosystem: Host-associated > Arthropoda: Insects > Digestive system > Gut ... | reverse complement strand
CTTTTTGATATCTGAGCTTGCGTCCAGGGAAGTTCCAGCTTTTCAGAAAGGTCCTTTGCCATGACAACGTCATGCGACTTGTCTGTTCCGCAAGTGTACAGATGGACCGAGTTCGCATATTTTTTTGCGATAGCTGACATCAGTCCGGAATCCAATCCTCCGGAGAATGCTACGGCGACATCTTTCCCTTCTGCAGAGCATCTGACAGAATCTATGATCGCCTTTTCCATCTCAGCATACTTGAAGGACATACACGGCGATGTTATTTCTTGTCTATAACTATAACTGGTGGATAAACCCGTGATGCACGCTGCCGGTCTGCAGAAGATATTCGACAAAGGTATAATGTATATTAATATACATCAATGTACTAATAATTAAATAGATGTTAATAATTGTCCACTTATGTCAAGACCAGAAGGCATCAGGACAACGGCCTAGCTCGAGAGGACGGCGGTACATAACACAAACAGCGTCACCGATAAGGGGACGTTTTTATGATAACGCCAACCTTGGAAGATGCAAAAAAGCTATCGAGCGGCTGCACGCTGGTGCCGATAGCTCTGGAGATATTCTCTGATCAGAAGACGCCGATCGATATCCTCAGGAACATCCGGCAGCAGGGCGGGCCCTGTTTCATCCTGGAAAGCGTGAATGGAGGCGACGGGTGGGGGCGCTATACGTTTTTGGGTTACGAGCCGGTAATAAATGTCTGCGGCACGGGCGACTCTGTCATCTTTAAGAACGGGGTCACAGAAACGGAGGAAGAGCGCAACGCGATGGAAGTTGTGCGGGAACTCATCGCCAAATACAAAAGCACACGCATCCCGAGCCTGCCGCCGTTCACAGGAGGGTTCGTAGGATATTTCGCCTATGATTTCGTGCGGCACTGCATACCCGGGCTGAAGCCGCATGCTCGGAACGATGAAGGATTCCGGGACTTCCACCTGATGCTTATAGACAAGGTGATCGCGTTTGACCATTTCAAACAGAAGATATACATTATAGTCAACGTCCCATCGGAAAACATCGAGAATGGCTATATCAAAGGCGTCGAGGAGCTCAAGGACATAGAAAGGATGATCCTCGCCGGGCCCCAGCACGCCGAAGAGCCCTCTTCCTGCGGCGAGTTCTCCGCACATTTCACCGAAGATGATTTCAAAGAAATGGTGCTGAATGTAAAAACTCATATTTTCGAGGGCGACATCTTCCAAGCGGTTGTTTCAAACCGCTTCAAGGCACCTTTCAAGGGCAGCCTCCTGAACGTTTACAGGACGCTTCGCACGATCAACCCGTCGCCTTACATGGTGTACATGCGCCTTGACGATATGGAGATAGCATGTTCCTCCCCAGAGACCCTCGCGGCCCTGCGGGACGGAGAAGTGAGTTCATTCCCTCTTGCTGGCACATGTCCGCGCGGGAGGACCGAGGAAGAGGACGCTGCTCTGATAGATACGCTTCTTCACGATGAAAAGGAACTCGCAGAGCACGACATGCTTGTCGACCTTGCACGCAACGATGTCGGAAAGGTCAGCAGGTTCGGCAGCGTTAAAGTACGCGAATACAGGCAGATAAAACGATTCTCGCATGTAAGCCACATCTCCTCTCACGTCACGGGAGAACTCCGTGAAGACGCAGACGCGCTTGATGTGATCATGGCCACCCTTCCGGCAGGAACCCTCTCCGGCGCGCCGAAGAAGCGGGCCTGCGAGATCATTGATGAGATGGAAAGAACGAAACGCGGCGTGTACGGCGGTGCCATAGGATACATCGACTTCGCTGGGAACATGGACATGTGCATCGGCATCCGAATGGCGGTGCTGAAGGCCGGGAGCGTATTTGTTCAGGCCGGTGCGGGGATCGTTGCAGACAGCGTGCCGGAGAAAGAATACATCGAGACCCACAACAAGGCAAGGGCGGTCATGAAAGCGCTGAAGGAAGGAGGGAACCCATAATGCTGCTGATAATCGACAATTATGACAGTTTTACCTACAATCTCTATCAGATCGCAGGAATGTTTTCAAAGGACATCAAGGTCGCATTCAACGATGCGATCAGCATAGAAGAGATCAGCTCGCTCAAGCCATCGCACATGATCATCTCTCCCGGCCCCGGAAGACCGAAGGATGCCGGAATATGTGAAGAGGCCATACTCGCCTTTGCCGGAAAGGTCCCGCTTCTCGGGATATGCCTCGGGCATCAGGCGATATGCGAGGCTTTCGGAGCTGAGATAACATATGCAAAAGCGCTTACGCACGGAAAGAAGAGCATGGTGCACATAGCCAACGGAAACCCCGTTTTCCGTCAGCTTCCGCCGCTTCTTGAAGCAGGGCGCTACCACTCGCTTGCAGCGGAGCGTTCCACGCTTCCAGATGAGCTGCTGGTGATCGCTGAAACGGATGACGGCGAGGTCATGGGAGTAAAGCACCGCGACCATGACGTGTTCGGCCTGCAGTTCCACCCCGAATCCATCCTGACGCCGAACGGCACAAAGATAATCGAGAATTTCTTAAAGGTAGGAGGCGGCGCCAATGATTGAGGATGCGATCCATGATATCCTGACGGGGCACCACCTCACTCTTGACGATACAAGGGCCGTTATGATGCAGATGATGGAAGGCAAGGCCACAGATTCTCAGGTGGGCGCATTCCTTGCGGCAATGAGGCTCAAAGGCGAGACGATCGAGGAGATCACCGCCTGTGCGGAGGTCATGCGCGAGAAGAGCATGAAACTGCACCCGAAGACCGATGTGCTGGACATCGTAGGCACCGGCGGCGACGAAATGTACACATTCAACATCTCTACCGTATCGGCATTCGTTGTGGCAGCCGGAGGAGTGCCGGTCGCGAAGCACGGGAACCGCAGCGTTTCAAGCAAATGCGGAAGCGCCGATGTACTTGAGGCGCTTGGCGCGAACATTTTTCTGACCGCGGAGCAGAGCGAGCAGGTCCTCAATGAAACAGGGATGTGCTTCATGCATTCTCAGGTATACCACTCGGCGATGAAACATGTAGCACACGTGCGCAAACAGCTCGGTGTGCGTACGCTGTTCAACATCGTGGGGACCCTGGCAAACCCCGCCGGCGCGAATATGCAGCTTCTCGGCGTATACGATGAGGGCCTGGTGGAGCCGCTGGCAAGAGTGCTGAGCAACCTCGGCGTGAAACGTGCGATGGTGGTGCACGGGCATGATGGGCTTGATGAGATCACTCTGACAGGCACTTCCACCATCTGTGAGGTCGCGGACGGGGCACTTAACAGCTATTTCATAACGCCTGAGCAGTTCGGGCTGCAGCGGTGCGCCCCTTCCGACCTGACCGGCGGCGGCCCTTCCGAGAACGCGGAGATCGCACGCCGTATACTTTCCGGCGAGAAAGGGCCGAAACGGGACACGGTCGTACTGAATTCCGCGTGCTGCCTGTATATGGCAAAAAACAACGTTACGATGAGGGAATGCGTGCGCATGGCGCAGGAACTCATCGACAGCGGGAGCGCAATGCGCACCATGAGAGCGTTCGTGCGTGCTACCAGCGAGGCGACCGTATGATGATACTTGGCAGTATTGTCGCTTCCGCCAGAGAGCGCACTGAAAGAGATAAGGGGGCCGGCATGCCGCCTCAAAGCGGAAAGAAAAGATCCCCATTCATCTTTGAAAAGAGTCTGCGGAGACCGGACATAGCCTTTATCTGTGAGATAAAGAAAGCGTCACCCTCCAAAGGGGTCATCGCAGAGGATTTTCCGTACCTAGACATCGCCCGGGAATATGAGGCCGCGGGAGCCGCCGCGATATCGGTGCTTACCGAACCGGAGTTCTTTCAGGGCGCTGACAGCCATCTTACCGATATCAGCAACACCGTGGACATACCGCTGCTGCGCAAGGACTTCATAATCGACAAATTTCAGATAGAGCAGTCGTCCCGTCTCGGCGCTGACGCGATACTCCTGATCTGTGCGATCCTGGGCCCTTCGGAGCTTGCCGAATACATCAAGGAGGCTGACAGGTTCGGGCTTTCGTGTCTTGTGGAGGTACACGACGAAAGCGAACTGAGGATGGCCCTGGAGGCAGGTGCACGCATCATTGGTGTGAACAACCGGGACCTTAGGAATTTCAAGGTGGACACAAGCAACAGCATCAGGCTGAGGAAGCTTTCGCCAAAGAATGTGATATTCGTATCCGAAAGCGGCATCCGCACAGCGGAAGAAGTGGATAACCTCAGGGAACACGGCGTCGATGCTGTGCTTGTCGGCGAGGCGCTGATGCGTTCGGAGGACAAAAAGGCGGCGCTGGCCGTTCTGAGGGGGTACGGGGAATGAGCAAAGTGAAGATCTGCGGACTGAGCCGCGCGGAAGACATCGAAGCCGTGAATTCCGCATTGCCCGACTATATCGGGTTCGTTTTTGCGGAAAGCCATCGGCGTGTGGATGAAAGGACAGCGGCAATGCTCAGAAAAGGACTGGACGAACGCATTGAGGTAGTGGGCGTGTTCGTCAACGAAGACATCAAAAAGGTCATCGGGCTCTATGAGGATGGCATTATTGACATTGTGCAGCTCCACGGCGATGAGGGCGTGGATTACACCAGTCGGCTGAGGGAGAGCTGCGGCAGCAGGATAATAAAGACAGCCAAGGTGGGAAACATCCTCCCGTGTCCTCCCTCGAACTCTGATTTTCTGTTGTTCGATTCTATGTCTGCAGACCGCACCGGAACAGGGAGAATATTCGACTGGCACTTAATAGAAGGCTTTGACAGGCTTCCGTATTTCCTGGCCGGAGGACTCAGCGCCGCAAATGTGCAGGACGCCATCGGTCTGCTGTCCCCTTACGCAGTGGACGTAAGCGGCGGCGTGGAGACGCGCGGAGTGAAGGATGCCTCAAAGATAAAAGAATTCGTAGACCTCGTAAGGGAGGCGGATTAAATGGAAAAAGGAAGATTCGGCGAGTTCGGCGGCATGTACATCCCGGAAACGCTCGTGGGTGCGCTGTACGAACTGGAAGAGTCATATCTCCGCAATAAGAACGACAAAGAGTTTCAGGCGGAGCTTGCTGAACTGCTTAAGAGCTATGCGGGCCGCCCCTCCCTCCTTTATTATGCCAAGAACCTTTCCGAACATGCCGGCGGTGCGAAGATCTACCTTAAACGTGAGGATATGAATCACACAGGCTCGCACAAGATCAATAATGTTCTGGGGCAGGTCCTTCTGGCAAAACGCATGGGAAAGACACGCATTATAGCTGAGACCGGCGCGGGGCAGCACGGTGTTGCGGCAGCGACGGCCGCTGCGCTCCTAGGCATGGAGTGCGAGGTTTTCATGGGCAAAGAGGACACGGAGCGGCAGGCGCTGAACGTCTTCAAGATGCGAATGCTGGGCGCGAAAGTGCATACGGTCACATCCGGCACCATGACCCTCAAGGATGCAGTGAACCAGACGATGCGCGAATGGTCCAAGCGCGTGGCCGACACCCATTATGTGCTTGGCTCCGTTATGGGGCCGCACCCGTTCCCGATGATGGTACGCGATTTCCAGAGCGTGATAGGGAAGGAGATCCGTGCGCAGATACTCGACGCGGAGGGCCGTCCGCCGGATGCTGTCGTCGCCTGCGTGGGAGGAGGCTCCAATGCGATCGGTTCATTCTATGATTTCATTGATGATCCGTCAGTGCGCCTCATCGGCTGCGAGGCAGCAGGCAGAGGCATTGCAACAGGAAAGCATGCCGCATCCATATCGTGCGGCTCTGTAGGCATCTTCCACGGCATGAGGTCCATGTTCTGTCAGGATGAGTTCGGGCAGATCTCTCCCGTTTATTCCATATCGGCCGGACTGGACTATCCCGGCATCGGACCGGAGCATGCTAATTTGTACAAAACAGGACGCGCCGAGTATGTACCGGTCACGGACGATGAGGCCGTGGAGGCTTTCGAGCTTCTTACACGAACGGAGGGTATAATCCCCGCTATAGAATCAGCGCACGCATTATCTTATGCGGTAAGACTTGCAAAAGAGATGGGCAGCGGCAAGAACATTGTCGTATGTCTTTCCGGGCGCGGCGACAAGGATGTGGCGGCCATTGCCCGATACAAAGGGGAGGACATCGATGATTAAGATCGCCGAGGCGTTCCGTGGCAAAAAAGCATTCATCGCATATCTAATGGCAGGCGATCCGGATCTCAGAACGTCAGCCGAATACATCCTGACCGCACAGGAGGCAGGCGCAGACATGATCGAGATAGGCATTCCTTTCTCAGACCCCATCGCCGAAGGAGAGGTCATACAGGCGGCGAGCGAACGCGCTCTGCGCAACGGGACGAGGCTGGACGGCGTGTTCGGCATGGTCGGTTCCATAAAGGAAAAAATGCGCATACCGATGGTATTCATGACATACGCGAATCCGGTTTTCGTGTATGGCTACGGCCGTTTCTTCGCACGCTGCGCCGAAACAGGAGTATCCGGCATGATCATACCAGACATGCCGTTCGAGGAGCAGGCCGAGGCAAAGGCGGCTGCAAGGGAACACGGCATCGAACTGGTAACATTGGTCGCGCCGACCTCTTCAAAAAAGCGTATCGCAGACATAGCGCAGGCTGCCGAAGGCTTCATTTACGTTGTCTCTTCAATGGGGGTCACTGGGGTCCGCAGCGAGATCACGACCGATCTCTCAGCTATTGTATCTGAAATAAAAAAGGCCACTGATGTCCCCGTGGCCATAGGGTTCGGCATTTCAACGCCGGAGCAGGCGAAACATCTCTCGAAGATCGCTGACGGCGTGATCGTTGGCAGCGCGATTGTGCGCCTTATCGCGCTTTATGGAACCGAAGCAGAGCATGCGCTATATGATTACATTTCAACCATGAGGCATGAGATCTGATGTCGGAGACTTGGGCGTCTTCCGGCAGCGCTTCTTGCTTATTCCATCGCCAGGTTGAATGCGAATTCTGCAATGCCTTTGCAATACTCGGACATCCTTCTCGAACTGAACAGCATCGTTTCGTTGATAGATGCGAAGTTTTCGGCCTTTGTTTTGTTCGCCGCAGAGATGCTGTTCATCTCTTTGAGCAGGTCGTCAGCTTCTCTTATCGATTGTTCGGCCAGTGCGATGTCTTTGGTTATCCAGCTTTTTACTGATTTTGTCAGCAGGTCCGTTACCCTTTGTCCGAGTTCATGCATGCTTTTGTCAGATGCATTGAATCCGTTGCCGCTCTCTCCCATAGACAAGAGGTATTCAGACATCATGACCGCGTGGTCACCGATGCCTTCCAGCACTCTGCTTAGGAAAAGACAGGCAGTCATCTCATACAGCGGAAGATTCAGTTTATGCGGTGCCGCAACATCTTTTTGATAGATGTTATACTGCCTGGATGTCAGCCAGTATATCCTGTCTACCTCTGTATCTCTCGAACCCATGTCTCTTATGCTGCTGAGGTCGCCCGTTGAGGCAGCACCATAGAAATCCCATATCATGCTTTTGACCAACAGCCCCATTCTTTCGATTATCTTTCTGGTGTCGATGGCATCATGCTCGATCAGATTTGCGACCAATATTTGCGATTCGTCGGCCTCGATCATCTCCAGACCTATTGAGGTCTGTACGAAGCTCGTTACAGCCGATGTGACTTCACTTGACATCGGATGTTCCGATTTTATCAATATGGTCGTATGTCCTGCGATATATGCTCCAACTAACTGTCGGAAAAAAAATTCGCGGTCCTTCATGTCAGTGGCGTCTATTATCTTTGTACTACGTCTGGGCGTAGGGATATTTCCTTTCGGATACAAAGACAAGGCGCCGTCTGGCTGAACCTTGATTCCTACAGTGTCGTTCTTCTTCAGTCCCACGGAGTTAGCCCAATCTTTTGGAAGAGTGATCATGAATGAGGACCCCCCCGTGATTTGCACACGTCTTACATCCATGCCTTAGGCTACAGATAACATAGAATATAAAAATATCTCTCGTAAACCAATATTAATTATATATTAATAGTGTATTAATATAGTTTTTTATTATTTGGCAGCTTTCCGAACTTCATCATTTTCATCGTGTTAAACGCATATTTCGGCGTCAGAGATGCATTTGTCATTTCCTAGCCGAAAATGAGCAGAAGGCCTCTATAGGAATACATACAGATGCTTGATATATGAGGTTACCTTACCTCCCTTAGTAGTCTGCTGGAAAGGCAACGGAAAAGGTTATATCTAATATATATCGATATGCCACTGCTGAGGGGTTCAACCCCCAGACAATACAAATGGGGCTGACCTGTGAACTGCTCACAGCCCCCCTGTGGTCGCACGGGTCACCCCACCCTTTTCCTTTTACAACGTTTTTGTTTCTTTGTAACAATTTCGGTTCATTATCTTCAGAAAAAGGCCCGTCGCGGAGCCGAAGAACAGCCGAATCAGGAGCTTTTCGGAGATTATGCGGAAATGACAAAAACAGCGTTGTTAGACAAAAAACAAGCACGTCCAGATTGGAGGATGTGGGCATATCTTCCAGGAGGGCTGTGGATGACGATCAAAAATAAACCATTTTCAGGGGCATGTCCAGATGGGGGGATGTGGGCACACTTAAAAAAGAAGGGGTTAAATAGATATGACAAAAACGACGAAATTAGACAAAAATAAAGACACGACCAGTAATGGCAAGGTGGGCCTATCCGGATTTGAACCGGAGTCAATGGCTCCCAAAGCCACAAGTATACCAGGCTAGCCCATAGGCCCACTGACACTTGATAAGGGTAGAGATATTAAGATTTGCCCTCAGAGGTCCAACGTCTTTTTTATCTCCTCTGTGAGCAGACTGACCGCATGGCCTCTGTGCGAGACCATGTTCTTTTCGTCGAGCGGTATCTCGGCGAATGATCTTTTCCTGTCATGACTGAAGATCGGGTCGTATCCGAAGCCTTCCGTGCCTCTGCTCTCATCGAGGATCACGCCGCCGCATTCTCCCGTGACAACGATATCTCTTTCGCCCATGTTGCAGCCGATGCAGCATTTGAACACGGCGGACCTGTCGGCGGCCCCGTCCATGAGTTTCAATATTCCCGCGTTGCCGATCGTCTTCTGAACATACGCCGACCATACGCCCGGGAATCCGCCGAGGTGATCGATGAATAGGCCGGAATCGTCGATAATGAAATTCGATAAGCCCTTCTTCTTCAGCTCGCCCATACCTTTTCTGACGACCTCTTCCAGCTCTGAGGACTGGACCTCATCGTACGGCATCTTTAGATGCACCATCTCCATGCCGAGCCCTTCGAAGTAACGTTGGTATTCCTTCACTTTTCCCGGGTTCGAGGTTATTACGCTGAGCCTCATGTGTATCTCCCCCTGCCCTCTATCTCCTCCACTTTGTGAAGGACTCTCTCCGGCTCGCTTTTTGTTTCGGAATATGCTTTCATCAGCTCTCCGAACGCCCCCGCCAGGTCAGGGTGGGCCGAGACGAAGGCTCTTTTCAGAAGATGTATGTCCACGCCGATGTCTTCCAGCTCCGCGTTCGTCTTTCCCATGGAAAGGTCGATCAGGCATATCCTGCGGTCCTCGGTCAGGATCATGTTCGATGTCGTGAGGTCCCCGTGGCATATCCCGGAATTGTGAAGGTCCGCCACCGTACCGCCTATCTCCCTGCATATCTCCGTCGCGGCAGAGGGGCTCCGGTCCAGCTCGTCCTTGACCCTTACGCCCATGACATTCTCCATCGTTATCGAGAACTCTTTCAGGTCGATGTCGTAGATCGCAGGGGTCCTTACTCCCGCCTTCCTCGCCTCTTTCATGAGCTTTGCCTCGTTCTTTGTTCTGGAGGAACGGATCGCAGAATCAAGCTCGGACACTCTGTATCTCTTGGGCGACCTCACTTTGACCAAAGCGTTCCTTCCGAGGAAACATGAGACGTATATCTCCGCCTCGGCTCCTTTGGCTATCTGTGCGGCATCTACCATGGGTGCAAATCTGCGACCTCATGTAAATATATACCCATGAGTGATAATAAACACCATGAGATACACCATAACGGGAGACAATCTCCAGTTCGTCAATGTACAGCTGGATGAGAGAGAGGTCCTGCAGTCGATCGCCGGAGGCATGGCGTACATGACAGGCAACATGGTCATGGAAGCAAAGCTGCAGGGAGGCCTCCTGAGAGGGATCGGAAGGTCGATCTCCGGAGCATCCCTCTTCCTGGTGGAATACAAGTCCAAAGGAGGCACCGGGATCGTCGGGCTCGGAGGGTCCGTTCCTGGCAAGATAGTGGACCTGGACATCGGCAAGGGAAAATGGATCGTACAAAAGACCGGATATCTCGGCTCGCAGGAGACCGTGGACCTCAGGATAACATTCCAGAAAAAACTGGGGAACATATTCTTCGGAGGCGAAGGGCTGGTCCTTCAGGAGCTCAGCGGAACGGGCATAGCCTTTGTCGCCGCGTGCGGAGATTTCAACGTTGTGGAACTGAGGCCCGGAGAGCAATACAAGGTCGCTACGGCCAAGGCCGTCGCCTGGCAGGAAACGGTGTCATACGACATCGCGGCCGTCGGCGGCATCAAGACGGCGCTCTTCGGAGGGGAGGGGCTTTTCGTCACTACTCTTACCGGGCCGGGGAAGATAATAATCCAATCGATGACGCTCTCGGAACTCGCATCCGCGCTGATACCGTTCCTCCCGGCGAAGGGATGAGGTGAGAGATATGGCCTATGCAGGGAACACAGGACGGAACAGCACGCTCGGATCGGCTCTCGGGATACTGCTGCTTGCTGCGCTGATAGTTGCGATAGCGGTCTTCGTTGCAACGAACCCAACCATCTTGGAAAGCCTGGTATATCTGGCTTTTATAGCAGCGGCGGTCTTTGTCATGATAGTGGTCATAGTGTATCTTGCGGCGGTGTTGCTCGCGCTTCCGTACTATGCGGCGAAGGGCGAGACATATCAGACGGGCGCATCATATGACCTAGATGACGTCGAGCCTGTGAAAGAGAAGGATTCCAGGGAGAAAAACTGAACGACTCAAACAACTTTATCAATCCCTTTTGCTCTTTACAGTCGTGAATCGCACACCTATGGGATGCAAGGCTTTCGATGACCTTCTGGGAGGAGGGATAGAGAAAGGAAGCATCACACTTCTTTACGGTGAGGCCGGCGCAGGCAAGTCGAACGTCTGTCTGCAGACCGCCCGCAACGTCGTCAGGAAGGGAGAGAAGGTTGCATACATCGATTCAGAGGGGCTTTCCTACGACAGGGTGAACCAGATATTCGGGGCCGAAGGAGACAACGCGAAAAGCCTTCTGGTATCGCAGGTGCACAGTTTCGAGGAACAGTCCGACCGTGTGGACAAGATCGCGAACCTCGCCGATAAAGGAGTGATCGATCTGGCCATAGTTGATTCCATCAATATGTTCTATAGGATCAACCACGATGATATGAAGGTCAGGAATGACTTCGTCAGGCAGATCGAGACCCTGCTCGGGATGGCAAGAAAGAACGACGTCGCCGTGCTGCTGACATCGCAGGTATACTCGAACATAATGACAGGCGGGATAGAGTTCCTCGGCGGGCATGCGCTGAGCCATAACTCCAAGACCATCCTGAGGCTGGATAAGAAAGGCAACAGCGTCCGTACGGCCGTAATAATAAAACACCGCAGCCTGCCGGAGGGCAGGTCTGCGAATTATAAGATAACCGCAACGGGAATAGAGGACCTGTGATCAGACGTCCCTGTCAATGGCGTATCTTGCAAGAGCCGTCATGAAGTCCTTATACTCGCTCGGCGCCAGCACGTCGAGTTTCGATATCGCCTCATCGACCTTTTTCTGTGCAAGCTGTCTCCCGTAAGCAATGCTCCCGGCATCCTCCATTATCGATCTGGCTCTTTTGACCTGTTCTTCGGTCGCATCCATGTTCCCGAGGATGCTTTTGAACTCGTCAAGCAATTTTGGATCCTTGATATTCCGGACAGCGTGCGTCACCATGACCGTGCACTTCCCTTTTCTGATATCGTTGCCTACGGACTTTCCCGTCTTGGAAGGATCGCCCGCAATGCCAAGATAGTCATCGAATATCTGGAATCCGAGGCCGAGGGCCATCGCATATTCGTGGAGTGCTTTTACGGTCTCGTCATCGGCACCGCCGACGAGCGCGCCGCCTGCCGCGGCCGCTGCAAAAAGGACGCTCGTCTTCAGCCTTATCGTCTCGATGTACGCTTCCTCTGTGACAATCTTCCTTTCATTGTTGATGTCCATCTCCTGTCCGCGGGCGAGGTCCCAAACAGCTTTTGTAACGTATCTCAATATTTCCCTCATGTTCCTGTCTGGAACATCAAGCTCGGCGATTATCTGGAACGCCTTCGCGAAGAGAGCGTCCCCTGCGAGTATCGCCGTAGGCACATCGTACGCGACGTGGATGGTGGTCATGCCCCTTCTCTGTACATCGCCGTCCATGAAATCGTCATGGACCAAAGTGAAATTGTGTATGTATTCAATGGCGACCGCCAAAGGGACCGCTTTTGATCTGTCCCCCCCTACCGCACCGGCGGCTGCAAGCGCCATTGCGGGTCGCATTCTTTTTCCTCCGGCGTACGGATACTGCCTGGTAGCCTCAATGAGGTTGGCAGGCTCTTCATCGCCGATATACTGTCTTATCGGGCCGTCCAATTCTTTGGAGAACTTTATCAGATATTCCTTTGCGTCCATTGTAATCCTTCCAACCATTGTTTCGTCTCTCCAACCACAACATATCTGGCACTGGAAAGCTGT
>Ga0123354_10013353_pt1 | contig 12737 bp, 13 predicted proteins | sample TergutLab28metaG_2_FD_97872 | JGI IMG/M metagenome (GOLD analysis project Ga0123354, IMG submission 97872) | Labiotermes labralis P4 segment gut microbial communities from Petit-Saut dam, French Guiana - Lab288 P4 | ecosystem: Host-associated > Arthropoda: Insects > Digestive system > Gut ... | reverse complement strand
GCTGAGTGGACCCCGTTCCAGACCCACTACTACTCAGAAAATCTGGTAACGCCGGGGATCGAACCCGGGACCTCTGTATCTGTAGCCAGAAACTCTGACCACTAGACCACAGAGGCGGTCAACTGCAGGCATAGACACCAAAAACTAGATTTTAATGTAAAATATAAATATTCCATTTCATACTAATTTTTATTGCACTTTTCAAGGCAAGTTCTTGTAATTTTAATTTCAACTTCCTCGAAACAGCTGTTCTAGTTGGCAGGCTAGCTTACACACATATATTACTTGTGCTGTTGCAGCAGTGCTGTATGTTGCCAACTGCAGCTTGGCACATGTATTAACACCCATCTCTGCATATATCACTATGAATCATAAATGAAGCCTGGTGGAACTGAATTTCCTTAATCCTAGAAAATGTAATGGTAAGCAGTTCTGTTACATTAACCTAAAAGATGGCTATTTCATTCATTTACTGGCAGCCATGGTGTCCAACAAAAGTTGTGTCTGATTTGAATGCAAAAGTTCAAGTGACTGAAGAAAACTGCAGGAGAGAAGTAGGTAGCAAAATAAATCATGACAACATTTAATAAACCTTGATGGTGGGGACTCAAGTGTACAAGATTTTAACAGTCAATTCTAAAGTCGAGAATGGGTTGCTAATTAGTAAGAGTTCCTTGAAATAAAACGTAATAAAACTGGAAATGAAGATTACACTGGTGAACATAATTTCTGTCACATGATGATTAATCATGTTTTATGTATTTTTTTCATGTTGAATTCAAATATGTTATTAGAATTGCCCTTTCACCCACAGTTTTTGTGTGACAGAATTTTTAAAAATGTAATTTTAGCAAATTTGGGTTTTTTTTGCCATGCTACCAGTATGCTTTAAACATGGCTGGGGCAATTTATTATAATTTAAACATAGTGTGGGCATGAAAATTTAATCATAACAAGGGCAGCAGGTATGCAAGCCCAATCACAGATAGAAGACTGTGCAAGCTCAGAGAGCTACGGACATGCTGGGACATGAAACTAATAGTAAGCTCTGCTTATGGAACACTGTGCTGCTATTGGTGTGCTTGGCCTTTGTTGTGGTAAGTTGCAAGTGCTGTGTGTTCTTTTTGTCGAAGTGTTCTGTGTAAAAGGATTGTGTTTTTTATATTTTCTTCATGCCAAGGAAGTGTTTAAATCATTCTGACACCTTCTGTTATGTGTGTAGTGAAATTACCTTCAAATCTCAGAGGCAAATTTTACCTCCTCATTAAAAAATGTTATGAGCTTCATTTTGGATGTAAAGTGGGTGACCGACATACAAGTTGGGCCCCTCATATTTGTTGTATAACATGTGTGAAGCTTCTCACAGGATACGTAATTAAAATGGCTAAGCAGGCCCTGAGGGTTCCAGGAAGGTGGGGCTCCCAGATTTCAAGACAATCGGCACATGAAGGTGGTAAGGTTGTCAGCCATACACACCGGCTGCTTTTATCCCCCAGGAAGTATTGCCGGTACTCATTTCTGTTACAAGCTGGGTCAATCCTAGGCCATAGTGCGGCAGGAAGGATTATGTCACTGAAAATTCCAGTGACACCATAGGGAATTGAACCCACGACCATGTGACTTGTAGTGCAGTGCTTCCAACAACTGCGCTACTGCGTGCCCCCAGGATGGGTATATGGTTCACACCAAATTTAATTCACCATTCACATGGTGTGGAGGGACCCAAAAGACCATTTGTCCGATTGTGACTTACGTTTAACAAACATGACAGGCAACACCTCCAAATCCAAACACACAGTGCAATATACATATGCCACCTGCAATGAGGCCTGTCCCACACAGTGAAAAGTTGCCTGTACCAAACCCTCCAGAAAATCTGACTTTTAGTGATGATAACTATGATGCTAATGAAGATCAAAGACAGCAAGAAGGGAACAATGTTGACTGTGATCTGATATCTGAAGCAAGTTGTTCCTCATCTGAACCCAATTTATTAATACAAAGCAATCTTAATGACATTCATGTTTTGAATCTGTCTAAAAAATAAAATGAACTCTCAGGATCCAGATTAAAAGGGTGGTATATTCTTGACCAAGATATTGAAATATGTTCTTTCATAACTGCAAAGAATTTTTCTCTCAAGACAGCAATGTGGTATTTTGTAATGATGTTTCCTCTGTTATAGAGGCTCTTGGACACCAACATGATTCAACCAATTTGAGATTGCGTACTGACTCTTCAAAAGTTAGCTTAATAGCTGTGATGCTACGTAACTGGAATAAATTCCCAACTGTACCCCTAGCTCATACCACTAACATGAAAGAGTCCTATGAAAACATGAAACTACTTTTAGAAAAGATCCAGTATGAAATGCATGCTTGGAACATTTGTGGGTTACTGCTCTCTTGCTTGGCTTGTGGGTTGGCTGCAAAAAGTTTTGCTTCTTTCTGTGTGAGTGGGATCGTAGGCACAGACATATCCAAAAACAGTAGCCTAAATCAGAATGCCTATTCCAAGACAGAAAAATGTAGTAAATACTCCATTAATCAACTGTGAAACATCAAACTTGGAGTCAGAAAAAATTTCATCAAGGCAACTGTTCAAAAAAGTGCTGGATATATGTATGTGAATAATATGTTCCCAAGGATAATTGGTGCTGAAATAAAAGAAGGGGTATATGTTGGATCTCAAGCAAGATCAAGTGAATACAGGACAAAAAATTTGAAGACCAGCTAATTTTAATAGAAAAAACAGCCAGGAAATCATTCAAAAAGGTCACTACCAATTTTTTGGGAAATTATAAGGCAGAAAATTATCATTGATAGGTTGGTTGATCTTGTACAATCCTACAAAGATATGGGATGTAATATGTCTATAAGGTGCAATTCTTATACTCTCATTCAGACTTCTTCCCAGAATAACTTGGGGCAGTGAGTGTTGAGCACAGAGAGCGATTTCACCAGGACATTTCCACCATGGAAAAGAGGTACCAAGGCAAGTGGAGTCCCAGTATGCAGTCCATAGGCAAAATATAGTAGAAAGTCATCCACTGTTACTCTTTTGTATATACTCTCTGTGATATAATGTAAATACAGGTTGTCTCTGAACTTAACCATGTGTCATTTATAAACCTTCCCTGATATAAAAAAACCAAAAACATATTTGAATTCATTGCAAAAAATGTTATTTGGTTTACCAACTTTAATTTGTGGGCAAAAATAAAAATTATTCTGCTATCCAGTGTTAACGATGGTGGCTTGTAAATGCGAGAACTACAAACATGCCAGTATGTGTCAATGGTGCTGAAACATGTGTAAAAGTACTTAAAAATTGAAAAAGTGATTATTCAAGAATCGAATGGATGACTTGTGAATGAGCCAGTGGGCCGATTTTTGTTTGTCCCACCCTATACATGCATGCATGAATATATGTATATACTCATGTACATACAAACAAAGCATGTATCGGAATGCATAGTCCATACAACATTGATAAAATTCAGTGACAATTTTTTTTAGATTCAAGATTTTTTTTTAATGTGGTCAGTGTGCTGGAGGCTGCTACTCTGCTTGCTGCAGATCACATACATGTAAGTATTCAGATACATACATACATACATACATATGCATCTTTCTCCACAACAACTTTGTGTATGGGAAAATTTAGTACTATGCTCATGGGAGTTTCAGCAGAACTTAAAAAATCTCACTTCTTACATGGGATAACACTGTATCTATGTACTTCTTAACCGTGAACACTGTATTCCCTGTATGAACACATGTTAGTACTCAAAAAATATCTGGCTTTACCAACACCGGATAAATCAACAATTTCACAAGTAGTATGCCATTTCCTTGAAACAGGTAGTGTTGCAAAAAAAAATACTCATCACCAATAATAAAAAGAACCTGGAGATGTTAATCAGCATTTCTTGAAGTCACCCCCAAAAAAATCACTGGGCAGAATTTCATCACTGAGTGATATGTCTTTTTGAAACACACACTGTCAGGCATAAGTCCTTAATGTACTCATGCAATGCAATAACTTTATGAACTTCATCCCCAGACTTAGTGTCACCAGATTACTTTTTGTGGAACACAAGAGCAAACTGTGTAAATACAATATCCACACATCAAAGAACCTGCCAGCCATTACAGAGAATGAAACTGCCAACACAGTGTTCAAATATACAAGGTGCCAACAAGTACAGTGAGAAGAGTTTGTGCACATACTCAAGAATCATTTGGATATTTTCAGTATTAATTATACTTTATAAAAGCTTATTAAAATTATTTCACTGCATAATTCTGTAGTGGAGAATAATTAACAAATTTCAATAGCATGATTTTTTAACCACCTTGCCTTATTCAGCTACATGTTTCCAAGCTTGTTTATGTTGCACTGGTGAAGCTAAAAGCATGAGAGAAGTAAAATCTTCAGTAATTCTTCTGTAGTCTGTTGTTCTTTGGTATTACAATTTACATGCTCAGGGTTTGAATATAAATGTTGATAAGTTTATTCAGCAATTTCTTTTCTTGCAAGGAGTATACCCATCTACCTGACTACTTAGGTCTAAATTTCAGTTGACCAAATAAGTGATGCTATATAACCAGCAGTAGTTGTTAAAAGTGCTGCAAACAAGTTCATCTGAACAACCCTCTATAAATGTGTCTCACCTCCTTCCTCTCCACTGTCATGTCCCAAAACACAATAACTGAATCTTCTCCTCCTGAGATGAGCTGCTGCTTAAGACTTGCATAGCACAGAGCTGTCACTTTATTACTGTCAACAACACAAAGACAAAGAATCAACACTTACAACCAAACATCTGGAATGCAACAATTTTGAATACCATAGCTACTCCAATATGATGTTCCCCTTCTCAAAACTTAAATTCATGGGCAAATTTTTATTTTTGTCTCAATGCTGAGTCAAATTTTTCTTATGCAATATCCAGAAGGATTTTGAAATTAAATACAAGTATGTGAGACTTAACCATTTGGTGCCCAACATCAGTAACAAAATGTGACAATGCTTAAAATGCCAAAAGTTACATAGCTATATCTGCTCTTATGCAGCCCTCCTTTAAATTCTGGTCTTCTTCTGATCATTACAGGCACTTAATTCTGGTACCAAAGGGTTAATAATGTTACTGTCATTATACTGAAGGCTTAGGCTATCCTTGTGTTGAATAAACTACAGTGCTACAAAGATGAATTTGGAGGAGGATGGTATGGCTCCATGCATATTCTTATCATCACAAGCTAATGGAGGTGTGCAATCAGTTTCATGTGCCAGATGCTTTCTCCCAGGGAAAAAGCTCCAGTACCCACTAAACACAGTGCGGTCCAAACCCAGCTGCTGTGCTGACTGAGCTATTTCTGGTCCGTGTCACAACTATCATCTTTAATAAGCATATCTTCATATTGAATCACCATTCTATGTTCATTCCCAATTACATTTTCCACCTCACAAATCTTATGCTGTCGTATTGCAAGAAGGAATAAGCAAATTATTATTACTATTTCGCATTAACTTCACGTTCTAAAAATGCAACTGTCACTCCAACCAGAGCCATAGCTAAGGTTTTCAGCAACTGGGGCAAACTACTGAACTGTGCACCACCATCCCCAACGATAAAATTCCAAATTTTTGTACTGATTTTATTCTCTGCATCTGCTGTTAACTGCACATATACAGAGATGTCATGAAAGAATGATAGGATTGAAGGCAACGAATCAAGGAAACCTAGTTAGGGGGAAAAGAAAAAAAACTACGTTTTATTTCATAGAAAAACATGATTTCACAGGGGCTATATGACCACAACACATTGCGCTTTTTCTTTGACCAAAAACATCATCAACAGAGTGCAACTGCACCAACAACAGTCAGACACTGAGATGTGACCTTGAGTGAGCATTAGGGGGGGAAATTTCCTCTGTGAAAAAACTATTTGAGTGGTGGAATCAGTGTTGCCACTTGTACCGTCTTACACCACACGACTCCTATAATGATGTTCAACATCCTATCTTTCTTTTAATAACACCCTGTACCCAGACCACAAACAGGAAACAGTGAGGACACACATGAAATAATGAAATTACATACACACACACACACAAAACCTTACTACTTTTTAATTTTGAGCCCCTAAATATACAGGTTACAGTTTTGCTTCCAACAGGTGGTTAGATTAACCCCTACACACGTCCCTTCAGAAGTCAGTGAAACAAAACCCTGACTGCCATGTTTAAAGTTTAGAAACTGAGCGTACTGTGTGTTTTTTAATAAAGGAAACAGAATTACCATAGGAAAATTATAAACAAAATGATTTAGTCATCATTTCTTTCACATACAGACGACTGCAAAGTAAATACATGTTACAAGGCCAGGCTTTATCTCCTGAACAGAATGCCTGGAAATTCTGTGTTGCCCACTGTTTCATGCAAGATGAAGCACCACCAGATTTTGCTCTTCCTGTTCATGCATGACTTAACAGTTATCTTCCTGGTCAGTTAATTGGGTGTCAAGCTCCAACAAAATGGCCTTTGCAAAAGTCCTCTCATGTTATGTATTATGTATTTTTGGCTGGCTGCACCAAAGAGGAAGTCTACCATTCACAACCACAAGCACTAGATAAAGTGGAAATGTTAGCAAATGGGCTTTAAAACTGTGCAAGAATTGCAAAAATGCAGCATTCCATTTAGGAGCTACAGTCAAGTGACAGGTATTTACTTTCCAATGACATTGTATACAGGACAGTAAATAGTACAGGCTTAGAAATACACTCTTTTATGATTTACCTTGAAAGAAAAAGAATGGGGATGAGATAACCAAAATAATTGGGTTTTCAAAGCCTTTCAGGCCCCACGGTTATCTTGACATTTAAGTCCCAATTAACACTGAATAATAAGACTTATACATGTATAAATAAGTGAAAAGTATAATACAAAAAAAAAAAAAATAAAACTTCAAGCTATGATTTTTCACACATTCAACAAATGAATTTCAAAATCTGCCCTCTGTACAAGAGATGCCATGACTTCAGAAAACTTTGTTGTGGTCAAATGTTGTGTTGTTGACAATTTCAGAAGGCATATAAATTAAAACTGCCCTGTTGTGTATTCGTATGTCACAAAATGACTTCAAGGCAGTTCATCTGAAGCTTGACACATAACACTCACAAAAAATTGAATATGAAACTTACTGATGTCCTTGAAGTTCATATGCTGTTCCTTGCTGACCTCCTATGTCCCACACAATAACACTTTGATCAAAGCTGCCTGAGAAGAGAAGCTGCTTCTCTGAGTCCCAGGCCATGGTGCGTATACTCCCTGTATGACCTTTCAATGTGGTAATCAATGTTGATCCTGAATTCTCCAGTTTCAACATTGTGATTTGACCAGAATAGTCACCAATGAAAGCATGTTTTGATTGTGAATCAAATATGCACACATGTTAAGGAAATAAGCCTGATACATAAAAAATTACACATCACTTTTTTCAGTACCCTTTCCCAGAGAATCAGTCTGATTTCTCATACAATATTGTAAACCACCTTCCTTACAATGGTTTTGCTACCATGAAAGGAATCATTTGTTTATATGGCAGAAATATCAGTAATGTTACAATTCAAAGACTTTACAAAAGATACTGTAATGCTGTACACCACGCCTCACTCTGAAAACTTCCTATGCGGCGACCAGTCTCAGAGCAATGATACTGAAATATTTTGTCTCGCCCAACACTTAGCATCCACTCGCAGTTGAGGGCAAAATGAATGCTGGTTACTCGTGCCTGATGAGCAGAGTAGTTTCGTACAAGGGTCATGCGATTGAAGTCTGTTGCTAGAGTAAATTCCTGAAAATGAATTGTTTTAAGTAATGTTAACAACTCTTATAACTGAGTAAGAAATATAGCTCCTTTCATGAGTATGACTCTGCTGCAACAAAACCTTCATGTCTTCCAGCAGCAACAATGCCAATCTTGGTGACAGGGGACAAATTTTGTTTCAGGTTGCTTCTGTCCACAAGGCAGAAGATAAATGCATACAGAATGTTGGTTGGAAAACCTGAAGCAAAGAGACCAATATGAAGATCTATACATAGATAGGAGGTCATACTGAAATGGAGTCTAAAGGCAAAAGACAGGATTGTATGGTCTAGATGCACGTGGCTCAGGACACAGACAAGTGGTAGGCTAATGTAAATGTGGTAACAAACCTATGGGTTCCATAAAATAAAGGGGGTTCCTTGACTAGCCAAGGACCTTTCAGCTATTCAACAACTCTGTTCTATGGAGGCAGTTAGTTGATTATTTCCAATATCATGCTGTTTTGAGCAATTACATGCAACAGAGAACTGTGTGATTTATGATTAACATAATTTCTAAGTATGTCTGTGCTTCTATGAGTATGTTCTTGATATACACTGGCAAGCATCTGTATCAGCTTTCTGCCAAAGACTCAACCTTTCTCCAAGAAATCATGAATGACTTCTTAAAATTTATTTACTCATAATATTTTTAATAAGTTTGAAGGGTTCCAAATTTTATACACTTGAAAGTCCTAAATCATCTGAACTATTTTCACACACAATCAACAAATGAATGTTTCAGGGAAAAAGCCAGTAAGTCTTCCTGTGCTTGGCATGAGAGAGAATGCAGCATATTTTTAAGCAAATACCCTTGTAAATACTTAAATGGAAACCAACATTACTACACAACACTCTTCAGAAGCACACTACTAGACCTATCTCCACCTCTGGAAACATGCTGCAAACAATCCTGTGATACACAGCATGGTCTGAATCATGGTTGGACTGCTAAATATTCTTCACTACTACTTCAAAGAACAACTCAAAGATGCCTGCCATGTAAGATTTAAAATCCCTCATTTCACTGGACACACACTAAGATGGTGAGAAATTGTAACGTGATTAGACTCTGAAAGAAAATTTCCACATTTTGAAAGGCATTAGTTAAGAAATCCACTGTTAACATTAATGACTGTGATATACAGCAAGTTGCTACTGGCTGTGAAATTCAGACAGCAGTCCTTGAAAACACCACTTCTAGCAACAAGATGCTTTGAGAAATTTGGATGTTACTTACTGGATCAAATAAGGACATATCACTGAACACAGAGATAAAGAATATAACTTGTAATCATCCTGCAACTGGCACCTTGATCTGCAAAACTTTGCATATGAATGCAATGTAAGAAAATTACCCAATCCACTCTATGGCAACTTTGTGTTATATAGATGGCTTATGTTCATCAACCAAATATAACGCAAATGAAAACAAACTTCCCTCAATTTAAATGCACTGCTTATTAATCACAAATAACACAGAAAATAATAAATAAAGGCATCTTCTTACTAGCAGCATGATCCAGTCATGTTGAACTGCTCTACAAATAACAGTCACACCCATTCTCTCATTACTTACAACATTTAGCAGAGAAATCTGTTTAATCACATGGAAAAGAAAGTAAATTTGTAAAACACCACTCAATAAAGTTTTACAGTCAAAACATGTAGGTACATACCGACACTGTCCCATTTTCAACTCCAATAAACAACTGACGAGTTTCAACACAGTAGTACAAAGCAGTAGCTCCAGATGCCATGTAGTGACAGATACTGGGCCAATACTGGCCTGAATCGCGCTTCAACCATACTCGAACAGTCCTAAAAATGCAATGGGCAATCTTACAAATACAACTTCTTCCAATGACAGAATGTCACTAAGCAAATTATGGATCCTAGTGAAAACTCCATTCACTAATATTTAAATTTCACATTATCCGGGTATAAACTGCAACTTATCACAGCAGGAAAGTCTGAGTAAATTTACACATACACGTATCACTTGTACAAACTGAATACATTAAAGTTTGATTTAATTTGTTGAAATAAATCTTTTCAGGGAAGTAACTATAAAATGTATTCTAAAACAACACTTGTACAATTAAACTTTTATTCACCCATCTCACAAACAGCTAAACCTATGAACAAGATAGGGACTGCTAAGATATCAAAATGGTCTGTTGCATTCATTGTAATCACCAGTCGGCTGGAAGTCTCCTACAGAGACAAACTGCTTTCACCAGCACTCACGCTATGGTAGCCTTATACTTAACAAGGAATGTTACCACATAAGTACAAAAGGTACCGTATCTGGCATGGTAGCATTAGTTACACCACAACAACTGTACCTAGCAGAAGCTAATTTGTAGTTTCTTGTCCAATAACATGCCATTAAGAGAAATCTACACAACTGCAGTATTACATTACAATTTGCCAGGGTTATACAGAAGGCTATATTTTTTACCATTCAGAAGACAAACTAGAAAAATACAAAGCCAGATTTAATTACATAATATCAGAAACATGCTTTTACAAGAATACTTTAAGTATGCCCGTTTGTAATGCAGATTAACATTTTTTTAGACGTCATTTTACTTGTGACTAATTTCCTTGTTGCGTCAAATGTTTAAAACATACTGATTAAAAGTCTGCTGGTTTTGACTGTTTTGTTTACTTCACCTTCAGCATTCACTACTATTTCAATTTTGTGCAACTGCTAGTCATTCATTGTGGAAGTGGTCACATGGATGTATGCAAAATTTTAATGTGATGGGCAGAATAACAAAACACATATATTGCATTTAAATGGTCAACTTCAGAGTTAACAATTATTTAAAGTGGTACTTTAATTTTCTTAATAACATGAAACGAACCACCGAAATCCATGATAAACCTTAAACTAGCCAACCTCAAGACAAAGACAGTAGAGTGAACCACACTACTACTATTCAGACTGTGGTCTGTTGGGTTGTGACACTATGCAGTAATATGGCTGCATACTAACAATGTGAACAAACTTGCTCCTTCACCTCTCACAGTCAACTGCAAACCTTAAGATGGAGGAATGAGGTTCTTCCGAAATGTATTTATCCACCAACAGGCTTGTATGGCATCACAACCCAGAAGATCACGGTATGAATACTCATTGTCATTAAATGTTTTCTAATTTTAAACAACAGAGGTAAGAAAACTACAACCTGTGGCTTAATTTTATCCAGTCTGCCAATGTTGTATCAATCTTTTGAATCAACAGTCCATTTCTGATAACATTACAGGAAACTGGAGAACAGAGTTAAGTTTACATCATTTTTGACATTTTTTAAAACTGTAGGCACTTGTCATGCTTATGAAGCTTTAGCACTTACAGTGTCGAAGTGTTGCAGCCTTGGCAGTTTAACTTTTAGCATTACTTGTTATAATTTCAAATTATTCAGCTGTAGAGATACATTATTTAAACGGATTTTTCAGGTAAAGTGAAAAGAAATTAAAAAATCGGTCATTTTTCATGATGTCATTAGAATTTGCACAGATGAAGGTTTCTGATCTTGTATATCTTTGATTTTACTACATCCCCTTGGCCTGCAAAACCTAAAATACTTACTTTCCACCCATCTTTAAAGAAGTTTGCTGTTCCATTATACATTATGACATATGAGAGAATATTTAAAAATCTAATTCTGAAAAGTAAATATTTTAATGACATGAACATTTTCTGATCTTCCTAACTCTTGAAAAATAGTAACTCCTGTTTATGTTGCTCCAAATGTCATCACCAGAAACTAAACTACACCTGACACTTCAATAAACCATGCCCAAAAGCAACTACATTAAGAATTCATACGGCACTGGAAGCACCTTGCCCTACATGCTCCTCAGAGGCATACTAAATATGGTTAGTGCTAATGGACAGGAAAGGAAGGTGAAAAATGACAACATATCAGGTCTTTTGTTAACCTGTGTATAAAAGCATCATAAAAGAGAATTTCTCCATAAACTTGGGTGAATAGCTTTAAAAAGAGTTGTAAAAGTACAAACACTTCAAAAGCTTCGTTCATGAAATTACAGATCAGTTTTAATTTCCCAAACATCTCACTATCCTATACTGTCACTCTTCTGTCCAAGTACAACCAATGTTCTTTTGTTTCTCCAGCTAGCATCCGAAAAAGATGCGAGTTTTCTTACAATACTTGCGTTGACACCAGAGAGGGACAATGCATGATCCACAAAAAGAAAAAATGTCAAATCCTTTCTCACATGTGACATAAAGCTAAGAGAACCACAAGACTAAGTATCTCATGTTGTTCATTTCACCAGTTCATTGCAACTACTCACGGGAAATTGGTTGATGCTTGACACTTCGGCCCTGTCCATTATCAGCCAAAACGTAATTCATATTATAGTGGGTCTATTTTAATTAAATAACTAGTTTAAACAGCCTCTGTAAATCAATTCAAATATTGCAGTTCATATGTAGATGACAATACAATCCCCCGAATCGTGAATGGTTGCAGCATTCAAGTGTCATCAAATGAAACAGCTTACCTATCATCATAAACGCTAATTACACTGTCTTCGCCAGGTATTATACTAGCAGCATTCACATCATTCATATTCATATTTATTTTTGTTCATCTGATCCAGAAAGGGGTTGTAACCCACAGGATATAGAACATGTCAATTACAATTAACGCTGTACTGCAATACACTACAATAGATGCAAGCAGTCTAAAATAGGATAAAATACAATGCAGCCACTGTAGAATCAGCGGTAGTCAAAAGGTTAACAATATATACTAATTTAAACATACATTTCAGTTGTACAAAATTATGTTACTATTTACAATTAATTAATAGGTCAACAATTCT
>Ga0123354_10013349_pt1 | contig 12738 bp, 9 predicted proteins | sample TergutLab28metaG_2_FD_97872 | JGI IMG/M metagenome (GOLD analysis project Ga0123354, IMG submission 97872) | Labiotermes labralis P4 segment gut microbial communities from Petit-Saut dam, French Guiana - Lab288 P4 | ecosystem: Host-associated > Arthropoda: Insects > Digestive system > Gut ... | reverse complement strand
TCACAAGCGTCCGCCACCTGTCCCTATCCTGGGCCAACCCAATCCAGTCCACATACCCACATCCCACCTCCTGGAGATCCATCCTAATATTATCCAACCATCTAAGCCTAGGTCTCCCCAGTGGTCTCTTTCCCTCCGGCTTCCCCACCAAGACCCTATACGCCCCCTCTCCTCCCCCATACGCGCCACATGTCCTGCCCATCTCATTCTTCTCGATTTTATCACCCGCACAATATTGGGTGAGGAGTACAGATCACTTGCTGCAGATTAAATAATCTTTATTATTTAAACAGTACTGTCAAGTTTGCTGACATATTCTAAGTACAATAATTTCTCTTCTTATACACTACTTGGTGTAGTGCTGCATAACCGGCATACTGTACGGAGCATGGAAAATATTAAATTTTTATAGGCATTTTTTTCCACCTTATTCTGTCTTTCGCTATCATTACATCCATCTTTCACTATCTTCGTTATTCCTCTGAAGTTTAATTGCTGTAGCTTCCTCCACATAAATGCTAATCCGATATTACACAGTTCCTGTTTCAAATTCTTAGTTCAACTACTCACACTCTTATTCATCTTCTGCTATCCACACTGTTTTACCGGATTTTCTATACCCATATAAATAATCCGAATCCAGTCTGTCTTACGCACTTGCGTCTCCTGCTTTCTATGTCAAGTTAAATTTCAGCACATCCACTGGCTGCACAATTTGGTATCCTCATTAATTTCTTGCAAAATCTACCATGGACCACATCTGCCTCACCTAAGCCTTACTCAACCCGCACACCGCAATTCCGTACGTGATCTCAGTCTACAGCCACTACCGCTTGATATCCTTCAGTTTTAGCTGATGTTTTCTGTTTAATCCAACTTCCTGCTCTTCCCAACGTGACTCCAGGATTTAACTATTCATCTTCTGCCCATTCATTCACTAAGTCTCAGTTATCTTTAATTTTCCTTCGTTCCGCAAATCATACATTCATATTTGCCCCAAGTACATCTCAAATTCCAATTTTTACAGTACGTATCTATTACTTTGTCTTTTGTAATCCATTACTGGAAAAAGATGTTGGGCCAAACTGCCTGCAAAGAAGAGTCCCCGGATTTCTAAACCATTTTTCATCGGGGAACGAGCTTCTCCTATATAATACATACTACAATATCGTTTATGAGAATGTTAAATCTTGGCGGCCCCTCTTTACGAGGGAGAGTCAAATGAAAACCTTAAAAGTGCGATAAAAATTCGAAACACAGCTCGATTGTCTTGTAAGATGACAACTCATGCAACACACAGAAGAACAGCGTTGTCATCCTTTTTTTTTTTTTGAGTATTGAAGGGGTGAAACCCATCGAAATTCATCGATGAGTAGAAGTTCAGCATGGTGATGCATGTCTGTCACTACAGCAAGTGTATGAGTGGACTAGGAAGTTCATGAACGGCATTAGTTCTATAACAGACTCTCCTCGACCTTGTCAGGCACACCGAGTAGTGACACCAGAGGCCATTGCAGCTGTTGAGGCCATCGTGAAGGAAAATCGCCGCGTAACAGTGAATGAAATAGCCGCACATCTGGATATGAGTCTGGATCAGCACACCACGTCGTCCATGATGTTCTGCAGTTCCAAAACGAGTCTGCAAGGTGGGTGCCATGCCAGCAGACTGCAGAATTGAAAGAACGACGTGTTAATGCCTGGCAGGAACTTTTGAAACGCTTTGAAGCTGCAGGTGATGGTTTTCTAGGAAGAAATGTTACGGGAGAAGAAACCTGGGTCCACTACTACCAGCCGGAAACCAAGAAAGCGAGCAAGGAATGTCGCCATACCTTCTCACCAAAACCGAAAAAATTCCGCACACAACCATCTGCGGGAAAGGTTATGCAGACTCTTTTGGGACGAACGAGGGGTAATTTTGAAGCACTACATGCCCAGGGGGTACACTGTGACCAGTGCAACGTATGGTGATCTCCTAAAGAATCGAGCGCGTCCTGCAATCAAGTCCAAACGACGTGGACATATGAATACTGGTGTTTTGCTCCAACATGACAATGCTCGGCCCAATACTGCCCGTTCAACTGTTGCAACTATCCAAGACCTGTCCTTCGAGTGTCTTCCACATCCGCCGTACTCGCCAGACATCGCCCCCGGTGACCTTCATGTCTTTGGACCGATCAAATAGGCGATGGGAGGCAAGTCTTTCAGGTCCGATGAAGAGGTGCAGCAGGCGGTGCAAGAGTGGCTGCGCTCTCAGCCAAAAAATATATATATTTTTAGAGGTATCCATGCGCTTCCGAAGCGCAAGAACACTTGTATGGGACGTAATTGTGACTACATAGAAAAATTAAGTCATTGTGTACCTTTTGTGTTCAATAAATTACTAAATAAAAATATTTAAGGTTTTCATTTGACTCACCCTCGTATCTGTTGTGCACACTGGATATCTGATTCTCTTTGAAGTGACTACCGATTGTGGGCGTTTAAAACAATGTACATACAACGTACATACAATGTACATACAACGTACGCATAACGTAACACCGCGGCGTATTCACGCAATTTTATTAACTCCTCGGCTATCCCAGCAGCCCGATACCATTTCACTCGAAGAAAGTCCTTGTCGCCAGCAACAATAAAACACACTTCGTATTCAAGTAAAGTGCCCGATATTCTTGCCCCACTGGAACCAAATTCTCATTCTCTCGACAGATTTTCAAAAAAGTTCCCAATATAAAATTTCACTGAAATGTGTCCAGTGGGAGACGCGATAATGGTGGCAGGGACAGACGAACATGAAGCCAATAGACGCTTTTATCGACTATGCGAACGCACTCAACAATGGCTCTGTAATACAGACGTTTATCAACCACACTAAACAAGTGGCAAGTAAGAGAAACTGGATAATGCCACCTGTCAATAGCCCCATACATAGAGCAATTCAGAAGTGACAGTCACAGTTATATAAGCACTGTTAATACAAGGTGACACTTGCAACTGTGAATTAGATATTGGTATTTAAGTAAGAACTGGGCAGTCCTTCGCAAACATTAAGTTTCTCATCAACACAATTAGCAAAGTGCCACAAAGAATCCAAAAAGCCCACCTTCCTACCATACAGTTTCGTCTCGCCTTATCCGTGATTTGATCACAGTCATTCAGTTAGACCGTTTGGTACCTTTATACCAATAACTTTTAGTTTCAAATGGAACTGCAAAGTCCCCATACGGTGACCGATATTTTAATATCACACAATACCTTCTGCAGAAGAATCTGCACCCAACAGTCCGATTCCTCTTTCCCAGCAACAGCAACCAGAGCAAGATGCACAGTTTGCATTGTAACATCCCCAGTTCACACGTTCTCGTGTCCGCCACGTAAGACTGTAGGGTGTCGTCCAATGTCCTGATGCGTGTACCAAGTTACGTGCAAATAGGTCAACTAGTTCAGAGCCTGAAATGGGGTTGGGGCACGGGGTGAGGGGAAGGGGCAGGCAGAAACACACAACCCTCTACGCATTTCTCTTCTCCCCAGTACACGCCAATAAACTGCTTTCAAGAACTTGTTATTGATGTCCAGGCACAATTTGTTCCGTCATAAACCCTGAGTTTAACCCCTCCGAAAATTTTATATACATGTTCTCTTACTGCCACACGTACGCAATTTGTATCTACTTACACATCAAGTTTAATAAATATCCCAGATTTAAATATTAAATATTATCACCACAAATGTTTTCCCTAACCGTAAAGCATGACGCATAAAATCAATAACTGCAGAAACGTCTATCGTCAAGTGCTACTTTGGCCTCTCTGACTCTGCCGAATTTCTTGAACAGACACTCCCGACTTACACAATATTTACGTTCTGGAACGTCCGGCACAAGTTGAATTTTGCGCAATTCGTAACTGAGTATACCTTCATGTAGAAGGGAGTCCAACTGAAATCTACGCTCCAACACACCGGAACCTGACAGGCCTCAGCGTCACGGCCCCACCGCCTATGTTATGGCCAGAAAGTATTCCTCCACCACCTTCGGCGCACTGCGCTTTCATTCCCGCAGGAGAAAACTCGGCGCACGTTTAAAAAAAATGTTACTATTTCAGTTCTTTTTAGCTTTTTTTTGAACTGCGTGTCCGAAACTGCGTGATCTTAAATTGTGTACGAATGGGGGCCTACTTAAATAAACTCCTGGATATTATCTATCACAAATGTACAAAAGTCTGCAGGTAAAGTGTATTATTTTTGTCTGATATGAACCACGCTTGAATTTGCTCGACAAACTGTAGCAAACATCCGAAACACTTCAAGAAGATCCGATCGGAGGGGGTCGAGGTGTTGAATGCAGACAGACATCATGAAACTGAGTCTATCTTCGCGACTGTTTAGCGAATGAGCCTAAGAGGAGAGGGGGAAGGGCAGAAACCACAATTGTTTACTCCATGGTCTCCTAGTATCAGTATTGTGCACATTACAGGCGGGTTACTTACTACAGTCCCCATCACTTTACATAGCACCCACTCATCACAACTGAGCCAAACCCTGATTACACGCGACAAAACGGGCAACAACAGTTCTCACTGGAGCGACAGTGCAACACCAGCTCCTCAGGTTCACAGCATTGTAACCCGACTTAAAAGGTCCTCCATCGCGTCACGAGATTACAGTCTGCTACGTATGAGGCGGCATCATATGCTACCACAACACAGTTTCTTGTCGCAGAAGGAAAACAGCCTACGTGCGCACGTATTCGCTACTCTCGTCACGTCAGTCGAAACTCGCAGACCAAACGCCGAGGACTTTATGAAACTGGGTTTACTATAGAGTACGAATAAAATCGCACTTAACACACTGAAGCCTGATCGAGACACAAAGAGAAAATGGATGGTAGTAACATACGCTGCGTATTTTTCCAGGAAAGAGAGACATTTTCGGCTCTCAGGGTTCCCAAGACAGCCCACTCGTCCTTCTAGTAAAGGCAGGTTGGACAAGATACATCGTTGGCAACGTGAGGAAGGTAAAATGACTGCAAGCTGGGCGTTTCGACTACGTAGCAAGCAAAATAAACTGCGAAGTAACTTTTATTACATTGGCACTGAGACGTCTGCACCCGAGTATGTTGGGCATCACATGCTCTATAACCACCGGCCGCCTTGACATGCTATATATCTATTAAGCAAAACACCAGCGTTGCTGACTCGAAATAAACCCGGATAAAACTGAATGCCGCGCATAAGTTAAACTGAAGCCGCTGCTGTGCGAACTTAAAACTAACCATATAGCAAACAAGACGCCTGCGTCCCCTCAGGGTGGCAACAGCCAAGTCCATATCCACTACAAACTTTCTTCTATAAGCAATGTGATCAAGTGACTTCTAGCTGGACGCAATGAGAAGGGTTGACTATCGCTAGTACCGTCGTCGCTATCCCGCCCTGTGCATGTCTATTTCATTTTCTCTCGTGCATGTCGTTGCAGAATTATTTGACGACCCCTATACTGCACTGGCGATGACAGCAGGTATTTCTGTTGCTTTTTTTTATGAAATTCAATTGCATTCCGATTATAAAGCTCGGCGTTTGAACAGGACTTGACACTTAAGCCTGCTAAGGCAGGTAATTTACAAGCGATTTTGTTTCTTAAACTACACCACTTACAAAAAGCATGAATCAGTGTGCCAGTCGTTGAAAGAGTTATTTTGAAAAGGTGCTTGTTTTAATACGACGTCCAAAAACCCTGAGCTTGAATAATGTATCTCACTTGTCTAGGCATCAACTCAATTAGTGACCTCTATAAAACACTGGTGATCACAACGAAGAAAATTCCTTGTTAATCGAAACCACATTAACGTCAGCGCAGGTTTTGTCTTATTTCTGACCTGGTGAGTTGGAAATCAGTACGGTAACAACGAACCGGCGAGTGTATCGTATGTTTTCATGGTCACCCTATATACGAGGGATGCTGATAAGTCCTTAGATCGACCAGGAACGAAAAAACAAATCCAGAGTTTGGTTGCTGTAGCTTTTTCCTTCCTGGTCGGGCTAAGGACCTATCAGCACACCTTCGTACACTCTTTCTTGTTTTCGTTTAAAAGTGCAGCGCAAAGTTGGTGGAAGAGGGGCCGAGGAGGGAGTGTTCATACTAAACTCAAGGATCGAAAGTTTTATTTTACGATTAGTATTCTACTACTTGGAACAGGAACAAAGTTATTAAAATACTTTATTAACTGTTTGTAAAGAAAAGGCCGCTTCCTAAAAAACACAATTCCTTTTTATGCGTTTCTAAGACAATCTGGATGGCCTCGCAAGTCGTCCGAAAGATTTTGCAGCAATATATAATTAACAGACATACGTAATATTCATAGTGTTGTGTTACTCGGGTCCTATAATCGATACTGATTTGATAAACATAATACGACGATGGTATCTAAATTAAGGAAGCGGCAACAGCGGAATACCTCACAGGTGGGATACTGGTCGACGGCACCGACGGGAATCTTCCACATTTGCGAATGTAAAGGCGCGTTTCTCCTGTGAGAACAGGCAGCTGTTTTGCGCGGAGATGGCATCCAAAATCGCTGCTCAAAAGCTGTCAGAGCACAATTCGCTGTATAACCAACGTGCTATCTTTTGCGCAGCCAAACACTATCAAACACAGCTCAACGAAATAATTACTCGCATCTGCCTCTACTAACAGCATTCTCGCGTTTATTGCCACGCTGGGTTGCTAAGTCATATGAAGCCGTGTCGTGTCACAAAATGCAGCTATAACAAATAAATAAATAAGCCAGTCGGGAGCACAGCGACTTTTCGAACATTCTGCAGGTGACCTTCAATATAAAGGTAAAGCTACCTCATTACAGGCCTCGACCGGCCCTGAGGGTTCCAGGAGGTTAGAGGTCCCAGATTTCAAGACAATCGGCACATGAAGGTGGCAAGGTTGTCAGCCCTACGCACCAGCCGCCTTTATCCCCCAGAAAATATTCCTGGTACTCACTTCTGTTAAAGGCTGAGTCAACCCCAGGACCACAGTGCAGTCAGAAGGATTATGTCAATGAAAAATTCCACTGATACCATCGGCAATCGAACCAACGATTTTCCGGCTTGTAGCGCAGTTCCTCAACCAACTGCGCCACCGCGTAACACATCTTCAAAATAAGCCCGTTTAAAAAAAATTAATGGTGCCGCTTCCAGATTACCTTACTCCAATTAAATAATCGGTCCAAAATAAACACTCCTCTACTCCCGATTCTAGTGTGGTTCACGAATGAGTAACGTGGCAGTTCGATGTAAAACCCAATGACCAGCCACCACATCGATATGTGCAATGTGGTCAACATACTCCTGCAGGAAATCTGGACCGTCCTCCCCACGAGAAACAAAAAAGCTGTGGGTCCTTGTGTCAGACGCGTGGGATAGGTTCGTTGTCCCAATATCATGTTCGATCCCAGGGTCCACGCCGAGAAAAATGCGTCCAGCAATTGGACATGGTGCCAAAATGCAGCGTCATTAGAACAGACCGTTCAAGGGTCAGAAGGTAGTTAATTATTTTCTAAAATAATACGTGTGCAGTTTAAGAAACCGTAGCTCGTGTCAAGTGTGTTCTCTGCAAATACAACTGTCTGTCTGCAGTCACATGCGAACAGCGGCGTAGGTAGACTTTTTGACTGCCCCTGACAGAAATTACGAACTTTAGAAAATATAATCACAATTATTTATTGAATTTACTTTTATTGGTAATGATAATTACAGATTTCTTGAGTGCAGAAAATAAAACTTTTTCATGTCAAATATTCATTTTGCCGCCCTTGGGCCCCGCTGCCCGAGGCGCCGCACCACTTGCCCCACCCTGGCTCCGTTCCTGCATTTTGAATAAAGAACCTTCAAATAAGAATGGCCGTGAACAAAAAGGCTCGAAAAATAAGAGAATACAGCCGTAACAATCGCACTTCTGGCTTCAACAATGAGACAGAACGTCTGATACACTAACCATCAAAACTGACCTCCCTATCAACAATAACCTTCTACTCACTTGTCTATCCACAAGTATCGACGTTCACACAGTCTTAGACTTCATTCGGCCGCAACACCTAGCTTCCTAGCTAAAAAAATCATGAACATGAATCCATGAGTTTTCTTCGTATCAGGAAATGAGATAATGGTGTCTTTACTTAACAGATAACTGAAAACCAATAAATGAAAGTAGATAAAAGCCTCCTGCGGACAAATGCCAGGAAATAACGAGTATCTGTGACGCAATTTATTCGTTCACGTCTCCTACTGCTTGGTGCTTGAAACATTTTAAGCTCTAGATTTGTACTGTATAGCCTGTACATTCTGACTGGTCACTATGCAATGAACAATACAGCACAAGAGTATGTGTTCACCTGCCAAGTTCAGTTTCCAGCGTCTGACAAGTTCGCAATGAATAGATCCAGACGTGCCTAATAGTTTCGGCACGTCCGTCTGTCCAGATGCAAGCACTCAAGAACTGCGAATCTTTATGAAATCTGATATTAGAAATTTTATTAAAAACTGTCGGCAATTCCAATTTTGTCTAATAACAATAATAGTAACAAGATCTGCATGCATTTCTGTGCACATATCCACCTAAGGTAACTGTGGTTTTCCCGTGAGCATTACGAAGATATGACAGATGATGCATGTGTATGTATTACGAAGGATGACCAAAAGTACGGTTCCTTATGTTACAGAACATAACGGTAAGTCATTACAACGTAAAATTTAGTTCATTAATTCCCGTTAATTATTGTTATCCAACAGTTCCCTGATCACAGTCCCATTTTGGGACGAGTTTAAGAAATCCACCGCGGTATAAATCGAACTCGCATTCGCAATCATTCACAAAGAGTTACTTCCACTTCATTATCGTGAAATGTGCCCTGATGGGACGAAACATCTATGTGCTCGAGAATTATGTTGAAAATGTGATACTTCAGAGGTATAAATGAGTTACATTTCACGCTGTAATGAGCTATCTTTTCCCACAAATAATGGTGAAAGCATTTGTAATACATAAAAAGGAGCCATCTTCTTGCTTTTCCTGTAAAACTGACACTTTGGAGGTTGTCCTCTTTTTACAAAATAGGGGCAATAAGTTATTTTAAACGACGCTGTATCAATTTGATTCAGTAACGCATGACACGAACGTACTATCATGTATCGTAAAGACGGAGAGGAAGCAGCCTAAGCCCTGGAATCTTGCTGAAATTCGAAAGTGCCCTTTGAAAGCTGAGGAACCTGAGCTTCGAGTATCAGGAGAGGACCATGATGGTTTCAATGCGGACTGAAAGGCTTTGTCTCACCTAAGCTTACACCAGGGTGGCTGAAGACAATGACTCGAACCAGCAGCGAGTAGCAACAACTAGACAAGGAATTATGAAAGTTCCTGCTTGTTATGAGATTCTGAAGAAGAAAAAGGTCTTTACTTCGCCCAACTTCTGTGTTCTATTTCTTCACATCACCTGCAGGGAGTTGTGCATCGCCACCTGTGTTGCTGGACACTGGAGATGGTGAGCCAAATGACCCGCCTCCAGATCAAGAAGAAATGCCTCATCCTCAAACGTTATTTGTAATTTAATATTTTTGTGCATTTTTTAAACATAAATACACACTTATTTCTCGCTCAAAACACAATGCCCTGATCAACCCACCACATTTTAACACTGCGTTTATGAAAAGATCTGTCACGACTTACGTCGCCGGTAGTGGAACAAGTAATGACATAACTTCACGCGACAGCTGTAACAGGCCACAGGGAAACTGGTAAAGCAATCAATAAAATGGGCGCTGCAGTGCCATGGGGACAGTGACATGTGGATGTGGAGGTTTTGTATAATAACCGTTCATTACCGAATGTCGTGGTCATCTGGGTAGCATTCCTCCTTCATTCTGTGGAGAATGGGGTTTAAATCTCGGCCCAGAGACCATCTATAATAACTGACGTTGATCAAGGGTTTCCTCGATCCCCCAAGGCAAGCGATTGAATATCACCTCAAATTAGGGCAAGACCAGTTCCTTCAACTTCCTTTCCAATTCGTTACGTATCAATTACTAAACCATCCGATACGCCACACTATAAGCTACTGAAAGGGCTGATATAACTACTCACTTTGGCCGTTGACAAGGGCAACTGGAGTGGTGTTAGGTGCTGTCTGGCCCTGGGTAAGGATAATCTGCGATTCGAGCTCTTGAAGCTCTGCCTGCAGTTCTGCCAATTTAGTATTGGCTTTCTTCACAATGGTGGCCACGTCGGCGAGGCTTCTCCTATCCTTGGCCACCTCGCGCAGCTTCTCGGCCCCCTCCTTGATCTTCAACTCCTTTCGGATCTCCCGGCGAATGTGCTCTTTCAGTTCCTCTAGTTTATACGGCAGGGCAGCATCAGGGTCCGATTCTGAATGCAGTCCATACTTGTGGCTCAGCTCGTAGAGCACGGGATGCTGGATATAATCCCCCTGTAACGAACACTCATTAATGAATTTCAATAAAATGTTCTATATACCATACTTATATACTATACTTACACTCTATGGCAGGGGTCCACAGATTTTACAAAAATCTAGGAGTCACCTCCAAATTCTAAGAGCCAAAAGGGTGAAATAAGGCGAGTTCCACACTCAGGACACACAAATATAAGGCGCCATCGTACATTCTTTGCTCGCCCGGTCAACATGAAGCTCTAGATTTTTACACCCTTGCTTTGCGGTTTAGATTACGAAACCGCCAGTGGCCCGTACGAGATGTCGATGATAGAATGATGACGAATGATAATCTAGAAACTATTCGGAAGACAGCTTCGTTCTGATCGAGGTAATGTACCCGGGAATTTGCCTACAATACGGCAAACGGACAACAGCGTTGAGAACTGCGCTCTTCTGGGCACTTATGCAGCGAATAGCTGTAGTTCCTTATCGAAACTGCGGGACAACCTATCGGTCCCATTTCAAGGGTCCAGAATCCAACCCAACGGTCCCATCTTCTAGGGTCAAGAATTCCCCTTGAAGACGGAACCGAAAAGCTATCCCGAAACGTCAGTAAGAAATTACCACTACTCGCTGGGTAATAACCCAGAAGAGCGCAGTTCTCATCTACTTAATGGCGGAAGACTGAAATCACGGACATAAGCCTCAATGTGGGCTGGCTCTCGGGCCGCATGTGTGAAAATCATAAACCGAATATGCTTCGTTATGCAGAACTGTGTAATTGTAACAGTGGCTGTACAATTTACATTTTGAATGCCAGCCGCGTAACAAAACCTGCGGCCGCGAGTTGCACACCCCTGGCCTGCAGGAACTGAGTACCTTCACGAAAAACCTGTTATGATACCGTGTGCCGCGGGCAAGATTCGAAACATCACCCGCCAAATACCGCTATGCCACAATTCTCGACACTGTTAGTGTCTACGTATTAAATGCAGTTTAGTTACGTCTATACCACTGACTTTGGAATGCATTCGACTTCCAAGTACGAGGCGCACACCATCACGCGACCACTACATGATGTATGTATAAGGGCAGATTCACACTATACGTCAGGTTTCCGTTCCGTCGCGGAACGTCACCTTTCAGTAAAATTTTCTATGTATTTAAACGGAGATATTCACACTGACAGGAACGTCTCCGCCACGTCTCAGTTCCGTTCCGTCGCCGTTGCTGAGCGAGAATGTTTGACGGGACGGAAGGGGTCCGGACCGGTCTATACCTGCAAGATTCCGATAATGTGAACAGTCTTGCGTCTCCGCCACCACACTTCGAGTGTTTGCTTGCAACGAGTGCTGCCTGTTTGTCATCAGAAATGGATGAAAAATTAATAGAATTGGTGCGTAAATGTGAGGAATTATATGACATGTCAAATAAGATATATAGTGACAGAGTCTGGAAAGAAAAACTTAATATTGTAGATTAGCCTACGGATTTGTTTAAATTTGTCTCTTACTTCAAAAGCACGTCAGTGGTTTCTACCTTTTTGTTTTGGTATTTTTGTGAGACTCTTTTGATCATTTGCAGAACTTCTCATATCACTTAGGCCTACACCTTGATCTCTCATATAACTATGCAAAATACAAGTCACAAAAAATAATATAATCCGCATTCTCCGGCAATGATTGTAGGGTCTTCTGATAAATTAGAAAATTCTGGCTTAATATTCCAAATGCATTTTCCACCACTCTCCTGGATCGGGAAAGCATATAACTGAAGATGCTTTTCTTATTGTCCCCTTTGCTCTGCGATCCTGGATAAGGTTTCAATAAGCAAGTTTCCAGAGGAAAAGCCTCGTCACCCCAAACAACATGAGGTGCTAGGCATAATGTTCCGGGAAGCTGTTTATCTTCCGGAATACCTCGATGAGTTTCTAAATATTTTCCAAGTTTTGAATGTGCAAAATCCCTCCATCGCTTTCTTCCATATGATCCTATATCTACGACTGTAAATTTATAATGCGCATCTACCAATGCTAACTGAACAACAGAAAATCTGTGTTTGTAATTGAAAAACTTGGAACCGCTATTTGGTGGGGCCTGAATCTTCACATCACTGTCACAAATCTAGAATCTGACGAAAAAGGCGAGACGTATGAGGAAGAATTATTACAAGCAGAGAGTGGGCATGATGGTATAGGCCGTTCGGAACCTGATGGCACACGGTGACGCACGGGAGGGGAAGTTAAGGGGAAAGATGCGAATGGAGTGGGTAGCCAGCAGCCTTGCACTGTACGTCGGAACATG
>Ga0123354_10013347_pt1 | contig 12739 bp, 10 predicted proteins | sample TergutLab28metaG_2_FD_97872 | JGI IMG/M metagenome (GOLD analysis project Ga0123354, IMG submission 97872) | Labiotermes labralis P4 segment gut microbial communities from Petit-Saut dam, French Guiana - Lab288 P4 | ecosystem: Host-associated > Arthropoda: Insects > Digestive system > Gut ... | reverse complement strand
TCGCTTTTCATCCATCCCCACAGACAAAAATCTGATCTGTACGCGCCAACTTCAAACAGCTGTATCTTCACACCCATTGAAAATTGGACGTGTGTTTGTATGAACTTATTTACTCGGAATAGTCCATACTACCACCTCCCAAAATATTTACTTTTTCTCCTGAAACACCCTGTATATAGTGTATAAGTACATACGTACAAGCGTACAAGACTGGGTGGTTGCCTGATTGGATGAATGGGTCGATGAGTAGATATTTACGCACACAGGCGCGCCCACACACACACACACACACACACACACATATATATATATATATATATATGTGTGTGTGTGTGTGTGTGTGTACATAGAAGAGCCTACATTGGTAGTTATGTAAGTATATGTTTAGGTCTTTACGAAACAAATTACCCTTTCAGTAGTGTCAGTTGAATATCATTCCTCTGAAATCTTTCCGATATATACAGTTGTTCATCACATATGCCGCGATAGTTTCAGCGTGGAGAAGAAAGATACTTGCATCCTTATTCAGAATAATTTCCTGGATCATGTGAAGTTGAGAGTGAGAGACAAACGAGGGTAAAAGGCTTTAGAGGGGAGCCTTAAGAGCTGTACACATTTGTCAACTTCTGCGCCTGCAAGCAAGGTGCTGGTGCACAGACATTAATATTGTGTAATGCATGCATAATTTCGTAACGATTGTAGCACATCTCAGTACGAAGTAGTGCATTGTCACTAAACGTAGACCCCTTTTGCGCGCGTTCGTAAAATTGCGATGAGCGAGTATTATCTCCGTTTTTTCTGTCTGTCTCTCTGTCCGTCATTCCACATGGAAGAGCTAGACTTCCACTTAACGAGTATTTATGAAGTTTTATATTTGGTTATGTTTTCGACAATCGTTCGATAAAATTTATTTTGATTAAAATCTGACAGGAATAACGGGTACTTTACATGAAGACCTACGTATATTTATGAGAATATCTCGCTGAATTATTTTAGAATGAGAAATATTTCAAACGCTGTAGATAAAATCAAAACACACATTTTATGTTCAATAACTTTTCCCCAAAATCGTGCAGTTTATCAGATAATGTGGAAAAATATGATAGAGCCGAACAGGCCACAGAAGACAATATAATACTACGCATGCACGCTACATGCTAGATAACAAAGACTACAGACACACACTCAGAATATTTACACTTATTGCTTTTCCACTGCAACAATGATTACAAGAACGCGCCTCAGTATTACGGTACGTTATACGTGCACTGCCTGTCTTGTTACCATACATTCCATCCGCGCTATCAAACTGGCAAGAAAATTAATTATTCTTAGCACAAGGGAATATTACTAAATCTATTATGTTACTTCCAAATACTGACGGATTCCTTTGAGTGTAACAGAAGACAAACTGTAACAATCTAAATGCTTATACAGGTGAACAATATTTCGAGGAAAATATGTGCACAAATAAAATAAATGTATTCCACATTATTACTTTTCCTTAGGACAAGCAGATTCGATGGATAAGAATATGTTAATTTTAATGCAGTTAAACTTCAGACGGTTAATCGCCTACCTGCCTGTCACTATAGAGAACCGTTGTCTATCTCCGGTCAGTGTAAGTGGGATTTATGATAGGCAAAGTGGCACTGGGTTATATTTTTTCCGAGGACTTTAGTTTTTTTTGTTAGTATCAGTTCAAAAATTTTCCATACTCAAATTTCACTACAGCCAGCGCCACATAATCTGAACAAATCACATCGTAAATAAGTAAAAGAATCGTCCCTGTAACTTCATCGCCCTTTGGGCCCATTGTAATATCCCCCTCAGCACTATGTTCTTGAGGAAGACTTATATGCTTTGTCTGTCTTTACGTAAATGTCTTAGAAGTTAACAAAGAATAGAAGTGACACGCATTTGGGAGCTGGTTTTGAAGCCCACAAAACTGTCCCAGGTAATCTGGACAAAAACTTTCTGTTACTAGAACCCCCAAATTATCAAAATTATGGAAAATTAAATGTCTTTGGAGTGACGTTAAAACAAGCAGGCGTGTGTGTAGTTCTGGTTTCTTCCACAGCAACCGCTGTAATCTCATCATGGTGCTACTGTAACAAGAAAACGAAAATAAAAACACAACTTATAATCTTGACGCTGGAGAGGTTCGGCAGGTTTGGGATAGAAATTACCGGCCATTATGTTTTCACTGGGTGGATACCACCACCACCACAACAACAACAACAACAACATAAACATCGACTGCTCTAGTTTATACATACGCGGTCTGCAGCTCTTCTACTTAAACTGACGCAGGCTTTCAAGTTTCGAGAAGAATTTGTGCACGGGCACTCTTACTTAATGTGGACTCTCTGCTGCGGAAACGGTAGCTTTTCTTATCTTAATATCAGTCTTCCCCGTTCTGTTTACAACAAAATCAATTAAGCTTTTGCATTCAAAACACAAATTTGCCATTTAGAAATTCAGCTGCATTTTTCGGCTGCTGTTTTCAGCCGTCAACAAACCGATCCCAAGAATATAAAAAGAAGTGCAACTGTATAATTTCCATCCTTTTACGTTCTTGGGATCGGCCTAATAATGGTTATAAAACAGTATCCGAAATATGTCGCTGATTTCTTAAATAGAGAAATCGTGTTTTGACCGAAAACCGTGCAGTTTTAGACACTGTGACTCAATACAGTAACTTACACAAGCTTTTCGGTAGCATTATACGTTTTACCTTGTTATTTCCACTATTATTAACTTCGTCCATATTTCAGTAAGTCATCAGCCTTTAACATACTTCACGTAACTCAAGCTTAAAAATTATCTTACTTTTAATCAGCTTGGTCGCATATATCACAGCAACTAACATACATACTTTGTTCTTACAACTTCAGATCTTGAATTCACCAAAGTAATATCTAAATCTAGGCCCACTTACAGTCAACGCCGCGGTGGCGCAGTTCGTTGAAGCACTGCGCTACAAACCGAAAGGTCGCGAGTTCGATTCCCGATGGTGTCACTGGCTCTGGCGTTGACTCAGCCTCTAACAGAAATGAGTACCAGAAATATTTCCTGGGGGTAAAGGCGGCCGTTGCGTAGGGTTGGCAACCTTTCCACCTTCATGTGCCGATTGTCTTGAAATCTGGGAGTCTCATCCTCCTGGAACTGTTAGAGCCTGTCCAGGCTTGTAACGGGATAGCTGTACCTTACCAGCAAACGCAGTGCTTCCCAGTTAAAAACACTAATGTTAACGCTTACTGGGGAAGTAACCGTTGCTTTTCCTGAAAATGAAACAAGTTCTGTAAATTGTAGTCAATACTTAATTAATTTCGTAGAAATACTGATCAGCAGTTTAGGAGGAAAAACATTTTGATATATAAATGATCTTCCGGTTAGGCTTTCATTTTAGTGCCGTGTGCAAATAGATCACAAAAAATAAACATAAGGCTACGTAGGGAATTAATTAAGCCGATTCAAAAAACTTTTCAAAGTAATTAGGAATTGCACTTCAGAAGATTAATGTACAGGTAAACCTCTCTGTCTGCCCACTTGCAGTTAAATATATTATTATTATTATTATCATTATTATTATAAAATATACAGTCTAACACAACTCTCTGTTAAGCAATTGTTATTAAAAATATTTCACATCGTATCTCAGATAAGATGTAAAATATAAAAATTGCTTAGCAGACAGTTGTGTTAGACTGTATATTTTATATATGTATATGTTACTGTTCATTGAACACAACGAGGTTGTCTCACCTAAAAAGAAAAGAAATGTATCTGTCCATGCGTTTATTGAATTACGGTACCATGTAAAATCATGGGAATTGGAGATATAGATCCATGCAATCTTAACCTCGGCACTGGAAACAAGTGAGTAGTTAAGTTCACCTCGCAGTCGCTATTTAGCCTCCTGTATCCACTGGAGAGTTCTGGAATAATGAGTGAGTTCCAGAGTCCGTCTGGAGTTTCTGAACAAAATAAATAAGCCTATCTCTGCAGTGAATGAAACCTCATTTCCTAGGGAGTCCAGTCGGCAGCCTTGTCACTGTACGACTGAGCTGTACCTTAGTAAAATGTTAGCTGGCCAGTTAATTGAGCGACTCTGTAGACGGTAGATTTGTGAGTACAACAACTAGTTGACTGTTCTGATACATATTAAAGAAGTTTGCACATTTTCAAAATTTTATTACAGTAAATGTCCCCAAAACTTACAGTAACCCTTTAAATCCTAGTAATAACTTTATGTGCCACCAGGTTTAACACTATAAATTCTGGTTTATTTGAACATAAAATATTTCTATTTTTACGGTTCTCAGAACAATGATTATTTTACAGTATACAGCATCAACTAATTGATTTCTATAACCAAGAAGGATAGTTTACCGCGCCGTACTAGCTGAATCTTTAAGTAAATTTAATTTTAGTCTTCAGAAGGCAACTTGCTTACTGACATGTAGCAAATCTCACAATTGTCCTCTCTGTATGTATAAATAGAGTGTCCAACGAATTAAGGTCAATATGTTGGGATTTAATTCCAGAGGTAATTCTAGTGAAAAACGCCATATACACATGTGTCCGATTCGCAACGGTTCAGTAGCTATGAGCACTTAAATTACGTTACACAATTTAGAAAGGAAAGAAGGGCATTGTGCGTTTACTGAGGTAGAGTTTCAACCTACACTTAAATATGCATCGTTTAGCACTTACACAAGTTGTTCAATTTGTCTGCTTGGATACATTTTTTGACTAGTGTGACCAGAGACATACCAAAGCACTGCGGCGTTATTGATGCATCTTGCAGCGTTGAGAGTTCGCTGGAGTAGTTCTCCGTATTAGCCTTGTGTACATACACTATAACTTTTATGTAACCCCACACATGGTAATCTAATGGGTGCAGAACCGGTGACCGTGGTGGCCAATTATGTACACCGCCACGACCAATCCATCGGCTTGGGAATTTATGATTCAGATACTGCCTGACAACCTGACTGAAATGAGGCGGCGCTCCTTCAGGCTGGTAGTACATCTTTCTGTCGTGTGTGTAGAGGAACATTCTGTAAGAGTGCTGGCAGTTCATCTTGCAAAAACGTGGCCTAAATATCACCTGTAAGACGTTGCGGGAAAATGTACGGACCAATCAGTTGGTCACCAATGACACCACACCACACATTTACGGAAAAGCTATGTTGGTAGTTGCTTTCGACAATTCCGTGTAGATTATCATGTTCCAATAAATGGGGATTTCTTGTATTGTTGACTCCATCGCTGGTAAAATGAGCCTCGTCGGTGAACAAAATGTTAACAATCATGTGGGGGTTAGAATTAATCCACCGGCAGAATTCCAACCGGCTACACACGTCCGCAGGCCCAAGATACTGAATTCGCTGGTTATGGTATGGATGCAGTGCTGTGTCTGCAGACCGCGTCGAGCACTGAGGAGGGCAGACATTCTTCATGTACTAGTGCGTGGATTTTCTGCGCGTTGTCAACAACGCCTTCGTTTTCCTCCGCATTTCGCTTTACTCGACTTGCAGCACGTCTGTTTACACTCGGGGGGGGGGGGGCTTTTTTCTGGTATTGATGAACACGAGTGAACATACGTCTGTTTGGGATTCACAGTCGATGACATGCTTGCCGATATTCTTCATCAGCAGCAGTGGCCTCACTCTTGCAAACCCAATTCACGAAATTAATACCGGCGTATTCTTCATAGGAAAACGGCATGGCGGCGATGAATTCTCACTGCTAACTTTCCACAGCACGCGACGACTGCTTTGTTGGCTATCGGGCGCGCTACTGGCCTTCTATCACACGAGTACTCCCACGCCTGCGCACACCCGCAACATTTTCTCAACAGCTCCTAGCTCAGCAACCGCTGCGCATCGGGCCCATGTGTGTGCGACTTTTCTGACTCAGAATTGGCTCTGGAATTAGGCCCTGAATTATTGATTTTAACTCCTGGGACAGCCTATATATGATATGACAGACTTGGAATAGCCACTCACATTACGACGTCTGTAGTGTATTTTATATAAAAATCCGTCACTTGGTTTAAAATTGGTTAGGTAGAAATTCAAATGGATGATAGTATAAGCGTTTCTTTGTTTATAAAATAAGTGAACTAGGCTGAAAGTTCATCTAAATCCCTTGACGTTGAATGTTCCTAAGGTCACGCTGAATGTCAAAGCAACCATAGCCTTTCACTTGTTAAATCAACCCAAGAAATCTGTGAATGTTTTAATAAATTTTTATTTTTTGTGAATATTACACTGTATCTGTAGGGATGTAGACCTATATGTCCTGAGACTCTCTTTCCAAGTTGGTGGCACTGAACTGTTAAGTCCTTATTAGCGGTTTGTTTGATTCCACAGCTTTTCTCTTTTTTATGGATGTAAATTTCCAGAAATTAGTCGCTCTGTTTGGCCAGGTGCACAAAGCCAGACGTCTCTCCTACTAGCTGTTCTTTAAACAAAGAACAAGTGTATCGAATCCCATTTTAACAAACACGATAGTACAATCCATATATGGCTGTATTCTACCACACAACACATTACACTTGACAATTATGTCCAGAGATTTACATATTTTGTTTCAGGTGCTAACTACTGAAAGTGATAGAATGGAACTAAATGATTTGTATCTACAGACGGTACGAATCTGTGGGCCGGGGTAGTGTAGTCGGTATAGAGATTCGTTACGGGATGGAATTTCCGGGGATCTAATCCCGGCAGAGGCGAGATTATTCACAGCTCTTCAGACCGGCTCTGGGACCCACACAGCCTCTTGTAAAATTGGTATCGGGTCCCTTTCCCGGTGGTAAAGCGGCTGGAGTGTCCAGTTTACGGCCCACCCACATCTAGCGCCGAGGTTAGAGAAAAAGTAAAGCTATAACTATACTCCCGTTCTAAGCTTTCATGGCGTATTCTGAGGTGAAGTTTCCCTTTGCCATCGAAGCTACTAAGATAAACCCAAGAGCAAGGACTTAGAAAATCCCTTTTGAATTACCTGAAACATTCTTAGTTCTTTTGAAAGGGCAGTCATAATGATAAACGGACTTTTTTTTTTTGCTTATTTAATTAGCAACTTGTTGTCAACTGAAAATGTGATGAATTTACTTAGTACCTTAAATAATTGACTGAACAACTTAAGTTACTGCACCAGTACGTTAGGAATCAGTTTTTACTGTCAGCGGTTAGGAGTTAACCAGGTCATATCAGCTGCTTGAGGCAGTATATTCCATCGGCGTGGTACATTTTGTGACCAATGATAACCAGCTCAAATATTTATACTCGCATTTAGCTGCCCTTCGGTACCCATTGCCTTAAAGTCACATCTTCACTTGTGCAGGGAAAAGGAAATCCGTTGAGTATGCGGGAATATAAAAACTCGAATCTCGTCCACAGAACCGGGTACCAGATATCCTGCGTTCCTCCTTAGAAACTGTGGAATGCATTACAATAGGACACAGCGCCATTCCTTCAACTTTCTCTTTCTTCATCATCAACGCCTCTTCTCTTACTATAAACTACCCATCGAATAAAGTTCAGTTATTTTTGCCAAATAACTTATACGTGACAAAAACAGTATATGTGTCATTTGGTTCAACGTTTTGTATCCATATTCTTTAACAAATCTAGCCACCAACAGTGTCCTGCTGTCTGGTATTGCTAACTTATCTAAGTTATCTTTTACTTCAACACTTGTAGCGTGCATCTTTTATTATTTTGTACAACGACCAATCAATGCACAATTATTGACAAATTATTATACTTCTCCTACATGTTTCGACACTAGCGTGTCATCCTCAGGGACTGCATTGACATATTTATTTAACCTAGCAAGGTAATAACTACGAGCTCACTGAGGATGACACATTAGTGTCGAAACATGTAGGAACAGTATAATAATTTGTTAATTCATTGTGCCTTAGTTGGTCTTTGCACAAAATAAAAAAACAAAATAATTTATCTTTTGTTTCAAAGGCAAACAAACCTAATTTATTACGTATCCAAAACAAAGCTCTGTCATAACCATGAAAATCCAGTAATTACGGCAAAAATAATAGCCATTGCTGCAATGGAAATAATAGAAAAAATACAAACCATTACAACTCTTTTGTGACTCACTCACACACAATACTGCACGCAACGAATATGCTTGTGTCCCATTGTCCTTCTATGTTCTATGCGCAGTGCTTGTCACGAGACAAAGATGCAATACCTAAAACCAACCATGCCCATAGCGTACTGTCGCTGAACAAATATATTATTGTTAGTGAACACAGCAGTATGTCTGTCAGTTGCAAACATGACCACATTGCAAAACCGCGGAGAAGAATGTGCCACACGTTATATGTCGCCGCATGATTTCGATTTTAGAACCTAGATTAATAATAAGTAAGAACAACTCAGTTTAACTAGTGGTCATCTGAAGGTTACACCGTGTTGTTGGATACGCGTTTAACAGAATATCAGAAGAGCTTGTTGCTCACATCTTGAACTTAGTTTGGAGAAACCTCTTGTCTCTTTAGTTTGAAAATATTAGCAGCAGATCCGTTCGGAATGTAGGTAACACCCAGCCTCACACAATGAACTGAGCAGATTACTGTTACATTTTTACCAACCTAGAAACTTCAAATTTCTTTAAAAAAAAAACACTATATGTTGTTATCACTGATGAAGTTTCGAGTGCCTTGTAAGAGGATAAAATGTTCGTTATTGTTTGCTGTATTTGTGATTATTATTAAAGGTAAATATAGGAGAATCTCTGGTAATGCCTACGCATGTTGACAAGAAAAGCAAGAATTTGGAATACGTTAAAATGTAAGATAAAAATTACAGCGCTTTACATTACCGACATTCCTTTAGAAACTAAAAGTTTAAGGTTGCGCGCATATTGTGTGTCCTTTTTTATTTCGTCTTTTTGCCTGCAACCTAGAATCAACGCCTAAACGGCCGTATGAATGTCCTAAAAACTCGAGTGGAAATTTTCTCTATAATTTGTAGGAAAGCTTTGATTTTGAGCCATGTTTTCCCATAATGAACTCAACTTCATTTGGAGACACGAATTAAGATTTTCTTTTATATTATGAAACATTAACAGAATTTTATAAACAGTTACAAGTAAGGTAGAAAATACAGCGGGAGGCACAGGGAATTTTGAGTACTACTATATGGAATATTTATTTCTGAGCTTCACTCAGTACGTTTACTTAAAGAAAGCATTGTCAGAGACAAAAACAACAGTTTAAAATCGTATTTCGTGTAAGTTTGCACTACCGTGATCCTTCGGTGATCCGGACCCCGGTAATCTGAATCCCCGTGGAACCCGGAAGACTTTGTGCCAAAAATATTTCAGTATTTCCAGTTGAATTTATTACTATGTTATGTAGGTTATACTTTAGCATAAAGTGATAATTTTTTGTGTTTCACGTACACCACGCGGTTTCTCATCCGTGGTCCGGACTGCCGGGAAATCCGACTCACACCTCCCCCCATGTAGAACGTATGACGGTTATTTCTTTTCGGGTGATTCACAATCCCTCTGAAATCTCTTCAACGTTCAAGCGCCAAATTCAGCTCAAAAGTGATGTATGCAGCACACAGACTATCTACAGCGCACAGGTTGCCGTTATCTCCGAATTTCTACTCATATTTTTGTTTGGCTTGATTACAGTAAACCGCATTTAAATTTCCTTGACGGAAACAATAGCCATGTAAATGTTTACTACATTTTCATGTGTGCCTACGAGAATTTTATTTGGATAGATAAGAGGAGTGCTACACAACGGTTTAGTAGATCTTTGGGGTTGTTCAGTTAAAAATTAATTATTTGTAAAAAGACGTGTTAAAATTTATTAAGACTAAATACAGGCGTCCATGCAAAAGGAGCGTTACATAATTCGAATCAATCTATTAGTTGTTTCAGTACAGCTCCTTATAGGAGACAATAATTGGTGAGTAAATTCGGGAAATATTTGCTACTGTTCAGTTTAAAAAGTTCCGTCTTTCCATTCCACGTCTAAAAATATACAGCTTAAACGTATAAAAATATAATTCTGCCTGTTACTTTTTATCGATTTGGAACTTGGTCATTTGTCTAAAGGAAAGGGTACTCTTTTAGGGTGGCTTGATAATAAGTGTTGACGTGAATATTTTGACTCTAAGAGGGAGTAAGTAATCCAAGGCTGATAAAAAGCATAATGATGAGCTTTATAATTTGTATTCATATGACTAATTAACTCCGGGAGCCCAGTTTTGTTCTGAAGATCATTTTTCACGGCATATTACGAAACCCGAAGCTTTTTTCCTGTTTCCATCCACTTGTCCTTATCCTAAGCGAGATTAATCCATTACTCGCCCTCTCATCTTATTTCTTTAGGATTCATTTCAATATTATCCTCCTGTCTAGGCCTAGGTATTCCAAGTGTTCTCCTTACTTAACGTTTTTTTTTTAACCAAACCCCTGTATCTAGTATTTCTTTCCTTTCCCGTACCACACGTCCCTCCATCTTTTCCTCTTGATTTGATCATACGGTCTCTGTTTGGTGAGGAAGACAAATTATAATGTTTTTCTCTCTGATATTTTCTTCCATCTCCTCTTACTTTCTCACCCTTGGCCCCGCATACCTTTCTTAGCATCCCATTCGCTACAACTTCATTATGTGTTCTTCCATTAATTAGAGGGACAAAGTTTTTTATCGCCACAAAAAGACGAGCAAAAATGAAATTCTTTATATATGTATTTATCCTTATATTATTGCACATAAAACGGGAAGGCAAAACTTCCCGAATCAAATGATATTAGTAATTACAATTTATTAATACAGCCATCGCAATACAGAACCCAGTTTATAGAATTGTAATATTTACTTTCACTTTCCCAACATGTTTCGATTACTTCTTTCCGTATGTTTATGTTCTGTCTTCTTTTATTTTCCAGTGACTAGTAATACATAAACAGAAACATGATTAATTTTCGAGCGTTCTCTAAAAGTTTTCTAGTCATTAATGGTGTTATTTTCGTTTTAATTTTCAATGTTTGAAACTTGCAGTTGGATTGCTTCGGGTGGTGAGAGACGAATTGTGTCACACGTGAAAGCCACATACACAAGCAAGATATATTCGGCTGGTAACATCTACAGGGTTGCTGAGGTGGATTGTTTAGGTGGGAGATACATTGCTGGGAGATGGATTGCTGCAGCTCAGTACCATGTCCGATAGGGGGTGGGGGGCTGAGGAAATTAACGGCACTGAACTCTAGGGTTCAATTACCCGAAAGTTTGTCAAACGTGCACAAGCAGAAGTTTTCAATAATACGTTTATCAGTTTATTGTAAGCTTCAGGAAAATTCCACACGAAGTAAAGGCTATAAGTAGTGTTATTCATATCCGAAGTTATTGTAGTGTACACAATAATGAACTACAAGCTACAGCAATAAAAAAACTTAACAATGGTGGGTAAAAGAAAAATATTAGCACAGGCAGAGAGTAAAGTTTTGTTGATTTTGGAAGGTTACGATGTAAACAGAGGAGAAGGCATGGTCATGAAATAACATTGGTGGATATCAAATATAGGAACACCAAACACTATACAAGCTAACCATTGCGTAGCCATCATAACAACACTGTATGTTAGCGCAGCTATGTGCTTTGCTCTGTATGTGAAATGTTTACATTATCAGCACTAGTATTGGAGTTGGTTTATGTAACTTATTCATCAAAGCCAAGTTCATTCAGCAGTCCATTTCCTCCCCGTTACGAGATTAGTAAATGTGAAGTGAAACGGTTTGTTTTGGTATATAATAGTATGAATGGAATATGCTGCGTCTGTGAGTTCTGCATGTTTATAGGAGGCGCTGCATTAGAGCTCCATGCATTCTTGGCACTGCTTCTGGAATCAGAATTAATTAAAGACAAATTTTCCAAGGATTTAGGTCCTTACTTTTATTGATTACATTTAGTATGTTGCTGCAGCAAAAGCTGCTGTGAAGAAATTCCAAATTTCTTCATTATTTGTACCACCTGAAGCAAATGATATCGCATTGAGCATGGTGACGAGACTACGAACAGGACAGATGAGGAAATGGGATTCTCTTTCTGGCAACAACAAGGGATTTCTCTCTTCTTCTAAGCCTCCAAACCGGTAGCGAAACCCACACGGCATCGTATCCAGTGGGTATCGGAAGATATTTCTTGGGGGTTAAAGTGGGAGTAGTGTGGAGACTCCACTCAAATCCGTTTAATGCCCATATTAACCTACTACCATGTGTAATGTAAACCTTCATGGCGTGAGGCGTAATAAGCAAAGCGATAGTTTTACTCCAAGTACCTCGCTCAATACAGTAACTTTAGATAAAGGTAACAGATGTTCTTTTCTTAGACGGTGATGGGGGTTTGTATTTTGGAGCGCGCATTTTACCACTCACCTAAATCTGGCGCCGAGGTTAAAAAACAGTGAATCTGTACTTCAGCTTTCTTTATACGCCCTCATGCCAAGCTCAGGTACGTTACAGTTCTTTGATACATAACAAATGTCCTAAATTTTACACTTGATAATTGCGGACACAAATCACAATCCGAATCTCATGTAACACACTCATATTCTACAGGGTGATTCTGTCGCTAGAGGCCCCAAACTATTGTCTATAAAAAATTACGTTATTGAGATAATGACTTGAAAATTTATATACACATACCGGGAACGATGCAAAACAGGACCTGCTCATA
>Ga0123354_10013344_pt1 | contig 12741 bp, 10 predicted proteins | sample TergutLab28metaG_2_FD_97872 | JGI IMG/M metagenome (GOLD analysis project Ga0123354, IMG submission 97872) | Labiotermes labralis P4 segment gut microbial communities from Petit-Saut dam, French Guiana - Lab288 P4 | ecosystem: Host-associated > Arthropoda: Insects > Digestive system > Gut ... | reverse complement strand
TTTAAGGGTTTTTACTTTTTCAAAGGTTTTTTTAGCCCCTTTTTTTTTTTCTTTTTTTCCTTGTTTTTGCCCCCCCCCCCCCCACACACACACACACACATTTTTCTCTGAGTTTGCTCTTCGACCGAAATCCTTACCAGCACCCACCAAAACTTCTGCGTTTTTCTTTACATTTTATTTCCTTTACAGTATCAAAGTGTTTGCCCTATAAATTAACACCATTGGGCTATACAAGAATCTGATATGGCCCGTTCAATTTCAGTCCGTCCTGGTTTACTTGCATCTCCCTAGCAGCATGTTCTAGACCAATGGCGGTAAAGCATCACCTCGTTTCAGTCAATTCAGAATACAATTAGAATCAGACAAACCTTTGCCTATCCGAAATTTACTTGGTCTAGACACGTAACAATCAAAATACACACACACACACACACCTTAATTTTACCATTCTGCTACTTACCATCACTCTCCACGTCACAGTTGTGCACATGATCAACAAACGTAACTTCCTGGAACCTACTACTTTCAGAGTAGACTAGCCCGGTATTTAGGATAAGAACATGTCACGCTGATGACAATAAGCACCTGCAGCTCAAACTCTGTCATCTTTCATTTATTAACCAAAGTATGCCAGACTTGGATCCACAGCCTACACTTGTATGCAGTCTATTCGATGTACAGCACTAACTGTATTTTATTTGGTGTTGCACATGCTAAACACGTATTACTGACAACCTGGGCCTGACACCCGCCATAACTGACTACAGGTCACATCACAAAATACCGGTGTTTCTTACATACCTCGGCCATTTGACTGGCCCTCCTCTTAACTTGCTATCAATACGGCAAATCACCAGAACACTACATTACAATATTTGAGTTTAATGCATGACTGACTGACACGCTTCATCACAGTCACGGTCCTTCAATTAAGACACGGACGATTCATACGCGTGGTACAGACATGAGATGCATACGGATTAGTATCCTGGGACATCCTCTCAGAAACCGAGACTAGGAACATCTCATATAACACGACAATAAATTGGGTTTGCTACAAAAAAGGCGACAGGGAATTTCATTTATTATGTTGATCCAATACAGGCATCGTAGCCTGCAGGTACAGTAACTAAAGAACACATTTCAAGGTGCAGAACGTTCTCTGACAGATGTATGACTTTATAAGAATCTGCTTGTTGTTACAGAGCCCGAGATTCATCATTAACCTAAAACACACACACACACACAATATCCAATCGTTTATAGGATCTGTTCAATGCAATTCACTTACCCAAAACCAATCTTCCCGTCAGACTAGATTCTCCAGCCGTAGCTTGCCTCGCGTGTAAGCCTATCACATGTCCAGCCTTTAACTGCTGTTCCTTGTCTTGGCAGCGTCCGAGATAGTAAGTCTGATTTTAGATGGTCACTGCCATTTTGTGCCCCATGAAACTCAGAGGGGTTGGGGGTGTATCAGAATTACATGAGCCTCTATTTTTAGTATCCTACCAAAATCAAATGGATAGAACATTATGACCCTCCTCGTCACGCTATTTCTGTACTTCGCCTGTGAGTTACTAGTATTCTGACACTTTGATCATAAACATCAAACAATCGCACAATACTTTATCTTTTACACTAACGGTTAGACAGAAGCGTAATAAAAGGTTTTGATGAAATTATATAAGATATGAACCGAATTTACTGTTTATATTTTCGGGATCAATTTATAAAAGCAGGCCTCCCTATTACATTCACATGCACGTGTAGCGCGGGTTGACTTTTTTTTTTAACTGAATAAGTGACTGTCATAACATTCGGTACATACGCAATGCATAAACAAATCACTAAAACTTATACTTGTAATACGTAAATGTCCTAATCAAGAACACCAACATGACGGCAGGGCGAATTTCTGAGGTGGAAGCGAAAGCAGAGCCACATACTACAGGGCCCTGAAATTTTGTATGGTCATGCATCTTCGAAAAATGTGTCATTGTTGCGTACAACGCAAAACACAATGGCGGACGTTGAGAACCTGAATTCAGTTTTAGATCTGACGGCGAAAATTAAACATATTTTCCAAGCCACCCACATGAAATTTGGTATGAATAGGGGTCCACAAATTTTCCCAAAATGTAGTAACCGCCTTGAGATTCCAAGCACCAGAAGACTGGTATGAAGTAACTTCCATACTGAAGACCCACACTGCTGGAGTGCCATGCAAACCTCAGTGTTATCGGTGTTTTCTGATCGGTGCATGTAAACCGATACACTCTGGCACGTGAAGAAAAAAATAACTATGAAGAAAATATTAGGTGCCACTCTACAAAATTCAGTCGCTTGGACGACCGGGCGCCCTGAGATTTGTGCGCCCTCGGTATGAGGATAAGTTATAATCATACGACAGTTCAATTTGAATCACACTGTAAGTTACTAACCATTAAAAATGTGGCAGGGATGCGGAACTTTGAGATTATATCTGGCAAGTCTAACGTCCAGCAAGTGAGTGTGGAAATTATGAACAGGACTGTATTAGGCTCAAATTAATAATTCAGAATTCCTGCTACTTCAAAGCATTTGAATGAAAGGCCGCCTGAACGATTTCCTTTGTCTGTAACGTGTTCTTGAAACATTTGAAGCCTTCAAGATATAAAAACAAATTAAAAAACATGCAGGAGACGAAATTATCCGATCTAAGATAGTAATTATTACACCACGCCACACTTACACTACGCTTATGTGCCGATTTTAAACACAAACCGGAACACGATAAGAACTACATAAAATTTCTGTGAAGTGTGTAATTACAATGTAAGTGTGTAATTAGTTTAATGAAGAGGCTATGTACCACTATGCCAACTTAATCACGAAAAATAAACATGTACCACTGACCGTTTCATCAGGTTAACAGTAACATCTATTTTCGGTTACAAATATCCTAATCTACATTTAAGAATAAAAACGTCGATAATTCAATATCGCGAAATAACTTATTACGAATGTGGGGCTCGGTAAGGTAATTACCAATTAACACACATCGGAACTTTATACGATACTGCGTCAGGTAAGTTCACGTAACTTCTCACAGTCCCAGCACTTCCTTAAAATACAAACCACAGACGTCTTCACATCTTCTTCTCCTCTTTCGAAAAAACTAAATTCCGAAGACACTTCTACTCTCTTTCTTTCTAGCTACAAGTTCAGCTTACTACAGCCTACCTTTATTTCACCATCCTAACAATACTATGTGCCTGTCCCAGTGGCCGCGCGTTCTAAGGCGTGGGTCTGCGGCCACTCATCTGCTGGGATTGTGGGCTCGAATCCCAACGGGGACATGGATGTTTGTCTGTTGTGATTGTTTGTTGTCAGGTAGAGCCTCTGCGACGAGCTGATCACTCGTCCAGAGGAGTCCTACTGACTGTGATGCATCGTTGTGTGTGTTCTAGAAACCTCGTGAATGAGGAGGCCCTGGCCCACTGCGGGCTGTCGCGCCAAAAACAAACAAAACAATATGCGACATGTATAACGCAGATGATTTTTAATGAAACATGCTAAATTTTCTATACACGTCATCACTCTTATACTCGGGACATTTTTCTGAGCACTTTTCGAGAACTTGTAAGTTATTACTGAGTCACAGCAAGACATCACGTTATGGAAACGAGATGGGAAAACAGTTTCTGAAATTAACGGTTACAAGAAGTACAACTATATTTTGGGCTGCTTGGCCGTGACGACGAATGCATTACATTCTTTCGAAACGTTGGTAACTACTCGTCCAAAGACACAGCATCACATCGCGGCACCCCTGCAACCGCAGCAACACCTACGTGAGAAACTCAAAACTACTCCTAAAATCACTCAGTTATTATACCAACTAATGCACTTATATAAATTTACACATGAAAACACTAAAACTGCTCCGACATGTTTCGGTCCTAAGACCATCATCAGGAAGCTGTATTTCTTTGCCTTGCTAAAGTCACATTAAAAGCCACATTAAAACCAGTAATAAATTAACTTCGTTGTACAGCTCCCTGATGATGGTCTTAGGACCGAAACATGTCGGAGCAGTTTTAGTGTTTTTGATGTATAAATTTTATATAAGTGCATTAGTTGGTATAATAATTGAGTGACTCGACAACATGCACGGTTTAACAATGAAAATACTCCTAAAATGTTTACAGAGACGAATTCTAGAATTGGAAATTAAATTTGTCTTTGTTGTAGCCCACAACACGTCGATAGTGGAATCGATACCCTTGCGATATTGTGTAGCATACATTCGTCTTCTACTAAGCTCAACTTAATTACAGATTCCGATGAAACGAAGCAACATCGATGTAGCCAAGGAAATATCGATGCGTAAATTCATACTAAGTAGTATCCCTAATTTAAGCTTCAAAGGAGTAGGCCATAGTAGGAGGGGAAGGGGGGGAGGAAATTGCAGACGGAGAGGTGGTGGTATAAAAGTTTTGAAGTTTGACAGAAAACCGCTGCTACAGACAGCCCGCAGGCGTCGTACTTATTAAACTACCGGACGGTTGCACACCGCACACTCGCTGTGATTCTGGTAAAGATGTTACACTACAAATTCTGAATTGCTAATTTTAAGTTCTCTCCGGAGGATGAACAAACAATAGCCGAAGTCTACTTGTTGGTTTTCAAGGCATGGAACCGGCTTTCGGAATGAAACCACATCAGGGATGAAGATTTTACGACGATTACGAACACATTACGGTTGATATCTGGATATTCACCATCAAGGCAATCGTAAAATTTGCCAAACGTCGGTACGTCTTCACCATGCAATGACTATTCGCTGTACCACTAACCATGGACTCATATCTATCCATCGTCTACTTCTGCTCTAACGTTCTGCTTTCTTCACTGTACTTTTCCAATCTCGGCATTATAATTCAACCCACCCCACATCCAGAATCGCTCTTATTTGTCACAGCAGGCCTACACAAGCAAAACTGTGATGGACTGGCGGTCTGATGCTGGCTTCGGAAACGTTCCCACACAAGAATACACCAGATATCTCCTTCAAAAATTTTATACATTTACTTTTGGAAGCCATTGGACTTGAACTCAAGCTACTTGCCTCCTACTGCATCTACAGATCTTCTGCGATTCGTTCAGTAATACCGAGACGTTTGGAACATGAGATATGATAAAAATGCGTCGACATTTAACTAATATCTCATACAAATGGCATTCCACGCAAATGGACGGGGCTATGAAGAACATGTCCTGCCATGTAACAGCATGTTCAGATAGGTTTATAGATAAATTCTTAGCTTCAGCAGCGTCAAGTCATCAGTCCTTCTGTGACTCGGAGAATTAAGGATGTCGAGTGCCTTAAGTTCTGCGATAGGAAAACTATTTAAAATAACATCTGACGATCTAACAATAAGCCATATATGAGATTTTGACTGGTTACGTCATTTGTAGAGGGACGAACATCCGATAAAAAAAAAAACCACCGTCCTGGGCACCCTTGATAGAAAGAAGCGACAATGAATCGATAATACAACTACGAAACGACGGAAAGACTGACGACTCGTGAAAGGGGAAAAGGATGGGGAGGGTGTAATTCATTACAGCTCATTTCAGGGCATTTTAACCGCAGATTTGGGAATGAGGCCTGTCTCGGTCAAGCCCGCCCTAACGACAACTGGCACACAAAGAAATCCACTTGTCTGTGGCGTACAGCTATCGACCTACTTCCTTCGGATAATTTAAGAACAAAAACAGTCTCAAAAGAAAGGCGTGCATATTAAAATTTTAGAATTTAAGATAAGAGAAGTACATGCCTAAAGTATAAAAAGAGAAGTAAAAAAAGAATATTATCAAACCAGCCATTCTATTTAACTACCTGCTGTTGAGTATAAAATTGTCATGCAGCACTACACAGCACGAATGTAAAAATAAATGATGCAAGTGCATTACACCTGTAGCACTTCCGAAAGAACAAAGTGACTACATTCAGATCGACAAGAGCAGGGCGGCGCCAACAGAATAACAAAGCCGTCAGGATGATGAATGAGAAATTAAAAGGCACATACAAACTTCAAGTGACATAACACAATTACAAGTAAAGATCTTTCCAAACAGCAAAATTTTTAGGAATATATAAGAGCAGCATTCCCAGTTTATGTCACTCCGAAGACGTACAGCAAACCAGACTGGCAAAATGATGGGCCAGACCTATGATATCAAGTATGCTGACACTACAGAAACGGTCTACGATACAAAACAGGTACACGCGATTGGATGAGCTTATGCTGCCGAAACCCATAACCCCATAATGATAACGTGGTTGTTTTGTTGTTGTTGTTGCTGCTGCTGCGTGAAAGAAACAAGCAAACTAGACAAAGTAACGAAGAGGAAAAGTAGAATAAAAATGGAATCAACGGAAGTGTGAAATAATAAAAAAGAGGAAATGATTAGCAATAAACAAAATACAATAAATATATACACGACGGAATAAATCACGAAACAAATGAATATAGGAAGGAAGGATAACGAGTACGCATGTAAGGAAGGGAAAGTAATAAGCACGCAAAGAAAAGTAATAAAGAAACAAAGGAAGAGGTGAGAAACAAAAACGTGAAAAGTAATTTCAGTGAGCGGAATACGATAGCCGGCCAGCCGCTAGCACCCGCAGCCTGCCTATCTGTCACACCCAGTATGTCTCTGCCACTTGACAACGCGACTTCACTAATCTCCATCAAGTACAGTCAACTGATGCTGACTGTAGGGTGACCACGGTCATGCTCTGGTTGTTTGGAGGACTATCTACTTGCTTGCTTCTACAACATGACACAAAGGTATCCTGAAACACTAAACTATGACGTATTTCGATGAAGTGTTTTGGAATTCGAAACGTCTGCCTCAGAATGCATAGCTACAAAACATTCCCTTCGTTACAGTGAATGCAACTTGTTCTTTTATCCCAGTGTACAAGACACGGACCTGTCATCAGTACGGAGGAAATTTTGAGTCTCGCCCTATGTTAAAATGATTTAGACTTAACTTTGGCCTATGGAGGGCAACACGGCGCGCCGCTTTACATGAAGGACACTGTGTATTTATAGTCGTACTTAATAATTCATTAGTTTCAAACTTGACCGCAATAAAAACCTGTACCGTGCAATGAACTAGTTAGTCTTCACACCACTTACTCTCCACACGATGGCCCATTAGCCGGGCCCACACATGCGCATCCTGCTGCGACATGAACAGCGCAACCCAACAGCTGGGGACTACGCTCGCCCCACAACGTCTAGCGGCGGGCCAGACGGCGCCCATTCGGACTAACGGGTTGCACGCTTGTGTTCCATCCAGCCCAGAATTGCACAACTTCCATACGCGCTCAAAGCGTCCACATTCACTCCAACGGAGCACACTAACATACTTTGGGGTTCGCCGAAAATTCGACAGAAGCGCGGATAGGCCGTATCGCGAAACCAGAATGAGCGAACGTCGTCGTCGTCGTCGTCGTTGTTGTTCTTGCCGCCGCTGCTACTACTACTACTACACCTGCGCATTACGTTACGGCAGAATGTGCAGGTGTTGTGCCCGGATGTGCGGCGCATATCCTGAAGGAGTTTTAGAGAACTCGCATTTATGAAATGCGTCCATTTGTACCGGATGTGTAATTTTGAAGACTTGATTTCTGTTTGGTTACGTCAATGAACATACTATAAAATGGTCGTAACACGGGGATCCGCTTGTCTCTTTAATGTCTGAGCACAGAATTGATCAATTGCACTAACAAAATGTATCATTTACCGTTTTGCGAGGGGGATGCGACCACTTTAATGGCACAGACTGAAAAATAAGGGGTTCAGTTCATTTAAAGGCAAGGTGAAATAAGACAGCAAATACATGAACAGCTATAAACATAAGTGCAAACTATGGTCGTCATAACAGGCTAATCACACTCGTAATGCCCGTATTGTTTTGGGGAACGTTTCATGTTACATTCTCGGCCTGAAGTAGGGCTGTCTGAAGGGGGGGGGGGTAGCACAAAGGTAATGGTATGGGGCAATATAGAGGGACGAATAAGCGATACCTAAAATAGAGAACTACCAACTGCAGATTCTACTGTACTTCCGAACGGAAAGGCAAGACCGCATCAATGTTTCAATCGTGGACAGTTCAGCTCTTTTTCGTTCCGTTTTGTAATCAGGTACCATAAAACAAGACAATATGCTCCTTCACAATATGCGATACACTTAACTGCGATTCAATCTTTTAACTGAATAACGGGTCTTTCTAAAATTACCATCGCTGACTCATTCTTCCCTATAGAGATTAACACTTGTTAAAACACACTCAATTGTTGAAACGAATGCGAAGGGGTTCGTGGATTTGCAACTTATTTAACAATGCTCTTTTCGGCTGTACAAATAAAGGGCAATGAGATGGATGGGGCATGTAGCACGTATGGGCAGAAGAGAAATGCAAACATGAAACCTGAAGATAACAGACAGCTTGGAAGACCTTGACGTCTATGGGAGAATAATATTAAAAAGGATCTCAAATAAATAGGATTGGAGGGCGTGGGATGGATTAATTTGGTCCAGGCAGGGACACCTGGCGGGCCGCTGTCGACATGCTAATGTACCTTCGCCTTCCACACAATGCGCGAAATTTATTGACTGACTGCGAACTGTAAGCTTCCCAAGAATGACTCTCCTCCACGGAGTTAGCCAATTATCCGTATCACTTGCATGGTTATGTAAGGTACGGTGAGGCGTAATAGCGTTTACGAACGATGAACTGTGGAAGAAGCGTCAAGAGATTCTGTAAGGCACAGCCGCGCGAAACGTCTCAAACACAATGCTCAGTCGGGACAGCGAGGGAAACCCGAAATGCACACACAGAATAGTTAATATGGAACTAGAGCGTATTACGGTGGAAAGTTGGATAAATCCAGGAGTTTGGCAACAGATTACCGGATGATACGGACTGTCTCAGACGTATCTTCCAGACAGCTTGTGAAGAGTCAGCGGGATGTTCTTCGAATGTTTCTAGGGATTTAAACGTATTAAAGAAGCTTCAGTCTCGAGGGCATTTATCGGAGTTTTTACCTGCATTTATCAAGCGTAAAGTGAGCTGAACTTACCTTGCAGCTTGGTGGCGGTGGAGGCGAGAAGACCCTCCAGGGAACGTGAATTGTGGTGCAGTAGGGCCTGGAAGTCCTTACGGACCAACACCCGTAAGTTCGCTTCCATCTCCAAAGTGCAGCAGCTTTGTGCTGACTCACAGACACTCAACGACGACCCTGCAATGTGACAGAGGACTGAGTCAAGGTAACAAGAAATGCAGGTGGCATTTGTTTGGAACACCTCATGGGAAAAATTACATAACAACGATGATTTTCAAGATTCAAACTCTGATATGGCGGCGTGTCGACTGGTAAATAGTTAAAGATGTTTCGAAGGCGTTTGACGCCCAATCTTGATTACAGCGGTAAAAGAATGCTTGAACTACCTTGAAGATGGAGACAACAAAATCATCCGAAACGTCTTTAACTATTTACCACCTATACGGTGCCATATCCCAGACAATTTGGAGGTATGTACGTAGTGACCTGTGTTAGCGAGGTATGTACGTAGGTTCATGGCAACTTATTAGTCCCAACTTGTGGTTGCAAATCAATTCGGTCAGTGTTAACGAAAAAATTACATAACAAAGCGTCTCATAGTTCTTGCATTTATTCTTGCAGCTCATTAAATGACAAATGACTCAGGTGACCATGTAGCCTACCTCTACAACGGAGAATAAAGAAAAAAGTCGGCTATTTTCAAAGGAACGAAACAGATTATTAGATGGATAAGGAATTGGAGGGGGACATTTAAGAAACAAAGTGGACTAAAGTTGTTGAGAATAAGGTACGGCGTTGGACCGTTGTGATGATGGTGATGAAAAGTAACGTAAGGAAGGGAACTTGACAAACAGCGACTGTAAGAATATCCCCCGTTGTGGCGTGAAACCATATATGGACACTACTGGTACAATATTTTCTATTCACATACCAACCAAACACACTTATAATGTATATGACATTATAGTCACTTCACTCCGAAATGTTTAGCTATGCCAATGCCATTTTCGGGAAGTACATACCCAGCTTACAGCGAAGTGACTACAATGTCATGTATGTTGTAAGTGCATTTACGATAGTTGGTATACTGAAAAGAAAATTATGGTTCAAAATGCAAGGAGTAAATATATGACAACTAGTACACTGCACGTGTGCGACTCACATGACGTCACGATGTTAGCGATTTTCAAATAAGTGACAAGTTTCACTGTCTATACACACGTTCAACGCCCCCTCTGACGAATCAGACCATCTACCTCAATGTCATTTAGAAATCCAGTACGATGAGATGCCGAGAACCGAAAAATGTCACCAGTTTCTTCTCAAAATTTGCTTCGTACTGTCAAAAGATCACCTTTTATCCTTTCTGAACCAAATAAAAGCTCTGAAGCGTAAAACAGTCGTGTCAGCCTTGCACCCAAACGACACTGTCTCACGATATATGTTCAGACTGCGTCTCGGACCGAAGTTCGAAGGCTTAAGTTCGAATCTTCAGTGAGACGACTCTACGTCCTTAGTCACTTCCATTCATGTGTACAGTGAGCAACTGAACAAACCCTCAATGAACGGCAAAAGTGAAGCCATTTGAAGACTGGCGTTTATCTAAATTACTTGTAAAATTAATTTTCCACCTCACACAACATTTAGCCCGCGTCTATTAGGCAGGCCAGTCGGTTAAAGCAGTTTAGCGAAATAATTGGTATTTACTGAGAGCCATACGACACACAAATACACACCACATGGTAGAATGCAGCTTTTCATGTTACAGCACGTATTACGGAATCGTTACCACTTGGTTCGAACTATTAATGAACAAAGGAATTAGTTTACCTTTACATTTTGGTGACATCTCGTTTTAGGCTAAATGTGAAAATGTACACGTACACTATACAGTATAGGCTATTATCGGAGTAAAACAACACAGCGCCCAAAGTTATTACTAAAATAGTTGCAACAAGTTTCGACCTGGTAAGGACATCTTCAGGGACGTTCCTACAAATATTCAGCTAGCTGAAGTTCACAAATTCACACATTATATAACGACAGTTATCATATAACCCATATAGCTGAAAGTGTAGAGTTTAATTCATTAATGTTTACTTTCGAACTATGTAAATAATGGACAAAGCGCATTCTAACTTTACGCTATTAGCTTCATGGTTATCATCATTCTGTAACTTTCAAATATCAAGAGTACTTTAGTAATTTTATTTAGATCTACTTGCAATAATTTTAAATTCCATGCGGTCATTTTACACACCCTGTGACATCACATCACGTTAAATTCGTGTGCCATTCAGATCGGGGCACAATATATTTACCTGTCTGTTTACAGTAAATCCCCACCTGTGTCGCAGGTAAACACTGGGATCATAACAAATCCTTGCGCCTGCATATTTATTAACTAGAGCACATGTTTCGAAGCAATTTAATCAGGTGTACGGTAAAAACAGACAAAAGGAACATAAATGCCAAGAGGCCAAAGTTGAAACCATTCAACCCTTTCCAGTTCAATCCCTGCCCTTCGATGCAATTAAACTTCATTGGGTCCTTTAACTGTTGACAGGGCTTTTACAAGGATGGACCAGACACAGCCGGTGTGCCAGTTAAAACAACCTGCGATGACCGCCTACTGGAAAATTTTGCAACTTGAACAGAACTGCAGCACCGCAGAACGTTGTAGCAAATAATCATAGACTCAAACCTATCTGCGTCCCGTCTTCCACGACGTAGGGATGTTCGCTTTCTCTCGCTAAATAATGCAACTGGCATGTTCTGAACGGGAGTTTCAGGGTCTAAAACACCATGAGAAAGTATTTCCACTTTCTCGTTTTTCATCTTTTATCATCCATGTTCTCTTTCTCATCTACGTCGTAATTCTTCTCTTCAAGTTTGCCTTGTACGTATTTAATCTGCATACCTTGTCCACATTTTATCATTCTTTTACTACCTGTATGCGTTTTTCTTTTACGTCTTTCACAATCATTTGCTGTATCATCAACACATTAGTTTTACTTTCTTACTCTAACCATATTACTATCACCACCACCACAGCCGCCGCCACCACCATCACATTCTCCTCCTCCTCCTCCTCCTCTATTACTGGGTATACAAAGTGCGAAGATGAGCTGGACGAGCTCAGCCGCCGGTACAGGAACCGATTACAGGCTAGGTAACAGCAGCTCAATACCATGAGGGACAGCATGCTGTTTCTTAGCTACCACTTCGAGATTATCCCCAGAGCCTAATAAAATGTGCATCAGATATCTTCCTTCAGATGCAAACGGCTGGAGCTGGAAACTGAAAACTCGCCCCATTCTAGTGGCGATTCTTAAACGTGCGAGAGGGCATGCTTGTTAGGCGAACGGGCAACTTAACATAAATTCATGAATAAGTTTATCCGTCTTGAGCTTGAGATCTTCGCTCTTTTGGGATATTACGCAGCGTTTATCGGTAGTTAGCGACGTTTCGGGACAACCTATCGGTCCCATGTTCAAAGGTAAACAATCCAGACTAAGTGAAGCTTGAACAAGGAATCGACAGGTTGTCCCGAAACTCCTGCGTTAACATCCCAGAAGAGCGAAGGCCTCATTCACACCGCAAGCGGAAGCGGAAGC
>Ga0123354_10013343_pt1 | contig 12741 bp, 21 predicted proteins | sample TergutLab28metaG_2_FD_97872 | JGI IMG/M metagenome (GOLD analysis project Ga0123354, IMG submission 97872) | Labiotermes labralis P4 segment gut microbial communities from Petit-Saut dam, French Guiana - Lab288 P4 | ecosystem: Host-associated > Arthropoda: Insects > Digestive system > Gut ... | reverse complement strand
ATGTCGCGCACCGAGTGGTTTAAAGAAGGGCGGGTTCCTTTGCACACTCTTCGTGCTGATATTGATTACGGAACCGCCGAAGCAAAAACCACTTATGGGATTATTGGCGTTAAGGTATGGATTTTTAAAGGTGAAATCCTTTCAGACTCCACACCGATTGCTGAACAAATTTCACAAACAAATTGACCTGCAGTTGTGCGGTCTGTTGGCCTATGCCTATAGGAGTTCGAAATCATGTTAAGTCCTCGCAAAGTTAAGCATAGAAAGCAATTCAAAGGAAGAATGCGCGGAGCAGCATACAGCGGTTCTGACTTGGCTTTTGGAGAATTTGCCCTAAAAGCTTTGGGGTGCGGCCGGATGACTTCCCAACAAATAGAAGCTGCTCGAATCGCTATAAACCGGAAAGTGAAACGTGGTGGTCAGCTTTGGATACGGATTTTTCCTGATAAACCGATTACCAAAAAACCTGCCGAGACGCGGATGGGTAAAGGAAAGGGGTCGCCTGAATATTGGGTTGCAACAATTCGTCCGGGAAGAATTTTATATGAAATTAAAGGGGTGCCCGAGGAATTGGCCCTCGAAGCTCTGAAATTGGCAAGTTTTAAGTTGCCTTTTCCAACCACAGTCGTCAGCAAGAGTAATTCGATATGAAAGTAAAAGAACTTAGATCTCTTTCTGTTGAGGATCTTCTGAAGAAAAATGCTGAACTGCGTGAAGACCTTTTTAAATTACGGTTTCAGCATGGTATTCGTCGACTTGAAAATCCTGCAAAGCTTGGCCTTTTGAGAAAAGATATAGCTCGGATTCAAACCTTGCTTGCTGAGAAAAAAAATAAATAATTTCATAACTTCAATCATTGTTCTTGGATGAAAAAATGAGCGAACAAGTAAAGAAAACACGGCAAGGCTTTGTTGTCAGCAATAAGATGGATAAGAGCGTTGTCGTGGTTGTTGAGCGCAAGATACCGCATAAACTTTACGGGAAATATATTCGGCGACAGGTCAGATATATGGCTCATGACGCCACGAACCAATGTCAGATCGGTGATTTAGTTCTGATAGAGGAATGCCGTCCATTATCAAAAAGAAAACGATGGCTTGTACGTAACATTATTGAACGTGCCGCTTAGTGTGGCTTATGAACAAACGAACAGCTTACGTGTTGATTTGAGTCGATAATCGGGTGAGGTCATGATCCAGACAGAAACTGTTTTAAATGTTGCCGATAACTCCGGCGCCAAAAAAGTGCTCTGCATTCGAGTCTTGGGAGGAACCAGGAAGCGGTACGCCAGTATTGGCGACATCATCGTTGTCACCGTGAAAGAAGCGATACCACACGCGAAGGTAAAAAAAGGCGACGTGCTGAACGCTGTGGTTGTACGTACCGTTAAGTCGATCAAACGGCCCGAGGATACTAACGTTAAATTTGACGAAAATGCGGCTGTCTTGTTGGCAAATAACGGTGAACCTATAGGTACTCGTATCTTTGGGCCGATTGCTCGAGAGCTTCGTTCACTCGGCTTTATGAAAATTATATCTCTTGCTCCAGAAGTACTTTAATTGAAATTTTATAATCAGAGCAAAGTTGAGGACATATAATAATGAGCCAAGGACGCACGAGCTTGCGGGTCAACGATAAGGTTGAAGTCATTGCCGGCAAGGATAAAGGAAGAGTTGGAAAGGTTTTGCGCATCGATAAAGATAAAAATCGTGTAGTTGTCGAGCGCATTAACATGATTAAAAAACATCAAAAGGCAACAGCATCGCAATCCGGTCAGATCATTGAGAAAGAGGCATCGATACATCTTTCAAATGTAATGCTTGTTTGTCCCGAATGCGCTGAAACAGTAAGGATTGGGATAAAATTGCTGGAAGACGAAACAAAAGTTCGTGTATGTAAAAAGTGCCAAGCAACAATTGCAACTGCAAGCAAATAATTTTGTTTGTTTACGGAGTACATAATGGCCACGCTAAAAGAACAGTATGAGAATGAATTGAAAGGGGCCCTTCAGAAGCAATTGGGTATAACCAATGTCATGGACATACCAAAAATTGAAAAAATTGTTCTGAATATGGGCCTAGGGGATGCGGTTCAAAATCCTAAAGTTGTTGAGAAGGCTGCTCAGGAGCTTACTTTAATAGCTGGCCAAAAAGCAGTGGTGACCAAAGCGAAAAAGTCCATCGCCACTTTTAAGTTGCGTGCCGGTATGCCTATTGGCGCCCGGGTCACGCTCCGTAAGGATAGGATGTACGATTTTCTTTCCAAGCTCATCAACATTGCCTTGCCAAGAGTACGTGACTTTCGAGGCGTATCTCCGAAGGGATTTGACGGCAAAGGAAATTTTTCCATGGGCGTCACTGAACATATTATTTTTCCGGAGATTGATTATGACAAAATCGATCAGATTCGTGGACTGAATGTCACCATAGTCACCTCGGCCAAAAACGATGATGGCGCCAAAGCATTGTTGAATGCCATTGGAATGCCATTCAGAAAGAAATAATATTCGTAGAGTCGTCTATTTTTGAGGAGGAATCTGTGGCAAAAAAATCACTCATTGCCAAGGCAAGTCGCAAGCCCAAGTTTTCAGTGCGCGCATACAACCGTTGCCCCCTGTGCGGGCGAGCTCGTGCTTATTTTCGCAAATTCGGGTTGTGCCGATTATGCTTCCGTAAACTCGCATCCCAGGGCGAAATCACCGGAGTCACCAAATCGAGTTGGTAAAGCTTGATCGTTTTGAGTAATCAGTAGTTAATCCAAGCAAGAGGAACGTTCAATGTCCATGAGTGATCCGTTGGCAGACATGCTGACAAGAATACGGAATGCCACCAAATCTCGTTTTCGTACTGTTGAGATGCCGCTTTCAAAGTTGAAAGTGAGTGTTGCCAACGTATTGAAGAAAGAAGGATTTATTGAGGAATATCATATTATTGGTGATGGGCCTCAGGGTACATTGAAAATCGATCTGAAATACGGATCCAACAACGAACGCGTTATCAATGGCGTTCGTCGTGTGAGCAAACCAGGGCACCGTCAGTACAAGCCGAGTGATAAGATTCCGAAAGTCATGAGCGGTCTTGGGGTCGCCATTCTAACTACTTCCCATGGTGTCATTACAGACAAGGAAGCGCGGCAGTTGAACGTTGGCGGTGAAGTGCTGTGTGAAGTCTGGTGAGATACGATTGTATTTTGTAAAAGGAGAACAGCATGTCCAGAATCGGTAAACAACCGATACCAATTCCTAATGGTGTCAAGGTTGAGATACAGGGGACAAGTATCAAGGTCTCGGGGAGCAAAGGAATCCTTGAGCGTTCTGTCCGGCCTGAGATTGAGATAAAGATGGAGGATAATCATCTCGTTTGCATTCCTAAGGGAACGAGTAAACGTGTTATGGCTTTTTGGGGAATGACTCGTTCGCTTGTGAGCAACATGGTTGTCGGAGTCAATCAAGGATTTGCGAAGAAGCTGATGGTCGAAGGCGTCGGCTACCGCGCAAACGTTGCTGACCGTACGCTTTCTCTGAATGTCGGTTATTCCAGTGCGGTTGATTACGTCTTGCCCGAGGGTATTTCCGCCACGGTTGACAAAGACAATTCGATCACCTTGCAAGGTATTGATAAAGAGCTGGTTGGCTTGACCGCTGCGCAAATTAGAGATATCCGGAAACCTGAACCCTATAAGGGTAAAGGAATTCGCTACGAGAATGAGCACATCGTCCGCAAGATCGGTAAAGCAGGCGGTAAAAAATAATCTCCATAAGTGGTCAATGAGAATGGCTAAGACAAACCCAAAAGTTATAGCACGGAAAAAGCGGGTTCGGAGAATTCGGGTTAAAATCTCTGGAACTGCTGAACGGCCTCGGATGAGCGTGTATCGGAGTAACAGACACATTTATGTGCAGCTTATCGATGATGCGAAAGGGCGAACTTTGGTTGCCTTGTCTACTGAGGACAAGGTTTTTGATGGCAGCGAGTTGAATGGAAAATGTGCGCGAGCCAAAAAGATTGGTCTGCTCATAGCTGAAAAAGCCAAAGCTGCAGGAATCGATAAAGTTGTCTTTGATCGCAGTGGCTATTTGTATCATGGCAGAGTCAAGTCGCTATCCGATGGCGCTCGCGAAGGCGGGCTGGAATTCTAGCAGGTATTGTTTTCTCTTTCGTCGATTAGATAACCGAATGGGGGTGTTTCTTGGCTGAATTTAAGCGGGCAAAGGAAGGAGTGCAGGAAGAACTCGTTGAAAAAATAGTTTATATCAATCGAGTTGCCAAGGTCGTTAAAGGTGGTCGTCGTTTTAGTTTCAGCGCCATTGTTGTGGTTGGTGACGGGAACGGTAAAGTTGGCTATGGATTGGGCAAGGCCAACCAGGTGCCTGAAGCAATTCGTAAAGGAATAGAGCAAGCACGAAAAGACATGCAGAATGTCTCGTTGACTGATGTGTCAATCCCTCACGATATAATCGGTAAGTTTAAGTCGGGAAGCGTTATGCTGAAACCGGCTTCTGACGGTACCGGCGTGATTGCCGGCGGCGCTGTCCGTGCGGTCCTTGAAGCAGCCGGCGTCCAGAATATTTTGACCAAGTGTCTTGGCTCGAACAATCCGCACAATTTGGTGAAGGCAACCTTAGACGGCTTGAGAAAATTGAGAACAGCCGAGCAGATTGCAAAGTTACGCAACCAAAAAGTTGAAGAATTGGTCGCTTAACATCTCATAACGGGAAGGATTCGCCATGAAGGATACAGTCACATATTCGCAAATTAAAAGCTATATAGGCAGCACCAAGACTATCCGTTCAACTCTCATTGGACTCGGACTCACGAAAATGCATAAAACTGTAACCAGAAAAGATACCTCTGAGTTGCGTGGGATGTTGTCCAAGGTTCAGCATCTTGTCAAGATCGAGGAGTAACCCATGCTCACATTAAATAATCTCACCCCAAACGAAGGGGCACGAAAAGCCAAAAAGCGTGTGGGCCGGGGCCCAGGAAGCGGCAGCGGCAAGACGGCGGCGCGCGGTCATAAAGGGGCTCGTGCTCGGTCAGGCTACAGTGCTCGGCCCGGTTTTGAAGGCGGGCAAATGCCGTTACATCGTCGGCTTCCGAAAAGAGGGTTTAACAATATCTTTAAAAAAGTGTGCACCTTGATTTCTCTGGATCAACTCAATGCCTTCGATGCTGACACTGTTGTTGACTATGAAGCATTGGTTGCCGCTGGGTATGTGAAAAAGGCGGGACCGGTCAAGGTGCTGGCTAATGGAGAGATCAGCAAGGCGCTTAAAGTGCGGGTTGATAAGGTGAGTCAGGGAGCCAAAGATAAAATAATCGCCGCAGGTGGTTCAGTCGAGGAATAACGGATGAGCGGTCTCTTCAGCGCAGCCAGTATACCGGAGTTACGCAAGAGAGTGATTTTCACTCTCTTGATGCTTTTGGTCTATAGAATGGGGGTGCAAATTCCTACGCCCGGCATCAACGGTGATGCTCTTGCTGCTTTTTTTGAAAAAAATGCAAGCACACTATTTGGCATGTTTAACATGTTTTCCGGTGGCGCGCTGGAACATTTCTCTATCTTTGCATTAGGAATCATGCCGTATATATCGGCTTCGATCATCATTCAATTGCTTACCGTTGTCGTGCCTCAGCTTGAGGCCCTTTCCAAGGAAGGAGAATCGGGCAAACGAACCATTACAAAATATACTCGATATGGAACTGTTGTCCTTTCCGTGATCCAAGGCTTTTTTATTGCAACCGGTCTGGAAAGCATGACGAGTCCGAATGGAGTTCCCATCGTCATTGACCCCGGTCTTCAATTCAGGTTGATGACTGTGCTTACGCTCACATCAGGTACAGCCTTTATCATGTGGCTCGGTGAGCAAATGACAGAACGCGGCATTGGCAACGGCATATCGATGATCATCTTTTCCGGTATTGTGGCCCGCATGCCCGCTGCGGTTGGCAATACGATTGAGTTAATCAAATCAGAGGCGTTGTCGTTAATTTTCTTGCCGATCATCATCACAATGATGCTTTTGGTGGTGGGTTTTATTATTTTTATTGAAACTTCACAAAGACGCATCCCCATACAATATGCAAAGAGAGTTGTGGGGCGACGCGTTTATGGCGGTCAATCTTCACATCTGCCATTAAAAATCAATGTGTCAGGGGTCATTCCCCCAATTTTTGCATCATCAATCATGATGTTTCCAGCAACCATTGGTTCATTTATTCATATTGATTGGGTGCAACAATTTTCAGCTGCTTTATCACCGGGCACTGTATACTATTATATCATGTATGTTGGCATGATTGTTTTCTTTTGCTTTTTTTATACTGCCGTCACATTTAAGCCCGATGATGTGGCTGAAAATTTAAAGAAGAATGGTGGATTTATTCCAGGTATCAGGCCAGGAAAGAAGACATCGGAATTTCTTGATCATGCTCTTGTTCGTCTTACTGTTGTGGGTGCAGTTTATCTGAGTGTAGTATGCGTCATGCCTACTTTACTTGTTCAACAGCTTAATGTTCCCTTTTATTTTGGCGGAACAGCGTTGCTTATTGTTGTGGGCGTAGCCATTGACACCATAGCCCAGATTGAATCCCATTTGGTCATGCGAAATTACGATGGATTTATGAAATCCGGACGCATTAAAGGAAGGCATTGATCTGTTGTGGCGCATAGTCAGTCTGAGCAAGCGATTACAATTAAAACTCCTGAAGAAATAGAAATTCTTTTTCTGGCAAATCAGATTGTTTCCGGAGTGCTTGAACTCTTAAAATCCAGGGTTGTTGAAGGGGTATCGACTTACGATCTCGATCGTCTGGCTGAAACATACTGTTGTGATCATGGCGCTCAGCCGGCTTTTAAGAACTATAAGGGATTTCCTGCGAGCTTATGCGCGTCTGTAAATGAGGAGGTTGTTCACGGTATCCCTTCGAAGAAAAAAATTCTTCGGCAAGGCGATATTATTTCCCTTGATTTTGGAGTTTGTTATCAAGGCTTTTACGGAGATGCCGCCATCACCGCCGCAGTGGGAAACGTTGGGCCTGAAATCGCGCTTTTGATGGATGTGACAGAAGCTGCACTCCAGAAAGGCATAAAGCAGGCCATAATTGGCAACAGAATTTCCGACATTTCCTGTGCTGTTCAGCAGCATGTTGAGGCGCACGGTTTTTCAGTTGTCCGCCAATTTGTTGGTCATGGCATTGGTTCTAGGCTTCATGAACCTCCTGAGATCCCTAATTTTTATCAGTACCGGCAAGCGTCGCCCAGGATAATGGAGGGAATGGTTTTGGCCATCGAGCCCATGGTCAATATAGGCGGATCAAAGGTGAAAATTCTTCAAGATAAGTGGACGGTGGTGACGGCCGACCGAAAACCTTCTGCCCATTTTGAGCACTCAGTAGCTATCTGTTCTCAAGGGCCCAGAATTCTGAGCATGAGCCCGACGGCATGAGCTTCGCTGGCGGCGATTAAAAATACTTGAAAAAACAGTCTTAATTCGATATTAATCAAAGCTTCGTTTGATCGACCAGGAGTAGAGTAAGTCTATGGCAAAAGAAGAGGCCATTGAAGTTGAGGGGACTATCGTCGAACCCCTGCCCAATGCCATGTTTCAGGTTGAATTAGACAATGGGCATAAGGTATTGGCTCATATTTCCGGCAAGATGCGTATGCATTACATAAAAATTTTGCCGGGAGACAGGGTGACGGTCGAGCTATCTCCTTACGATTTGACAAGGGGAAGAGTGACTTTTCGAGCAAAAGGCGGAAAGGGAAAGAGTAAATAATAGAGCTAGAGGCGTTCTTATGAAGGTTCGGTCATCTGTTAAAAAGATATGCAGCGAATGTAAAATTTTGAAACGAAAAGGCGTCGTTCGGGTCGCTTGTGCGAATAAAAAACATAAACAACGCCAAGGATGAACGGGTCTTGTAACTAACCTGAGCAAGTTTCGAAAAAGGAGCACGAATTTGGCACGCATAGCTGGGGTGGATTTACCACGCAATAAACACATGGATCGAGCGCTGACCTATATTTATGGAATTGGTTTGACGACAGCCCGCCAAATTCTTGATAAGGCAGACCTTCCTTATCAGATGAACAGTGATGATTTAAGTGCTGACGATGTCAATCGGGTTAGAACTATCATAGAAAATGAATGTGTCGTGGAAGGCGACAGACGGCGTGAGGTATCTATGGATATCAAGCGCCTCATGGATCTTGGTTGCTATCGAGGCCGGAGACATAGAAGAGGGTTGCCTGTTAACGGACAGAGAACGAAGACAAATGCTCGTACTCGGAAAGGTCCTCGCAGAGGGGCGGCTGTTCGGAAAAAATAAGTGATATTCTATTGAACCTTTGCTAGGGCGGATCATCAGGAGAGGACATGGCAAAAGCAGGGAAAGTTAACGTTAAAGTTAAGAAAAAAGACAAAAAGAATATCCCGGAAGGCATAGTGTTCATTTATTCGACGTTTAATAATACCGTCGTCACAATCTCCGATCGTCAGGGGAACACTTTGTCTTGGGCAAGCGCCGGCGTTCTTGGATTTAAGGGATCGAGAAAGTCGACGCCGTTTGCCGCTCAGAACGCCTTGAGCGATGCCGTTGCCAAAGCCAAAGAGCACGGTCTTCGCAAAGTTGAGGTTCGGGTGAAAGGGCCCGGTCCGGGGCGTGAGGCAGCACTGCGCGCTTTGACTACCGTTGAACTTGATGTTACCCGCATCGTTGATGTCACCCCACTGCCGCACAACGGTTGTAAGCCTCCCAAAAGAAGGCGTGTGTAGACTGTCTTTTCTTTTCATCTGTTATTGATGTCTTGTTGATGATCCAAGGCAATTATTGGAGGTAAAAGTTGGCTAGATATACAGGAGCATCCTGCAGGCTGTGCAGACGAGAAAATTTGAAGATGTATCTTAAGGGAGATCGCTGTTATTCGGATAAATGTGCATTCGAGAGACGTTCATTTGCCCCAGGACAACATGGTCAGAACCGCTTCAAAAAGGTTTCGGATTATGCTGTTCAGCTCCGGGAAAAGCAAAAAGTAAAACAAATGTACGGTATGCTTGAGGCTCAATTTCGCCGCTACTTTGAAAAAGCCGACAGAGCAAAGGGGGTTACTGGCGAGATTTTGCTGGTCATGTTGGAACGCCGATTTGACAATGCTCTTTACAGGGCAGGTTTTGCCAGCTCACGCGACCAGGCTCGACAAATGGTGCGACATAATCTTTTTACGATTAATGGAAAAAAAGTAAACATTCCTTCGTATCAAGTTAAAGCCGGAGATGTCATTGTTCTGAAAGAAAAAAATCAGAAAAACCCTATTGTCGTTGATAATCTTGAAGGCGCTGTTCGCAGAGGATTACCCAGTTGGCTTAATCTCGATCAAGGTAAATTCCAATGTGTAGTTACAGCACTGCCGAATCGTGATGAAATAACGATGCCCATTCAGGAACAACTCATTGTTGAGTTGTATTCCAAGTAACTTTTATCGTTATAGGTATCGCATGCCACAAGAAATACGGGATGAAAATCCCTTTTACAATAATTGGCATACTCTCATCATTCCTGAGAAGCTTGAAGTTGATGAGAGATCGTTGACCAGTCGTTATGGTAAATTTGTCTGCCAACCTTTGGAAAGAGGATTCGCAACCACAATTGGTAATTCTCTCCGCCGGATTATGTTGTCTTCCATCAGGGGTGCGGCTATCACCTCGGTTCGGTTAGACAACGCATTACATGAATTCACAACTATCGACGGAGTTCATGAAGATGTTGCCGAAATAATCCTTAATTTAAAGCAAATTCGGTTGAAGTTGCATGGCCCGGACTCTCGCGCTGTTATTCTTGAAAAAACAGGTCCCGGTAAGGTTTATGCCAGTGATATAAATGGCGCCCCCTATGTTGAGGTCATGAACCCCGAATTAGTTATTTGCACGATAACAACTGAAACAACTTTTCGTGCCGAGTTGGAAGTGCATTGGGGCAAAGGCTATGTTTCAGCTGAATATAATAAAAAAGAAGGGCAACCGATAGGGGTTATTCCTGTTGATTCAGCTTTTTCACCTATCAAGCAGGTGCAATATGTTGTCAGTCAGGCCCGTGTAGGTCAGCAAACGGATTACGACCGCCTGACGATGGAGATTGAGACCGACGGTAGTGTTGAACCTCAGAATGCATTGGCCTATGCTGCCAAAATTCTGAAGGAACAGATAACGATTTTTATTAATTTTAATGAAGAAATTGCCAAGGCTCCTGATAATACGGACGGAGATGATGACGGCAAAGCCTATCCGCCCTTTTTGGATAAAAACGTTGAGGATCTCGAGCTGTCGGTTCGGTCTGCCAACTGTTTGAAAAATGCTCAGATCCAGTATATTGGGCAACTTGTCACCAAGACTGATGCCGAAATGCTCAAGACGAAAAATTTTGGCCGCAAGTCTTTGAATGAGATCAAAGCGCTGCTTGCGGAACATAATTTAACCTTGGGAATGAAGTACGACGGTTGGGTAATTCCTGAAAAAAGAGAAGATAGGCCCGAGGAATAACCTTTTCTTTTTCGCCCGGGATAAATTTTGCTAACGACGAAAGGATAGACCATGAGACATAGAAAAGCTGGCCGCAGACTTGGCCGTACTTCATCGCATCGTGATGCCATGATGAGGAATATGGTCACTTCGCTCTTGGATCAAGAGCGGATCGTGACCACTGTCGCTAAGGCGAAGGAAGCTCGACGTGTTGCTGAACAGATGATTACGCTGGGGAAGAAGGGCGATTTGCATGCACGGCGACAAGCACTGGCCTACATTCGTTCGAAGAGCATTGTCGCCAAACTTTTTGATCAGCTGAGCAGTCAATATGCCGAACGCCAAGGCGGATATACCCGCATCATCCGTACAGGCTCCCGGATGGGCGATGCCGCACCCATGGCTATTCTCGAGTTGGTTGACTATAGCAAGACCTCTGGCGGCGCAAAAGCTGAACAGACGCAATAAGCGTGTAGTTTTTTTCCTTGATTGCGAGCTGGCACGAACATTTCGTGCCAGCTTTTTTTATCTTTGCTTGAATCACAATGGATTTTGACCATCTTGTACCATCTGACCGCACATTGATTTCGGACGGAACATTTCAGTTTCGTTGTCATGCCGGAGTGCCCTGCTTTCGGAGTTGTTGCTGCAATGTTGACATGCTCTTGTTCCCTTATGATGTCATTTTGCTGAAAAATCATCTGGACATTCCTTCGTCTGAATTTCTCCGTGCCCATACCCGGATTTGCGCGGGAAGCCACCCTTTTTTCCCGGGATTACAATTGAAGATGTTGGATAATGAGCAGCGTTCATGCCCTTTTCTGGTTGAATTGGGCTGCAGCGTGTACGCGAATCGTCCTTCAGCCTGCCGCACCTATCCGCTCGAGCGTGCCGTAGAGCGCCCTGGCAACGACCAACCGCTTCGTATCCATTATTTTCTCACCCATCATTCCTATTGCCTGGGGCATGTTGAAGAGCGCCGCTACTCCATCAAACAATGGGAGCGGGACCAGATGCTTGATGAATGCAATCTGCATAACGACCTTTGGGCCGAGGTCGATGCATTTTTTGCCACCAACCCCTGGGCTGGGGAAGGTGCGGCCGGACCATATCAGCAACTGGCGTTCATGGCGTGCTACAATATAGACGACTTCCGGTCCTATGTTGCTCACCATGATCTTTTGTCGCGATTCAGGCTGCCCAAGGAGGAGAAACGCCGAATTAAGAAGAATGACAGCGCCTTGCTCCGTTTTGGTTTTGCCTGGCTGGAAACAATACTGGGCGGACGCAGAAAGATGATGAGCTGAACCCGCAGTCGGTTTTCGTTGCGAACTGAGGGAGCAAGCAACAGGACACTCTTGAAATTCATGATTTATCGTGATAAGATTAAAAATTCATTTTTCAAGTGCTGGCGCCTTAAGCGGTTGCCAGCGCATCACGCACATCCCTTTGAACAGCCTATGGTGTCCCGTCTCATTGGATGGGATTGGCAGGGGGGTGGAGGAATAACCAAAATAGAGGAGCAGTTATGGCAATGGTCACCATGAGGCAAATGCTTGAGGCCGGACTTCACTTCGGACACCAAACCAGACGATGGAATCCGAAGATGAAACCCTACATCTACGGACCTCGGAATGGCATTTATATCGTTAATCTCGATATCACCATGAAACTGTTTAGAAAAGCGTACGGGGCCATGGTGGATGCAGTCGCGGACGGCGGTTCAGTGCTCTTTGTCTGCACCAAGCGGCAGGGTCAGGTCATCATCCAAGAAGAAGCATCGCGCTGCGGAATGTTCTACATCAACCATCGCTGGTTGGGCGGTATGCTGACCAATTTTCAGACGATCCGCCATTCCGTTGATCGACTCAAGAAGATTGAGGCCATGCAGGCTGACGGATCGATCAATCGCTTTCCCAAGAAGGAAGTGTTGCAAATGGAAAAAGAGCGGATCAAACTTGACCGCAACATCGGCGGCATCAAGAATATGCGCAGTCTGCCTGATGTGCTTTTTGTCATCGATCCGAAAAAGGAAGATATTGCGGTTGAAGAGGCCAACAAGCTCGGCATTCCGGTGATCGCTCTGACCGACACCAACTGCGACCCGGACGGAGTGGATTTCGTCATTCCCGGCAACGACGACGCGATTCGCGCCATCAAGCTGGTTACCTCGATGATGGCTGAGGCTGTCCTGGAAGGAAAATCACGGCGCGGCGAAGAGGCT
>Ga0123354_10013341_pt1 | contig 12741 bp, 12 predicted proteins | sample TergutLab28metaG_2_FD_97872 | JGI IMG/M metagenome (GOLD analysis project Ga0123354, IMG submission 97872) | Labiotermes labralis P4 segment gut microbial communities from Petit-Saut dam, French Guiana - Lab288 P4 | ecosystem: Host-associated > Arthropoda: Insects > Digestive system > Gut ... | reverse complement strand
TACCCCTTCTTAAAGTCACTGATGCCCCTATACAAGTCCCTAATATTTTGGATCTTATTGTTAGTTTCAAGTTCCTCAATTTTAGCTCTCAGATATGCCTTCTTTTTGTTCCTGAAATGCCTGTTAACTTCATGCCTTACCTTGTTCAGATTATCTACATTGCTTTGGCTTGGATCCTGTGAGCACCATTAAGAAGATATATAATACACATTTCTTGCACCCTCTTGATGTGTGTTTAAAGACTTGATTCACAAAACTGTACATTAAACATTTATAGTACTTTGTATGGTAGCAATTCTGGATCCATGGAATGTATGCAAGTATGTAGTGTAGAATTGCTCCACCTTTTATGACACTGTAATCTTAAACAGACCTACTGAATATGTAACATCTTGCCACTGGTATGCAGTCTGAGTAACCAATTCACACCCTTCCATCCAAATTTTCAAAGATGTATTTTAGTATTAAGCATCCCTCTATGCCTATGCCTTGCAAGTTGTCTGTTCCCTTTAGCATTATCAACCCACCTTTGTATGCATTTCATTCTGCCCATGCATGCTATATGCCCTGCATACTTCATTCTCCTTGATCACGTTACTGGTACTTGGCAGAGTGAAATTTATGAAGCTTTTCATTATTATTCTCCAGCCTTCTGTTACTTCATCCATGTAAGGATCAACCATTCCTGCAGCATCACATTCTCGAAATCCCTTAGTCTGTCTTCCTTTGTTCATATAAGAGAGCAAGTTTCAGATAGAAAACAATCTGTAAAACTACAGTTTTATTTTCACCTTTATGTTATTAAGGATGCGTATGTGAAGAAAGATGATTCAGAACTGAGTGATAATAGATCTTTCCCAAATGTAATCTACTTGTGAATTTTGTGAATGTAATTTTGATTTATAACTGTAATTTCTAAATATTTGATAATGGATCACAATTGTCATTTGTATGTTTGCTTGAAACGTGATCAAGGTTTTGGGTTTGGAGAAAATATTCATTATTAATTTTCTGCATCTTAAAATTCCAGAATTAAATGCACTGTGCGCAATTCCTGAACAATATAATGGATTTAATTTTAAAATATGCATGTGGCACCCACAGCCCCACTTACATAATTTGATCATAGTAGTGATTTAAGTATCATTAAAAACAGGCCTATGTGAATGTGTTTCAATGACAAGTGAATTGTACAAACCTGCTGGCCAAATAAAGCTCAGGTTTATAACAGTCCAATATACACTTTATTTTACAATGAACACAACCTTCATCACAAGTATAATCAATATATGTACATAAAATGAATTGGGACAATGATCCATCTTTACTGCAACAAATTTTAATGTGTCAAACTGCTAAATTCTTGAGTGAAGTTGTATGGCTAACCAGTGCCAAATTACAAGAGATGTTTGCTAGATGTCACAGAGGCAAGTTTTTGTGTTAAAGAACCTGGTTTTAGAGAATAATTAGCTAAGATTGTGGTGTTCATGGTAGAGGTTTATCTCAAAGATATGGATAGCAGAATTCTTAAAAATATAGCTTTGTTTAATTGGAAATAAAATGGGAGTGGTTGTTGCCCAGTCTGAGTTACTATGTTGACACATGCCTGGAGGGACAAAGGAAATCAATGAAATACCAAAGTCAGTTAATCAGTCTCCCGGTAAATATACCCCGGTCTGGCATAATATACAGCAGATACCCACTCATCCATGATGTTCAGTCCACAACTTTAATATAACTGCACTGGAATGCTAATTAAACAGGGTAATAAACAATGAAGCGGCTGTAGTAGGTACTTTCCTGTATCAACACATTTACAAAGTTTTCTGAAGCAAGAAAAATGTCAGTCTTTGGGAAATTATTTTGTGCCTTAGAAAAGAAATATGCAGAGCACAGTGCACTGTCTATTGCTATGTACAGTAGACAACTATCAGACCTATCACAATTAAGGTAAACAACATTCCACCAAATAGTATAAACTGGTCTTGGTATGCTCGCTTTTCTATGAAACGCATTGTTGTATTGGACAATCCCAATGTGTTTGCAATGTCATACAGTCGCCTGTGTGCACGTTTGACGGTCATCCGTTGATCTCTTAGGTTTTCCAAAATTCCTGAACCAGACTGTAGTAAGTCATCAACTCCACGACCTGCATTCTGAAAAGGTGAACACATGCACTACTCTGAAAGACAAGGGATCAGACCTTCAGAGAAATAAACCTTATTCCTTAAAAGTAGACTACATTTTTCAGACCCCTCTTTCCCATCTATTTTTCGGTGCTAAGCCAAAACTCTATCTCCATCACTCCTCCATTACTGCATGCAGTGGAACATCAGTATTAACAGATACAGCAATTTTTGTGACAAATTCTTTTCACCAAATATAGGAACTTCATTCACACATATTCAATATATGAGACTGAACCACATATAATTTGAAACACTCATTTCAGCCACATCTATCTTCCCAATTTTCTTTACCCGTGAGGCTGTGTTTTACAACACAAATTATGATTATGTGATGCGATGAACTAGTGATTGCAATGAGCTTACCACACATTCAAAGAAGTTTTACTGGATATGTCTGTGTGTGTGTCTATATGTGTTCAAGGAACCTCAACAATGAAGCAGCCTAGGCCCAAGTTGGGTTGTTGTACCACAGAAAGGATGGAAGTACGAAAAAAGAAAGTTCAATAATTCCTATTTACCGTTTTCAAAAGAAAAAACTTCTGGGATCAGAAACTATTGTACTGTACTTACTTGAATGCAAAATGAGGTTTTTCCCCCCATCACTTGGCTATTGAAAACTTACACATTAACTACAAGGCTTTTTATATATATATATAAACCTTCTACCAATCCACAAATTAAAGATCATAGAAGAGCCATGAACTCAAGCTACTCATACAACAGACACAACACAAAAATCCAGAACAGATGTATTTAAAATTCTTAACACGACTAATACCATCTGTGGAGAAAATTGTGAATCTTCATGGGTTCAAGGAAGTTATAAATCAAGCATTATAAATGTAATATAGTGTCAATGTGCATTATAATATGGCATGGCAGCAGATCTCACTAGAACTGACTGAAGGGTATTAAGAAGTGCTAAATGTTGAAAGCAATGAATAGCAATGATGATATATTGTAGAATAAGATATCAACACTAAATGGTCAAAGTAGATAGAATCTGACATGTATGAAATTGACAGTAAAGTATTTTTCTAAGCAAGTGCTTTTTTTTTTTTGCGGTGTCTTAGATTTGGATTAATACATTTTCCCCTTGGCAGATGTGTTTTATTTGAAGAGGTCGTCTTAGACCAGAGTAATCTTATATTTGGGTAAATATGGTATTTTATGGCAAATGGTATGCAAATAATATGCATTACAAAGTATATGAAGATAGTGGGTAGTATTAATCCACACAACGTAAAGTATAATGCCTTCTATTGTTTGATGACTTAATATATGGTCGAAATAGAAAAAGTAGGTTCCACGACAGAGAATGAATATTCCCAATGAAACAAGTACTTCAGTTCCCTCAGGTCCTACCAACGACACTTTCCAATTGGTACTAACAGGTTTCTGGGCCTGTTTGTTGTATGAACAGCACTGTTTCCAGTATTACCTGCAGGGAATTGTGGTGCTTCTGACTGTGATCCATGAGAATGCTGGTCTCTTTGCAGGTGTTAGGCTGGAACTGGAGGTTCAGCAGAGCTTCTCGTTCCCTCTCCTCTTGCAGACGCTGATATCTGCGATTTCTAAATGTGTCTAACGCTGCCTAAACAAAATACAGTATAAAATGCCATTATAAACTGATGATAAAATGTGAAATCTATCAAGACTTCAGTGTATAATGCAACAGGTAAATCTTATGTATCCTAAGTACAGACATTTATTGCACTAAAAATCATACACAGCATCATGCATATAATCAATTACTTTAAGCATTTTACAATATCTATGAAAGGTATCTGGCATATATACAAGTAAGATAAATGTTAACTTATGCTTGGTCTTCTGGGATGTAGTCTTATAGATGGTTATTGTATGCTTTCTTCTGGGTAATTCCATGGTGTCTGCATACAGATGCCGGGGGAATTACCCAGAAAAAAGCATACAACATTCAGAACATGGGGAAAGTTTGAAATCAAGAATTATAGATGGTTACTTGTATTTCAGAGTAATCTTATGCCTCACTCTTCAGGGATCATTCTTCTTCTTCTTCTTCTTCTTCTTCTTTTGTTGGCATTATAACCCACTAAGGGTTTTAGCCTTCTCAGTGATTTTCTTCCATTCTGTCCTTTCCTTACTCAGTTTTCTCCACCCTCTTATTCCCATCATCCGGATATCTTCTTCAACGTCTTCAATCCATCTTTTCCTTGGTCTTCCTCTGATTCTCCTACCCATTGGCTTCCATTCCAATATTCTTCTAGGCATTCTCCCTCCATCCATCCACATCACATGTCCTAGCCAGGCCATTCTTCTGCTTTTTATAAATCTTACTATGTCTGCACTTCCTATGAGTTCATTCAGTTCATGGTTCTTTCTGATTCTCCAAATTCTATTTTCGTCTTGTACTGGACCAAAAATTCTTCAGGGCTCATTGCCATGACTATACAGTCTCATAAGGTTTTCCTATGGTTAAGCACCACACCATGAGGGATGGCGATAGAGGTAAGAAAGTGAGCTTGACTCTCAACACACTTTGCACATAACAATCCTCTTGTTCCCATTGCATAGGGAACTGTAAGTACCCTACAGCTTTTCAAGCAATGGCCACTGGTTAGGAACTGGAACCATCATATAATGAACAAGATATCCTGACTTACCAAATACAAAGGCAGACTCAACAATTCTGAAATTCAGATTGATACAAGTATAGGGCAAAACTACTGTCTGTAGCCAGTAACATTTATAAGCCTCTTCAAGATCCTAGTCAATTACACATTTGTTTCCCTAGTTGACACAATGGTCTTACTAGCACCATGAAGAAATCTGTGTACTATCAGTACTACAACTGGCTGAAAATGATTAAAAGATCATTACAATCTGGCAGGGACAGCAAAAAACTGTGGTGTATTGTGTCCTGATTTACACATTAAGGAACAAAGCAGACAGATGTGTTGTGACAACTTCTGAATCACAATACTGACAAATAATAAGCATCAGAATATTTTTTTTTGCACAGCTGGATATCGGTTACACATACCATCACATGCTACACAATCAGATCATTGTTGGAAACCCTGCTTCCTTACAATAATTTGGACACATTAGTGCTTGTTATATGGCAAGCAGTTCTATACAAGGTAAAAGGATCATCCAGGTACTCTTAACTGCCTCCCACAAACATCAGTCTTTTGGAGTACTGGTGCATGTATAAACACACTCTTATTACTACAGAATTTACTCAAGCTCCTCTTCTTTATTAGGTCCATACGTTTTCCTCCACTGTACTTACACTATACGTCATCCCAAGTAGAGGGTCAGCCTTACCTGCAAATGCACTCTATCATATTTTAATTGGTCAATTCGAAGTTTTCCATTTGTTCGCCTGTTCAGGGGTTCTTTGTAAATCAGAATGTCCAGTTTTTCACAGTTGCTGAAACAGACAAAAAAACAGCAACTGCATTCACTCATGTTGCATCAAAATCATGTCATCAAACATCACACTACACCCACCTCGTAATAGAGTCTATTCTTGCTTGAATTTCTCTTTCAATTGCATCTGAATTTGTATCACTAGCCTTCTCCAACTTTTCAAAACACTGCTGAGTCTCCTGCACAAGTCGATTTGTTTGATGGTACAGGGGTTCCATTACTTCTTCAATATGAATGCAATACACACTTTATAAACTTTCTGGTGTCCACATCTTGCTACCATCCGGTGGCGACATACGAGCAATACGTGTTACACATGTATGGAAGTTACGTGCTCGTTCACAACCTGTCACTTACCGAGTAACAGCGACAGCCAACTACGCTCTCACTCACGAACCAAGTGGAAGTGTTTTTCTGAAGTTTTCTCGGAAAAAAAAACACGTCTGCTGCACGTAGTCTCGTCACGTTTGTCACCAGATTACGTGTACGAACTGTGTCTGTTACGATCCGTGACTATTGGTTACGAGAGGTGGTACAGAGACCCACATTAATAAACCTGAAATAAGGACGTATGTTTATATTATACCACTTTCCGTTTAGACTAATTACAAACAAACTACGAAGACATGAAAGAATACGAATATTAAACATAAAGAAATTCACTGCAATGCTGTAACCCAAGTAAACCACGGAATCTTTGGAGTGTGATCACGAAACGGGAATGCTACATATACGCTCTAGGTGCTTTAAGTTGAAGGTCGTTCGTTGAAACCCCTGGACAGAAATTTCTTTGTTGGAACAAAATTCGATATGCAGCACAATAACAGCAACGAGAATATTATATAGTATATGGCTGCAGAATTTACGGAACGCGGAAATATTTCTGTAGCAAGCGTCTGTGACTGCCGTCCGAATTGTTTTTCAGTTCTTTTGCCTGAACAATGTCTTTATTTTGCGAAGAACATGTGTATATATACACAATCATTAGCGTAAGAGCAATCCCAATTATTGTATAGTATAATAGACTTTCCTACAAGAATTTATAATAATACGCAAACTATGATTGATAATATTTTCATTACTAAATTTAAAAAAGAAAACTATTCATATCCCCCCCCCCCCAATCAACGGCTTATCCGACCATGATGATCAAGTCCATAGCTTATTCAATATTGTTACTCCAGACGACACTATGAATTTTATACCTATAGAAAAATCAGTACTCACTAAATCAATTTCAAGCTAGCCTAAGTTATGAAACATGGGAAGATGTATTTAGTAATAATGACGATGATACAAATACAGTTTTAATAACTTTTTAAATACCTTCCTCAAGAACTTTTATGCTAGTTTTTCTGCCAAAAAGAACAAAACTATGCAAAATTCTAATGCCTGGATAACAACAGGGATAAAAAGTCATGTAATAATAAAAGGAAATTATACTTACTATGTAGGGAGAGTAATGATCCTAAACTGAAAACACATTATAGGAATTATTGCAAAGCACTATGTAAAGTTATTATAGCAGACAAAAAAATGTACTATAACAATAAATTAGCAAACTCTAACAACAAACCTAAAACAGCTTGGAGTATCATAAAAACAATCACTAATAACAAAAAAAATTGTAATAATATATTAATGATGCATATTGATGGGAAGATTACAACACATTACCAAACTATAGCAGAAAAATTTAATCATTATTATGTCTCTGTTGCCGACAATATTACTAACAATAAGTCCACTACTGACAACTCAAATAAAATCAACCCATTAAATTACTTATATTCCGCATTTAAACAATCTTCCACAAATATCACAGTAAAAAAATACAACTCCTTATGAAATTAAAAAAAAAATTATTAAAGAATTGAAAAGTAAAAAGTCATGTGGATATGATGAAATAATGGTGAGCATTCTAAAAATTAGCAGTCCATTTATTGTATCACCCCTAACATATATTTGTAATAGAATGCTTACAACTGGAACATTTCTGGACAGACTAAAATTTTCAGAAATGAAACCTATGTATAAAAAAGGTGACGAAACACTTAATGCTAATTAGAGGCCCATTTCATTACTGCCTGTTTTATAAAAAATTTTTGAAAGTTTATATATAAAAGACCCTATTATCATATAACTTCAAACAACATATTAGTAAAAGAACAGTTTGGCTTCAGGTGTAACAATTCTACTGAAACAGCTATATATGTACACTAATTAATAACATATTATCATCCCTTAATGACAGAATATTGGTTGGTGGGTTATTCTGTAATTTGAAAAAAGGCTTTCAACTGTGTAAATTATGACATATTGCCATTGAAAATGAAATTTTATGGTACAGTAGGTGTTGCCCACAAATTAATGGAATCCTATCTAAGAAACAGATACCAGAGCCAGAGAGTGACTATAATTGCTTGCAATAATAATAAATGTATATTTCTCTAAATGGGAATAAGTGCAACATGGAGTACAACAGGGTTCAGTCCTTGGACCATTCTTATTTTTAATATATATTAATGATCTTTCCAAGTGTGTGTCAGATAAATCCAGCCCAATTTTATTTGCTGATGACACAAGCTTTGTTATTGCTAACCGTGATAAGGACAAATTTAAATTTAATACTAACGAGGTATTTAATGAAATAAATAAATGGTTTTGCAGTAATTTGTTAATGTTAAACTATGACAAAACACACTTTTTGCAATTTTCAACTAAGACTAATTATGAAATTAATATGCAGGTATCATTCGATGATAAGAAAATTGCTACTGCTTGAAGTTTAAAATTTTTGGGACTAACCATTGACACCACCTTAACTTGGAAGCATCATATTAGTGAACTAACAACTAGATTGAATAAGGCTATGCCATCAGGTCAATTAAGCCATTTATGTCACTAGATGTATTGAGATGTACATACTTTTCTTATGCCCATTAAATTATATCTTGCATTCTGGGGGAACTCTTCACGTAGCGAAGAAATATTTAAAGTTCAGAAAAGAATAATTAGAATAATTATGAACTTGAGTAAGAATGCCTCTGTGTCGGCAACCATTTAAAGAATTAAATATCCTACCAGTTCCGTCCCAATATATACTTTCAGTAGTCCTATTTCTTACTAAAAATAAAGACCAATTTATGACTAACTCACAAATGCATAAAATTACTACAGGGCAAGTTTTTATTTGTACATACCCGCAGCAAATTTGCCAGTATACCAAAAACGTGTTTATTACCAAGGAATCAAGATTTACAACCATTTACCAGAAACTATTAAAGATTTATCTGGTGATAAAAATAAATTTAAACTAGCATTACAAAGATATTTGTTACATAACTCCTACAGCTTAAAGGAATATTTTGATACATAATTAGTGCTGGTATCACATTCAATTTCATTATTACTTAGGCTTATTTTAATTATAGTACCCATAATTACTAGTAACACTAGACTGTGACACTACACTAAGGCACAGTTTATACTGAATGTACACTTGCTTGCTATTATGCTACATGTATACATGACTATTTCCACATCTGTATAAGATTAATGGAATGTGAAATAAATTAAATGAAATGTTATTGAGCCCAGCGATGTGGTAACGGAGGAATGGCTCAACAGATCAAGGGATGTCAGTTAGGTCAGCTCCTTGGATGGTTGGTTTGTATGTGTAGACACAGGACATACATGACGGCATACAGATTGTGTATGAACTACCTATACTCCTAAATAATGCTGCGAGTGGAACATTTTTACACAATTTGGGAACAGTGCAAAGGATTGATTAGATATTTATCCTTGAGGCCCTAATCTGGTGGTGACTGGGCGAATACGTGATATTGTACAAAACATTTACTATATTCTTTATAACAGGAAGTAGTATCATCCTCAGTTAATTCCAAATTTTCTTCCTCATCACATTTCTTGAGGAGGTCTTTATTAGAAATGTAATATAATAATTATACTATGAATTATACAATTATAATTATAATAGTAATAATAATTAGAAATTACAAAATTGGTGGAATATGTAGACAGGAAGGAAGACCCACTAATACAGGTTGTCAGAACACATCAACACAACACCAACTCAGCTGTGTTACAGATAGCTAGATGCCTCAAGACAGAAGTACAGAAAGAAACAAGAAAAATGAAGGACAGCATAGTGGAGAAAACAAAAGAAAGATGACACAGGAAGAGGATGCATGGACAATTGCCACGTAACTTAGATGAAAAGCTGGTGGACATTGAACAGTCATATCGCTGGTTAAAATCTGGTGACATCAAGGGAGAAACAAAAAGTACAATAGTGGCAGCTCAAGACCAAGCAATTAGTACAAACCATTTTAAGAATAAAATTTTGAAGGAAGAAACTGAGAGTAAATGCCGGTTATGTAAGCAACATGAAAAACTATTGACCACTTAACCTCGGGATGCCCCATTTTGGCGAAGAATGAATATTTAATGAGACATGTAAAGTTTGTACACATTTGCACTACTCAATATGCAAAGCCTTAGGCACTGAAACCACTGACAAATGGTACACACACATGCCCAAGCCAGCGTGTGAAGAGGGAGATGTCACAGTGTTGTGGAATCAAGCAGTACATACAGACAGAGAAGTTACAACAAATAGGCCAGATATAATAATTTAAAAACAAAAAAGAGAAAAAAATGCACACTGATAGATGTGGCAATACCTGCAGACAGAAATGTTGTGCAAAAGGAAGTGGAAAAGAAGTTAAAATACAAGAGTTTAAATACAGACATACAATGAATGTGGAACCTGAAATGTACGATCATACCAATAATAATTGGAGCCACCGGAATAGTAACAAGAAGCTTAAGGAAAAATCTGGAAACTGTACCAGGAAAATATTCGATAGATTCACTACAAAAGACATCTATACTTGGAACATCACACATAATATGGAAAGTTCTGCAGTGTGATGCTTAAACCTGAGCAGTGGGGATCACCGCTGGTTCAAGAGAAGTACCAGGCAGAAAAGGCCTGTGACAAGAGACATCCATATAATAATATAATATAATATAATAATAATAATAAAATTATTGTGGCAGAGCTACCAACCTTATTTTACTCTTCAAAATGTCCATGGGCATGCAGCACAATTTCTTGGAAATTTATTGACAATTTGAACACACCCTCAAAAATGTTCACCAGCCCTGATATAGAATCATGTACCTACGTTCATATGTGCTGGTAGTCCCATGTGTTTCAGCCTGTATAGGAAGTTATGGTCTAGCTGTTAAATTCTTCTTTCTAGTGATTGTATTTGTCATGGCTCAGCAGTTCATTCACAGCAACCCACGTAATATTTTCTAGAAGTATGAATGTCTTGAACAATTTTGAATTTCTTGCAGAAAATAAAGACTAAAGTTTTCATAATATTAAAATTAATATTATTATAATTAAGGTATAAATATATAGCAATAATAATTATGGAGGAATTAAAAGTGACGTGGTGTGTGACCTCTACTGGGACAGCATTTTGTTCCTCTATTATTTGGTAGTTCTACCATATTTTAACAAAATGTATACCGTTGTAGGCCTGCATATATACAAATACACATGCTGCTGTTTGTGTGTGTAAACAGGCAAACACACAGAAAGTTACCATTATGTAATGTATACCTGGATTTTGCATATGTATATCTTAACAAATCAGGCAACTGAAACTCATAGTGAAATATATATATATATATTTTTTTGTTGAGCTGTATGGGGGAAGGAAACCATTATTATTATGTAGTGTCCCTACTAGACTCAATAAATTTTTCATATTTCTAAGGGGCTTCTATATCACAGTTTAGAAACACTAATTTCTCAAAACAAAAAACAAATGTGTTATGTGCTCTGAATAGGCATTAATCATGAAACACATTTAATCTTTCTGCTATGTCATTATACACACAAATGCCGTGTTTCTTGCATGATTGGTTTTTGAGTTGGAGTAAGCCATCAGAGGAAAGGTAAAATATGTTTTTGTTATATGAAGTAGGTAAACACATGATAGTTCAGAAGAAAAATTTCCAAACAGTACATATGAAGAAACTGCAGTGTGAATACTAGGAAAAATATGTAACTTGTGGACTTGTTGAGTGCCAGTACTGAAGAAGAATTTCATATATTCATGCAAACATACACTCACACTTGTATGTATAAATGTGTAACAATATGTCTGCATGTTCTGAGGTTTTCACAACAGTGTAATCAAGGATTTCAGTCTCCTCAGAAACAGCAATCTTTACAGTACACATGTAGGTCAGGGGTGCACAAATCATAGGTGCCAGGTCACCTGCGTGACTAAAGTTTTTAGTAGTATAAGCTTACTTCCTGTTCCCTTTCTGGCACCCAGAATTTTAAGGTGGTTCCTACATTTCTGGAAAATTTGTGTAGCCCTGATGTAGGTGAAACTCCATGATTGTTAACCTGATCAGTAGGTGGAAACTGTATGACTAGAGATCTTCAGTGTGAGGCTAACTGGGGATCAAAGATGTGGAAGCAGTGGTGACTACCACATACATTTCTGAATAGAATGTATACTTAATTGACAAAAACTGGTTTGTCACAAGATAAGGTTATTATTGTGCATTTATTTATCAACAAAATCTTCAATCACATTACACATATGGACTGCTGGAAAGCAAACTGCCATCCCAAAATAAATATTGTAATGAACTTACATAACTACTCACAAATAAATAATTTAATGTTTGCATTTATAAATAGCAGATGCAAAGATGAGAGAACATTCTTAACTGAATGGTAGCAAGAATTTAGGCATGTAATCTACTCCTAATTTCTTGATTTTGATTAATGTCATTTCCTAATATATGAGTTTTGTCACTTGTGCAACAGACTTGAAGGCCTTCTAAGGTATCTTTTCTCATGATTTTGTTTTAGAGTCTGTTGATGAAAACACTTAACTTTGTCAGTATTTACTTCTAGACCAATCTCAACATTTGAAAATAATACAGCATCTGGGGTTTTCTACATAATGCTTATGTTTATGCCCAGTAAATTATCATTATCAGCACAAAATAGGAGTTATTTGTCCACTATTAAGAAAATATATTTGCACATTTTTCTTCTTCTTCTTCTTCT
>Ga0123354_10013339_pt1 | contig 12743 bp, 9 predicted proteins | sample TergutLab28metaG_2_FD_97872 | JGI IMG/M metagenome (GOLD analysis project Ga0123354, IMG submission 97872) | Labiotermes labralis P4 segment gut microbial communities from Petit-Saut dam, French Guiana - Lab288 P4 | ecosystem: Host-associated > Arthropoda: Insects > Digestive system > Gut ... | reverse complement strand
GGGTGGATAATATTAGGATGGATCTCCAGGAGGTGGGATGTGGGTATATGGACTGGATTGGGCTGGCCCAGGATAGGGACAGTTGGCGGACGCTTGTGAGTGCGGTAATGAACCTTCGGGTTCTGTGAAATTCAGGGAGTTTCTTGACTAGCTACAAACCAGTTAGCTTCTCAAGAAGGACTCTGCACCATGGAATAAGTAAGTAAGTAAGTAAGTTGGATTGTATGAATTAAATGTATGGCAATTAGTATTACATTTTACTGACCATATTGAACCCACTGAGGATTGGCACAAAAATGCACATGGGTGTTTGCTGGCTGAAGTGGAGAAATGTTAGTTGTGTCTCTCGTGACATGTATTTAAAAAAAACAGTATTACATGTTTTGCATTTGTATTTTTTTAAATGATTAAAAAAAATTAAAAATAATATAAATGAAGGATATGTAATGCTGTTCTAGTGCGGTTCATTTTGAGGATGTATATACCACATCGTGTTTCACGTCATTCTTTTATTTGCCAACAGCTAATGCACACTTTTTGTAAGCTAATCACTTTTTAACTGTAACTGCGACGCGTTTCGACACTAGTCTATGCCTCTTTAGGGAGTTCTTGACCTTTTTTCATAACACATAAAAATGACGCAAGCACTTACTGATTCTAAGATCACAATTTCCCACACTTTATAATAACACTTGAGGTCTCTGCACTGGTGCATATTAAAATATTTAAATAATTAGAATGCTAACCAGATATTCACATCTAAAAACATAGTTGTGAGTGTGCTCAAATATTTCACTTTTTACCATTATCAAAGCTCTTAAGAAATTCAATTATGATGTTAAAAAGTTTAAGAATTTTAAAACACTTAAAATTTTTAAGACTGTAGAATGCCCAGCATATGTTATCTTAGAATCAGTAGGTGCTCATGTCATTTGGTGTGTTACAAAAAATGGTCAAGGACTCCATGAAGAATGCATAGACTAATGCCAAAATGTATTGGAGGTATAGTTAAGAAGTGATTTGCTTACAAAAAATGTGCATTAACTGTTGGTACTTAAAAAAATGATGTAGTGCAGTCTAGTTCACTTTCTAACTCATCAGAGATATACTGTGTTTACCCAAATACAAGGTGGGAAATTTTTTTTTGCTCTGTCATCTGTAAAATGGTTGGTGGGGGTGGTGTCATAATATAATGATGAACGAAGTTATAGTACCAGTATGTGTTCAGTTATTTTGCTGAAAATTAAAGATGTGCATCATGCCCCTGTCAATAATTATAGGTGAATACAAATAATGCTGCTACTGCTGCTGCTTTTTCTGACAGAAGAGAGAATGAGAGGGAAAATATATAACAATAATTTGGATGTTCAGTTTATGGGTGATGGCTACGTGACCTCATAACAATAATTTTTACACTGTCATAAACTTCATAAGGCTCTTTTTTGTTAATGTCTAACTTCTTTATTTTGTTTTAGCAGAAGCTTTTAAACATGTAACATTCTTGCTGTCTGCGTATTTGTTATAATAAATGAAATTCATGATTCTCATGTTTACAGGCAGAAGAGAAACTGTTGCTGAAGGAAAAGTTAGAAAAGTGCAGTCAGTCAGAAGACGGTGCACCAGAGAAAACACAGAGGGTTAAGGAAGATACTATGTACGTACATACATATGTACTTGATGATGATGAGGTGATGATATAATGACAGCAACAATGGTGGTGTGAAACTTTGGGGCAGTTTTTGCCATACAGTGTAAACATTTATTTAAACTAATGTCCCACACAACACAATGGTACTGCCATAGAAGTCCCATGTAAATTACTACCAATTAACTTTGTCCATGCACTTTGTTGCTTGCAATCCTTCTTATCTGCATGGTAACTACAGTCTGTACAAATGCTTCAGTCTTGTTGGATGTTATGCAATGTACTGCTGTGAGAACCACAGATCATGTACACCTCAGTCACATAGGTTGCACATAGAGGAATTATTAATGGTAACTGGGGCCAGTACAGTTTTTGTAGGTGACTTAGTGGCACCTACGGGGCATGGCAGTGACCCCTCATCCCCTTCTGATGCCATGGTCAAGAAAGAGTAGAGCTATACCTCTACTTCCCCTATGGGCTGTACAGTCTGTACAGAGCCTCAGTGCCTGTCCAAGGTTGCACTTTTCACTTATTGGCACCTACATCAACTTTCTTTAAACAGAATCATTTGTCAAAATCAACACTGATGACTCCCCCCACCTTCCCCCCTCCCTCAACATATTTCATCTACATGTGGAGTTAATTTTGGGAGAAGAATGGAGGATAATGTATTTTCATGTAGTTGATAAAAATGTTTATCAGGTACATGACTGGTTAACCTTAAAAGTGTGATTGTGTTGCATACATGAAGGCACATAAATAAAAACCACCTAGACATTAATGTTACATATTTAGACAGCAAGGAAATATATTTTGTTTTTAAGACATGCTGCATAATCTCTGTTTCTTTCATAATTTTATCTACTCCTCTTCAAATATGGCATTTTTCATAAGCCGTGTGGTAAAATTTAAATACCAGCCCTCTTGTGTAGGGGATAAAATCGAATATAGTAAGTGCTGGTTTGTTTACCACAACTAAAGTCAAGTATCTTAGTCTTTGTCTTATTTGTAGTTGTCAGTGGGAAGGTATATATCAGAAAAATACATGTAGGCATATTTATAAATATTGTCTCCTATCATATGAAAATTCACAGTACTATGTATGGTGATTTATCAGTTACCATCGTAACATCAAAAGGCAGTTCCATGTTTCCTTGTTGGAAAATGTGTGCATGTATATTATATAAATGTGTTTTTATCTTGCTGCCAGTAGTTGAGAACACCAAAAGACATGACATTTCCTCCAAATTCTTGCCTGGGTGTGTGCTACCCAAGACTGTTCAAGCAATGTACGAATATTGTGGTAGTTTCTGGAATCAGTTAAAATCGTTATATCCAGCATTTCCTGTAAGTTTTCCTGAACTTCTTCCCACCATTAGGCAGGTATAGCCTAGGTTTAGGTTTTTAAGTGACATTGTAAATTTCTGTTCAGTATTAATTGCACAGGCTGCACTGGTTTTTTCACATATATATTGTGATTGCAACCATATCCTAAGCAAAGTGCAGGTGCTCTGCTGGCTTTACAAAATTTTGGGTTACTACACTAAATTGCACTTGTAAACAAAAATTAATTTTTTTACCTGTAATTTTTGAAACACCTTTCAGCCACAGTGAATGTTGTATGTCAAAAACTGACATTGACAATTTGGTATGTTGCTTTGGCATTCAAACTGGAATTCAACCACATCCAAAAGAAGTTTATGAACAATTCAAATAAAAATGAAGATTTCAGTTTTTCATATGTGGCACCAGTGAAGTAGTTCTTTGCGGATATAAGCCTGTAGGAAGTCTGAAATTTATATCTTGCTCTATTCCTAGAGGAAGGATTGTTGATAGTGAGTATATTATGAAACATTCTGTTACATTTTTAGGTGTGTTGCAAAATTTTGATAAGTGACTATTACCTTCATCATGTTTGTCTTTCCGTCTGGCCGTTCATCCACATGGAACAAGTCGGCTCCCACTCGGCGGATTTCCATGAAATTTGATTTTTTAGTATTTTTCAAAAATCTGTTAAAAAAATACACATTTCATTAAAATTTAGACAAGAAAAATGTTTGCTTTACATCAAGAACAATGTACATTTTTTGTCATATCTTGCTCAGTTCTTACAGTAAGAAATGTTTGAGACATAAGTTGTAGAGAAAATCATAACACACATTTGAAGTTCAGTAACTTTTTTGTAATCATGCCGTTAATGAGATAATGTGGAAAAATATTGTAGAACCGGGCAGGCCACAGTTGACAATATACCTAAGTCAGCAAACACATGCTCAGAATTTGTAATGCTTATTGATTTTCTACTGCAACAATGGTTGCATGAACGTGCCTCAATGTTATGTTATAGGTACTTTGCCTGTCTTGTGTGGCATAAATCCATTTGTTGTATGTACTGTGGAACATTAAGACAAAGTGTTCTCTGCCAGGAGACATATTTTGTTATGAACATGATGTGAAATGCAGTTGCTGTCCCTGTATTAGTGAAAAATAATAAATGTTTTTATTAAAGGTAATTTCACAAAAAAAAAGTTATATCACTATTTTTGATTGCTAATCAACATACAAATACAATATAATTGTTTTTTTTTAATCTGAAGGTATATAACTGACACTGAATTTAAAGTAATAAAATTAATCTCATGTAATACTGCTCAGAATTTTTTGTAGGACTTTGCCACGTAAAAGGAGAAACCAGCCTAGTATGTTAAGCAACTTCAAGCTCATGATGTAAGTTCTGACCTAGTTTTTCTGCAGGCTTCTGAGTGTGATGAACTGTTTGATGTCCAAGCCTGTGTCTAAACCATGAGCTGATTTTGTGTTTGTGTCAGTTATGTGGCTTTGTACACACAGTAGAATCAACTTGTGAAGCTTTTTGCCTGTCTCTTAGTATGTTCCCTACTGAAAGCAATTCCACATTCAATTCTGGTCTCAGAGTGATAAACTGGAATGTTTCTCTAAACTCCCCCCACCTTTTTTTTATGAATGTGTACCATGTGTACTGTCCCATGTGCTGGACTTCATAAATTGTAGTTGCATAGCTTACATAAAAAAAATCATTGCAGTATTGCAGTTCTTCTTTAGGTTGTTTGTCTGCAGAATGTCAAAGAATATGTTGGCGATACTAAAACTGTATATTTGTCCCTCATTGTGATGGTGTATTGAGCCAGTTTAGAATGGCATGTGAACTTTAGTATGGGGATAAACATAAACATGGCCACAAATTATATATGAACAGTTTAGTGTTAACAAATTCAAATATGGTGACACACAACTTTGAAGGCGAAGTTTAATGCAGTTTTTATCTGTATAAGAGAGAGACTGTGCATTAATGGAATATTTACTTACATAATTATAATTTATAATAGTTGCTAGCCTTGTGATTTAGAATAATGTCCTGTCTCCCAAAACTTCTTTCTGTTACAAATAAAGTTCATGTGAAAGGTTTGGTCATGCATTCCGTAAGGTTCACTGCCTTATAATTTCATTTAATTGCATCTTATTTTTATTTTGGTCACAGCAACAAAAGTATCCCCAGAAATGAAACATATGCTTTTGTAAGTACAAAAAGTTCTGAACTGTTTGTATATTCCGTCATCAGCAGTTGTTGAAAGGGTTTGTCTGATTACATTAAATGTAGCCTTGTTACTCAGTTACTGACTTTTCTGGTGGAACAGGATTGTTTACCAGAGTTTGCCTTTCCCTGTGCTATCCAGCTGTCACACATCATCTTAGCCAGTCATTAAAGATGGCAGCAATCCCTTCTCCATCCACATGGCCATTCTATTGTAAATACTCACTGTTAGTCAGCATGAGCCTGACTGGACCACATTTTCTTACCTCATATAGTGTCAGGAGATTACATGGACATTAATTATGTGACATAACAAATAAGATTGTTACCTTTTGTGTTATGACACCTTGCACATTTGTAGATGCTTACCAACATTTTGGAGTATTCTACTGCATCCATCTTGAAGGTAGCAGCTTTCTCCAATATACTGGTAACTACCTTCAGAATTACACATCATCATATCCCAGAAGAACACTTCAATGTTGCCATTACCAGAGTACGATTAAGAGTACCTCAAGTATTTCTGGCCTGTTGGTAGTCAGACAATGGTCACGATACAGTAACAGCCAAGAAGTATGTAGTGGAAAAGCAAGAGTCATCATTTGGAAATGCTTATGTGTTTACTGTTGATGATCAGAAGAGAAGGGAAGGACTTATTAGTTGGAGTTTACAGCATCGGTTTCATATTCCTCCATTTTCCATCATCTGGGACAGATTTAAGTGAGCTTCCAGTTCTGTTTTGGGCCTAACTGTAAGCAACTTTATCCTGTTTATGCCAGCTGTGTTTTTCGTTACAGTAATTTTCAGTCTGGGAAGACAAAGTAAATCCTTTCATTATCATCAATGGAAATTCTACAGGCTTAGTGTCTTTGTGTTGTTGTTATTCCTGAAAAGTTGTTGTGCTTTTGTAATTGCCAGTCTTCTGTGCCTCTGTGATGGTTTTTGGTTACCCTGCTTGGTATTATTACCTACATATAAGGTCTACAGATACTGTATAAAATACTATTTACACATTTTTGTGGAAGGCCAATAAATTGTTTTCAAGGTGTCTGGCCTTCCTAACATTTCATCTGGCCAAAGCATTGCCATTTGTCATTGACCTTCCATCTAAACTGCAAGACTTAAGAGGTAACTGATACAAAATTACGAATTTTCTTAGATGGTTGAAATTAAGTATCAGTTCTGTAAGAAGAAAATAACATATTTTAACAAGATAAATATCCATTTGTTTTATATGTTTTAGGCAATCACCAGCAGAGAGGCAACGAATGAAAGATGCAGAGAAAACCAAGAAGTTAGACGAGGAAAAACGAAATGAAAAGGATAGAGATAAGCAAGAACATGAGAAGGGTAATATACTGATAATGAAATTATTAGTAATTTTGTTTTATTGCAAATGTAATGTGTTTTTGTAAGAGATGTATTTTTTAGAGTTTATGAAAGTGGACAGAAATAGTAAAATGGTATTCACTGCCTTCTGGCCTTTTAATGTTGGTATTTTAATGGACTTATTACAAAAGATCTTGTATCACATTTTATGATAAAAATCATTAACCATTAGTCTGAATATGAGCTGTCCATTTGAGTGGACATTGGAGACACGTATAGAAACATAAATTAACACACCTATGCCTATATTTGACCATGATTGTGTAAGAATATAGTGCAAGAAGAACAAACATAACACCTTGTGAATGTCATTTGGCCCGGTAGTTTCTGCTTTATTCACGATATGAGGTTTTGTTAACACCCCTTTAAGTCTTTGTCTTTGCACATGAACAATCCTGCCTCTGTGTGTAAATGGTTGTGTTTTATTGCAAATAGTATAAAAAATGCCTGGATTGGCAGTTCAGCAACCAGTAGGTTTGCTGAGAACAAATGTGTTAATTTAAGAAGGGCTGCCGGCCTTCAATAAATTGAGTAAAGGAAAGAATGTTTTGTCAGTTTGCAAGATTACCACCACATTTTGAATGGATGAATAGTTTGTTTAAATCAGGTATTAAATATACACACCACATTAGTGCCTCATCCTAGTTTGATTAATTTGAAAATTGGTAATCAAAAGTACAAAAAAATTGTTAAGTTGATGAGAATTTAAAATCATTGTATATTGATACAGTTCTATCAAAACTGGACATAACAGTCAAAGTTATGTTATATGCTAGTGTTTACTAACTTACATGTTCTGTTTATCATGAGGAAGAATTGCCACAGCAGTAGAACTCTATTTTTTGTATTTGCAACAGATTCCCAGACAGAATTCCCAAAGCCTACTCCACTAGTGAAAGAATGTAAAAATTTCTTTTGTATGCAAATACTGTTATGAAACTAAGTCATTTAAGCATGTGATATTAATATATATGGTCACTCATGCTACCTTGTAAATGGTAGAGAAACTGCAGTTTCTTTACTATTAGCACACCCATGCAGATAAATCTGTACCCAATACCTTGTGTTTTCCCCATATCCTATCAATGGAACTACGGTCAAACACTGATATAGCACCACTGTTTGTACACCGCAGTTTGTGGCAGTTACTGACAGTGTCTGTATATCAAAAGTGGTGCTAAATCGAAATACAGTACAGTAGGGAATTTCTGTTCATAGGCTTGTATGGGCACAAAGTGAGGGTGGTGTGATAGTTGGGGTTGACTGTACCGTCAAATGTTGGGTTTCCCAAAGTGGGATAGGAATTGTATGTACTTTCCCATATCTTAGCAAAGTTGCATGTTAGGGTATTCTCAAAGCAATGTACTTTACCCAGGTGATGGGTTTTTCTGAAAGCTCAACTCATAAAGCACCTGCACCACAACCATAGTGTGTATGTAATGATCACATCACATTCTGAGTCCACAGAAAGCTTTTTTTTTTTTTTATGTCTTTGCTTTTGTCTTTTGCTGTATTGTGCACATTACATTACAGACCCCAAATATTATAATGCATGGTGCCCAATTAACAGTGAATTCTGTTCCTGTAACCAACATATGAATCTTGTTTACTGTAGATCTAGTTACTAAATAGTGGTTAGCGTTTCCTTAAATATATGTACATGACTTTATTGTGACTGCTCTCCTATGACAGTGTTACCTTAGCTGTACTGTTTCCAGTCTTTAAATTCAGCAGTTTAGCAAAACTTGATAAACTTATATCTTAAATAATCTCCCCTTTGTCCTAATACATATCCTTAACCTATCTGCAGAGCTATGCAAACAAATCAATCCAGTCTATAAATTGTTTGTAAATAGTACTACTCAAGAGACTACTAAATTTGATAAATAAATTATACTTTTTATATGTGAAAAGAAGAGTGTTCTCTATCCCTTAAGAACCCCCATTTGTGTAGGTGCTGTTACTGGTATTCCACTTACTGTTTTCAACTCACCATTTTGCTGAAACTTGTAGTATAACTTTGAAATCTTCTGTTGATTAGATAATCCACCAGTCATTGGTACCTATAACCTAAAATACATTCTCATAAATGCTAGATTGAGTTCATGGTTATAGTGATCATTTGGTTGAGAAGTAGATAAAATGGAATTATGTAGATAATGGAATGAATAGATTAAACATGTTGGGTAAATTCTACCATGGGATATTTTCTTGCAGGTACATATTACACCCAATTGAGAAGTGGTGACATGCCATCAAACACAAGTGTAATGAAACGCTCCCATTCATCTCCAAATATTGCACAGGTAAGAATGTTCATTCTTCTGGATTGGAATGTGCATGTGGATGTAAATATAATGGCTCTAATGACAGCAGCTATAAAAATTTATTTTCCTGTTAACTTTTCCTGTTTTGGTCATAAGACCTTTCTCGACGGTAACTGTATACAAATGTCAGGAAAATTTCATAAGTGTCACATCTGAACTGTCAGACTAATCTTGTTGATGAATTTAAGATTAGTAAAATGCATTGGTATTAGTTCAAACATTGAAACACCAAAGCAACACACTTTCTGTTTCAGATGATGGATGATATTGACATAGGTGTTAAAAACAAAGTACCACAGTTTGATCGAACTATCAAACCTCTTCATAAGCCACAACCTTCTGAGATAAAAGCAGCACGGCAGAGGAACTTCAGTCCTGTATGGGGCAACGTAGTAAGATGGTTTTATATGTTTTGTTTTTTCAAATGCAGTAGTATACCAGCCTAATTTTTAAGTATCATCTTTTAATAAGCTGTGCTACAAGCTTGACAATCAAAGAATTATGATTTGATTCCTGGCAGACCAATACATCCTGACTGGATCCCACATTGCCTCCTACTGAGTGGGTAAAGCAGCTGATGTGTGAAGCTGATCAGTTTCCCCCATCTAGTACCCATACAGAGTGACAGTTTTACATCACACATTTTACTGTTCATGAATTTTGTAGGATTTTACCAAGCCCAGTACCCAGTCTTGGGTATCCATAGTTTTGCATGCAAGTATTTTGTCTTTAGTACTTCCAGATCTTTTGTATATGATGACCCTGTATTAGGTGCCATTTTTATTTTAATCAGAATAAGCCTAACGGTTGCTGGGCTGCCCTAACAGTTGTCCCTGTCAGAGGCAGTGGAATGTGGCCTATATACTCTACACATGCGATATTTCTAGTTTAAAATCCATTTCAGTATTGTCCTTTTATTATGTTATCATGTTTAGTGCCCTCCCCCCCCCCTCCCCCAACATATTCAAACACTGAAATTCTGCTTTGTTTTCTGCTACTGTATCTTTTTGACTCTTTTGTTGTGTATGCGTTGTTTTTGCTAATTGAGGTAGTGCTGGCAATATTCAGCTTTTTATTTGCCCATTTTTTCTTTTGTTGAGTGGAACATTTTTTCAGTACATACACCCACTTATTATGCAGTAACAATCATGTTCATTGCTACTATGAAGTAAGCTTATGTGTTATGAGCTGGTCCCCTGTACTTCATGAGCTTCATATTTATTAAACCCCTATGCTTGTATTTGTACATTGTGATGTACATTGTGATAAGCAGTTATTAATTCACTTGTGTGGTTTCATGTGTCTAATAAATACCACATACAAGATAGACATTGGAACAACCAGTGTTAAGTATCATACATATGTGTAAAGTTGTTCTACAAGTAAGTAGAAAATTCTGACTTGATAAGATGGGTTCAAAAATTCTGAGTCAAAATGTTGATTACCTACTGATGATAAGTTGGATTAAAATGATGTAGGCCTGAACATCTCATCTGAAATTCCTCACAGGGTAACAGGGATTTAGTACAATTAGCATGAACTGCCACAAAACTCCAGGAACTCCATGTAAGACAAAGGTAGTGCATAAATTGCAGTGGCGTAATCCTTATAAGGGAATTAATTTTTGTATTTGGGCTTTCCATTCTCTTTATGATGGCAAAATTAACATATCTTATTTTCTTTTGAATGAGGTTTTTTTTCATGTACACTGTGAGGCATATTGGCAGAAAGATGGATGGAATTCACATTAACTGATTTCCTTTTACAAGTTTCTGCTACATGATTCTGAAATTGGTGGATGATGCAAAAAAATATGGACTTTTGTTTGAGGACACAGTTAATCTTGAAAGGTACATGGAGTACATACTCTTCCTTTGCTGATAGATGGAGATCACTGTACACATTCTTCCAGCAAGACTCTGCTACTGCCTATACAGTAGTGGCATTCATGTCCACTCAGACGGTCTCTTTTGGGACCAAAATATTACCGTGCTTCCCTGGTGTCAGTCCATGTGACTTTTATTTGCATGGAACTATAAAACGATGTATTTACATATCAAATGTTCATACACCTCAAGAATGGTAGGTAAGTGTTTACTGCAGAGAGCTTATACAGAAGAATGGAAAACATTTACAGCTTATACTTTGATCTGGATAAATTTTATTTTTAATGGTTCAGTCTGTACAGTTTTTTGTTCCCCTAGCTGCCTGAATGCCTGCATCCTGACTTCACAGGAGGAATGTTGACTCTTTTGCCCAAGAGGTTTAAAAATTTTGAGTTTCACTTGCTAAAACTTTCACTGTCTTTGCATACACAGTGCCTCACTAATGATGCATTTTATCTTAAAGGGTCATGGGCTCACTGGATTAAAGAATCTAGGCAACTCCTGTTACATGAACTCTATCATCCAATGTATAAACAACACTACTCCTTTAGTATTCTACTTCTGTGAGGGAGTCTACCGTGAAGATGTGAACCACCACAATAACAGTACACAGGGTGAAGTTGCAGAGGAAGTTGCAGCAGTGGTGAGGGCACTGTGGTCTGGCCAGTTCCGATCCATTGCATGTCGAGACTTGAAAAGTGTGGTGGGTGAACACAGGAAGCAGTTTCAGGGTTATGAACAGCAAGATTCACATGAATTCCTTACCATTCTTATGGATTGGCTCCATGAAGACCTTAACAAGGTATAAACAGAAATGACATAAACAGGCAGATAATATTCTTCCTAGTATTTTTTCTAATCTTCACCACATTAAACATCTTCTAAATAAAGTTGTATGTATTAATGAAAACTGTTTTTTATGTCATAATGTTTATGGGATTTTGAGAAAGTGAAATTATATTGGATTTTGTATGAAGTAAGAGGTATACTGGACAAATATAAAACAAAATTCAACTTGTGTAATATCAAGTTTAATCAAATCCTTTTAATAGTTTTGGGGAGGAAATGTGGACTGAGAAACAGACATAACCATTATTTATGTTATGCACTTATACGCAGACTATATATAAAATTATCGACTAATTCTGTACATATATTCCTCAAATTGTTGTTCTTAGTGTGTTTTTTTTGCATTACAAAATATGCATAGTACTTAAATTACTGCCCACAAAATATTTTTGGTGAATTTCAGAAAACAGCTCCAAGAACTGTTTATTAGTTTCATTACAATCATCCATATGTCTGCATGTATCTTGATCCACATTTCTTTCTTACAAAAAAGTAAGGATTGTGTGTGTGCTTGCATGTGCATGCATGGGCTTGAAAATTTGTAGACTGGGACAGGCTATGGGCTGAACCAAAAAAATAAATGAAAGAACTGCTTCTACAACTATGTTGTAATGAGCTACTGTGTAGAGCAGTTATTGATTTTGAAATATAGTTCAAAGGTATGTAATAACTACAATTTCTTTGTGTATTTGAATGGAAGCATCACAATGTGCTTATAGATGTAATATAATATTAAATGGTGTACATCAGCACAATCACTTTATTACTCAAGGTAATTAGTTATAAGGCTACATGTTTCGAATATAGATTAGTCATCTTCAGGCCTATTTTTGTCAATTGAGTCACAAGATGCTCTGCACACTTTGGGATCCCACTGTGTTTACATCCATGGAATACATCAAATTAGATCATTTTTCTCGAAGGGCATGACGTGCAAATTGTGTTTACAACCGTGGGATACATAAAATTGGATGATTTGTCTCGTAAAATGTATTATACAAATTGTGTCTAAAAAGTTAAAATATGTAAAATTCTTAGACCGGTGTTTTGGTGTTCACCATTTTGCAAATATAAGT
>Ga0123354_10013336_pt1 | contig 12743 bp, 7 predicted proteins | sample TergutLab28metaG_2_FD_97872 | JGI IMG/M metagenome (GOLD analysis project Ga0123354, IMG submission 97872) | Labiotermes labralis P4 segment gut microbial communities from Petit-Saut dam, French Guiana - Lab288 P4 | ecosystem: Host-associated > Arthropoda: Insects > Digestive system > Gut ... | reverse complement strand
GTCAGAGTGGCCATGACATTGCTGCATGCTGTGTTTCAAATGATGTTCTGTCAGAGTGGCCATGACATTGCCGCATTCTGTGTTTCAAATGATGTTCTGTCAGAGTGGCCATGACATTGCTGCGTTCTTCCAGCCATCTGCCGCAACACGTGCATGTGTGCCTTTGGTAGGAAGCTTATTGTGGGTTAGTGGGTGAATGTTGTTTATAATAGTGAAGGACACACATGCACACATCAGCCTACGCCCATGCGTACACATAAATAAGTACATATTAACCGTATGTAGGCATGTACAGTACATGTATATGTATAGATATGTATGCGTCACCAGATATCAGTATGTTCAGAACAAGAAGGATGGGCGGTGTGTATGACACACATTGGAGAGAAGAGACATACAGGGTTTTAGGATGGGAAGATGTGGATTGGGTTAATGTGGCTTGGGATAGGACCAGTGGCAGACTGCTGTGCACATGACAGCGAGAACTGTGTTCCATAAAATGCGGGGAATCTCTTGAGTAAGCAAGAAATGTTAGCGTCTCAAAAAGAACTCTCGTCTTGGATGCCATTTATGCAACAGAGTTTCGGAGAGCAGTTTTATACCTGATAGCGGAAGCATGGACTTTGACGAAGAAAGAAAAAGAAACTCTGCTAATTTTTTAAAGGAAAATATATAGAAGAATATATGGTCCTAAATACGAAAACGGAGAATGGAAAAGTCGGACGAATCGAGAACTAGAAGAGATGAGCAAAGGAGAAAATATAGTAAAATGGATAAAAGGGCAAAGGAAACGCTGGTTAGGTCACCTAGAGAGAATGGAGGAGGATAGGATGCCCAAAAAGATCTTCACTCAAGAACTGGAAGGGACGAGAAGAAGGGGAAGACCCGGGAAAAGGTGGAAAGTGGAAGTAGAAAGAGATCTTGAAGTGCTGGGAGTGAGAAGATGGAGAGAGTTGGTAGCAGATTAAAAAAAAAATGGAAGGACATTGTTCGACAGGCCAAAGCCCACAGTGGGCTGTTGTGCCAATAGAAGAAGAAGAAGAAGAAGAAGAAGAAGAAGAAGAAGAAGAAGAAGTAGAAGTAGTTTTGTACCTGATGATAACGCCGTGTGTGTGCACCGTCTTTACGTTTCCAAGTGCGTCACGAAGTAGGAGAGGAGGTGTTCGAACATTGCCTCGTTTCAACTGTAGTACTTCTGACGTATGGGTTTCAGACCATTCCGTCTTTATTCCCATCTCTTTGGCCCGCCACTGTAGGTCTAGCGTCAACGTTACTATTCAAAAGCGACCATTATCCCTTTCAGCACGAAACGTAAACAGTTCTATTTAAAGCACCAGTTCGTACCGCGCAGTAAACACTTGCGATCTCGGTTATAAAAACTAATCATCTTGTGTCGCATAGGGCGAAATTCGCTGTTAGTTGCGACATACATACAAAACGTTTAAATGAGAAGAATGAAAAATTTATGAATGTTAGAACTGGTGGTACGTACACTGACTGCTAGGGTTTAAAAGGTTAATACAAGCGCTGACATTGGAAGGTGTGGTGTGCTGTAAGCCTGCTGCAAGAGCATGACTGCAGAAATACCGGACGGATTAGCATGTTGAATGTCGGCGAGAAACTGGTTAATGAATCTTATCCATGCCGATTCAGGATGCTGTGTCAGTAGCCGAGCCCAAAGAAACCCTTTCAACAGGCAAAGGAGCGTACGGCTGCTACCGGCTTCCGTGGGCAGGAGCGTTCGGTTATTTCGAGACTTAAAGAAGCCCAATTAATGACCAGGCACATGCAGTGGTCGTGCATGTGTTCATTTTTGGGGCTGAGTTGCACCTTCGTATAGGAGAGCGTCTAGACGGATGTCGGGGCATTCGCGTTTTTTGCACCGTGGCTGTAAACTCTGACAGACTGCTTTATCCTGACGGAGTAAATACAGTTCCAGCAAGACCAGTCCTCCATTTTCGATTCTCGTGTCGTACAAGAATTTCTGTCGCAATGACTGGCCACCGCGACAACCTGATATGAACCGCGTCGAGAATATGTGCAGTGTGGTGCAGAACACCTTGCAGGTTTCCTGCCTGTCCTGCCACCAAGAAACAGTGATGCGGTGTGGACCCTTGGAACGGACGCTTAGGATGACGTTGTTTCGTCTCAGCTTCACGTCCGATCTCTAACTGATCCATGCCAAGACGAATACGATCTGTGACTGAAGCTGCGGGATTCTGGGTACCAGATTAAAGGTGCCAGGCCTTGAACACAGCCCTTTCGAAGGCTAAGGTAGTAATTTACATTTTGTAGAAACAGGTTGTGTTCTTCAAGAAGCAGAAACTTTGTAGACAAATCTTGTCCGTTTTGCAAATGAAGGTGTTTGTCTGCAGCCACGTTTGAACGCGGACCCACTAAAATGAGTTATGTTGGTGGGAACACAGATGACAAAAGAAAGAAAGATAAAGAAAACGGAAGACATAAGTCGATATGTCTCCGACGAATGCTACCTGCAGGTGAATTTGGGTTGTAAAGTATTCACCAACGCCTTGCCCCGGAACCTAGTCACATGAAAAATTAGTGAATTTTAAGTCAATGTTTGTCTTCATTTGAGCCGTAGTGGTATTTTTGGTTGATAGATACATGGCGTGAATAATTGTAATGAACAGAAGGCAGAGAAAAGCCACGTACGGACACAAGGAAATGATTAATGTACGCTTGCATCACTTCCGGTTTGTACTGTGAAATTTTTAGGCACTTTATTTCCGTTGTACGGAGGGAACGTACAGACGTAGGACCTACATGCAGTAAGACTACTAGATTTGAACTGCGCTGTTCTGGGCTATAACACAAGGAGTATTGGTAATTACCGACTTTTCGGGACCGGTCTTGACCCTTGAAGATGGGACTGATAGGTAGCCCCGAAACGTCGGTAAGGAATTGCCAATGCTCGCTGTGTAATAGCCCAGAAGAGCACAGTTCCGATGTACGTCGGGGCGGAAGCCTGAAATCACGCTTTGTAGACTTGATGTAGGGCGGTTACCCAGACGGAATGAGTCTGCCATCTGTTAAGAACATGGTTCACCATGCGCTCATAGCATCTAAGTGTACTATGAGTTTGGTTAAGCGACCGAGTGCAGCGCGACGGTGCGGCATGTCGGCAGAGTGCGCATGCGCCGATTAAGCAGGCCTTGTCAGGCCAATTGTCGTTTTGTGACATTCGCATGGAACTGCACCCGAAAGGATGCTACTCTCAATACGTCACAGCTCTGTCTGAGCTCATACAAATCAGTTTGTCGCTGCATTCGCATTGCAGACAATCTGCATCACATGTAATACACGGTTTCCCACGCCGTATGTTTGCCTGTTCGTATAAACCTTTTGGAACCAAAGAGCATTCATTCGCTGAATGCCGGAAAAAGAAAAAGAAATGAAATGTGGCGCGGAGTAGGCCTAGCAGAGGGATTTCTTTTTTTTTTTGTAATTCTGGCTTCGCCACTAGTCTCACTAACGCGTATCCGTCGTTGGTAGGGCGAATCAGCGTGACAGACAAGAGAGTTACACAGTGAAACCATCTCCTTTCGTACCATAGCCAGACAACCATAGTCAACACCATCTTTTTGCCGTTTTTCGATGTTGCGTAGGGAGGCTGTTCAACGATCCTCTGCAAGGTTTGTGCAGTTGTGCCAAAGTAAACGGCGTCACATCACACAACATTGTAATAGCCACGTGTATAGTACGTCGAACTTTGCCCTTAGTCTGAGGTATGTTTGACACGACGTTTCGGAAACTGCCTCTGCTATTGTCATGAGGTGAAAGTAATGTAATAAAACCTGTTAAGTTAGGTCCATTAGGTCGATATTAAATCCACTCCCACCCCCATCGACATTAGAGATTAGTTCCTCATAAGGGATCGACGTTCGGCAACAAATGTTTAAATAGTCCTGAATCATTTTGAAATTTTAAAGTTGGTACAGGAGTGCTGATAAGTCCTTGGCCCGAATTGATAATTCTTACGTGAAAATTAAGCATATACGTTGCCTTTCATCCCTCTAGAGTTTCTAGAAAGTCTGCAGCAATCATATATTATTTGATATGAGCAGTAGATTGGCTTCCAACGACACTATCGATTCCGTCCTACGACGTCGGGAAGTAGGTCGGGCTAAGGACTTATCAGCGTCCTGGTATATTTGAAATGTGTTATAATAGTCCGGCCAAAACAGCTGTGTTTAGAGTAGTTACATGTTTCAGTGACAATTGATCATCATCGGGCTGTCATGCAGTTTCAAAAACATGTTAAATGTAATAGCCTATATATACATTCATCATTCCGATTTTACTGTGTGGGATCCCAAAATTTCATAGTTATTACAGATAAAATTCTAAAGTTGTATTGGTCATACGGCAGCTGATTGAGGTTACAGAGTTTCCGCGATTTTTTGGCAGGAGGTATATTTGGGCGTTCAGTTACCGAAACATAATGGGTAAAATTGCTGGATGAATGATATTAGATGCTACTTTACGTGAAGACCAATACACTTTTTTTTTTCCGATCGCACTATGGCCCTGGGGTCGACTCAGCCTCTAACAAAAATGAGTACCAGGATATATTTCCTGGGGGTAAAGGCGGCCGGTGCGTAAAGCTGACAACCTTACCACTATCCTGTGCCATTGTCACGTAATCTGGGAACCTTAACTTCCTGGAACCCTCTGGGCCACTACAGACCTGTAATGGGACTGCTTTTCCTTTTACCTTTTACTATTCCACAGCAACAGTGATGGCACGATGGCGCCTGAGTGTTACGTTGTACGTACATTGCCTGTCTTGTTCACTATTTTGTAGTTTGTACTTGATTTTTAGTGTTCTTGATTGATGTTTTTAAAGTTTTTGATGGTATCAGCGTGTGCATTGTTTACTGAACATCAGGTAAAGTACACTTAATATATATTCCTTTTAACTGATGGCGGAAATAGAGCAGGCTCCGGAAACGTTGTAAAGGAGGTGCGGGCCGTACTGGGGCATGTCGGTATCGTCCCTTTCACTGTGGTCCCAGCGCCCGTCTCACTGTTGCAAGCACCTTTCCAAATGCCGTCTCCGCGGTATCCTCCCACCTTTTTCCTTTTAACTGGGTTTTCATCTTTTGGAACAAGAAGGCCTTTGAAACAAAGTTTCTCTCCTGTTTGGCCTGATCTTGCAGGTATTTGCGGAAAGAAAGTCTGATTTTTTTTGTCGTCCTTCAGCAAAGAGGCACAAATGTTGCAGCAGTCCGCATCGTGTTTATATCTTCGTTTCAGATTCGTCTGCAAGTACCGTGTGATAGATCTAGAATGTTACACACATCGTTAATCGTACGTGTTTCGTCTACAGAGGTGATTTTAGGTATTTTTAATACATTTTTCTTGATGATAGGCGACCTGAACATTCTAAATTTTCAGCCAAAGTTCCGCCAGTTGGACACGTTGTGTCCGTTCAAAGGTTTGTATTATAATCACGATGTCATCTTTTAAAGCATTTTATAAGTCTCAGAAGCTGTTTTGTCAAAGTTAAAACGGAAGCTGCCATTTTACTGGGCTACAAAGATCGCAGAACGCACTCATCTTGATCAGACTTAGTTTTTTGCCCATAAACGTAACGTTCTGTTACAGCCACACTCAACACACCAATTCAACTTCGCAGTACCCATGACGCACATTTGTATTATGTCCGGTTAGCGATCCACGTGGCCAAATTCGGAAGCGATCAGCTCGCATCTTGTGTGTCAAATGTGGTCTCTATAATAGGCATTCTTCATTGTAAGATTCTTATATAAATCAATCGTCGCGTCAGCTTATTAATATTCTTAGTTACCGCCCACATAATATTAAATCTTACTGACTCGGTGTTGTTTTGTGCCGCACGCTTCTAGGATTTTAACGAGCCCTTTTGCCGACTTTATTTAAGAAATGTATGCATTTGACAGAGATGAAATTTAGCGACATTTGCTGCAGAAATCTCTACCAGAGTTGGCGGAAATTCTACAGATGCTGTAAGAGACGACAAACACAGACCGGTGTGACATCTACATTTCAGGTATCAGTGAAATCCACCAGTCTTATATTTCAAGCAGAAGAAAATAAAGTTTTATCGCATATTGTTTACTTATCGGTTGTTTAATGAACGACGCTGACAGTACCTAATCCTGTATATTGTCGAATGTCTGTATGCTGGTGGCCTAATTTAAGGAAACATTGCGGTATTTGTTTGGATGGTCTGGGAGAGGCCAAATAAAATCTCGTCTCCGAATACAAATAACAAGCATTCCCGATACAGCCAGCTGTTTAAGACGCAGAATAGCGAGACGTCGCTATTGATACGTCATAGTTCATATAACACTTCACGTGAGAACGTGGGTGACATCCTTCAGCTGTTACTTTCGCTGTCTTTATCTTGCTCTTCAGACATCAGAAGAAAATACCACGCCGTCTTCTCTCGTCTACATTGTCATCTTGCCAGTCTTTTCCCGTTGTAGAAGACTTCAGGTACATATATTGAACGGCCACATGGCCTGCAAATGTCACGGTTTTGTGAAATATGCAAAGGAAGTGAACCAGCGAAGTCTGTTGTAACTTGTGTAGGTTTAGAGGATTTTCCGTCTTTTGATGTTATACGTTGCAGGTGAATACCACCAAAGAAGGCTAACTACAATAAAGATAGCTAGCCAGGCGGCAGGACCCAGCAGCCAATCATATATTCCTTTCCTTTCGCCTCTTCCTGCTAGAAATCGAAGATCGATATCCGTCCTGGGGCTCGAGCAACTCGGCAGGCACTGGACGTGCTAAATGCTGTGTGTGTGTGTGTGTGTGTGCGTGCGTGCGTGTAGATTGGCAATTACATTGGAGAAATTTCTGCATTATGTATTATGGCATTAGTCTGACCAAACAGGGTGATGAGGAAGATATTTGGACCTAAGAGGGAGAACTGCCAGGAGGGTGGAGAAAGCTGCATAAGGAGAAAACTCATGACTTGTACTCTTAAAGAAATAAAATAAAGGAGGATGAGATGGGTTGGATATGTGGCAGGCATGGGGGAGGAGCATAATGTTAAATGGTTATGGTTGGAAAATATGAGAGAAAGAGACTGCTTTATGATCTAGTCGCAGATGGGAGGATAGTAGTAAAATGTATCTAATGAAATAGCTTTGGAGGTCGCGGACTGGATTAAGCTGGCACAGGATGAGGGAAAGTTGCTCATTTAAACACTGTAATTAACCATTATATTAGGCTCCATAGAATGCGTCCTAGGATTTCTTAAGTGGTTGAACAAGTACTGGATTTCCAGTGAGCTAGTTTGACCAGCAAAAATTGTGTGCTTTCATTTTCGTTGCTAAGACCATTCGTCACTTGTAATTTTACCTGTCAATATACTTGTGTCTCTGATAAAATGAAGGACATTGGTGTTTTGTTACGGAGTTGTGTTACTTATTGTTTTTTATTGGAAGGGACTGGATTCAAACGTGACGTTATAGGCCGAACACAGTGATCTCTAGTGAAAGAAAAATATTGTTTGATGTTTGTTGGACCGTGCATCATTGTGATAGCTGAAGAATATAAACCAACTAGATGCCACTTATTATTTTATTGTACTTCTTATAGGCTCACCGTGTTTCGGGCACTACTATGCCCATCATCAGGAGCTCGCGACTATAATGATGATTACCACATTGGTCGTTTCGTTCTTGGTTTGCTGTAGGTCGAAGGTTAGATGCGGGCAGCCCGGACACTACCCCAGCCTAACCGCACGTAACCTCCAACCTACAGCAAACCAAGAACGAAACGACCAATGTGGTAATCAACATTGTAGTCGCGAGCTCCTGATGATGGGCATAGTAGTGCCCGAAACATGGTGAGCCTATAAGAAGTACAATAAAATAATAAGTGGAATCTACTTGGTTTTTATTCTTCAGAAAAATATTGTATTTATTTATTTCCTCCACTTACCGTATAGAGGGCAGGTTGGCGGAGCCGTAAGGAATCTGATGTGTACTTTGTGGCGCCAAGTTCTACAGGGTCCAGGCAAATTGTCAAAAATACGCCACGGCCGCTTCCTCCTCAATCCTTTCAAATTCATCAAACACGTTCGAATACCATTCGATGCTAAGTAAACGTTGCAGTCGATAAATTGTCATTATTTTCACCAAGACCTTGTTTTGCGCCCTAATTGTGTTCCTGATAAGGTGGGCGTAAATAAAAAGGCATAAATCGAATGATATTTCCATGAGAAATGAGGAGTTAGCATAATAGAGTGCTGCAAGTCGAATGGTGCTAAACCGAAAATGAGAGGGTGTAAATTAAGAAGTGGTGTAAATTGGTATGGGGTGTCAAGCGAAGGGGCGTAAAACAGGGCCTAGATGTAACCTAAAATCCCAGCGCATTGCGTCCTTCAGCTCCTTGTGTGGCGCTGTCTTCCACTTCTCTACTTCTCCACCTTGTGAATTCTTGTGACGGGAGTAATTACAGAAGGGCTTTTGGGGTCCGATATCGGTAAGTATTAACGGCACGGTGCTCTGACAGTGGACTCCGTGTGGTCTGGTGGATTGGCAGATGTCTTCTAGTAAACGCGCTACTTCAGTCTTCAGATCATTGGACCCGTAAGGTGGAATGTAACACGTTTCTCTGAAACGCTGGTACTTGTCTGCTAAATTATGCGGTGTCATCGCAGAAGGCCGCCATCTTGATATCATTGCTGTGAGAATCTTAAATCCATTATTTCTTAATCTGGAAAACTGCAGTGGAGTGGATGGCACGGCTGCGTCACAGTCGGGAGGACTCGGGTTGTTGACGGGTCGTCAAGTGTATTTTGGGATGCTGGCACAAGTTAGGCTTCTGCCACCTCCACATCCTTTCCCATTCATTCCTCGTTGGTCTTCATACCATTTAACAGCGCAGAATCTAAGCTGTTGACAGCGTCGGGAAATAACATGTGATATTTGAAGTTCTTGTGATTGGCGATCGACGTCTTCTGAGATGTGACACCATGTAGTTATTCATTAGAACCGGCAGATTGGATTTTTCCCTGCGGTGACAGGATTTATGTTCGGTGAAGACGTGTTCTGAAGTCGCGCGTGTGCGTTTAATACAGATGAGACCTAAATAACCCGCTGTCATGGTAAAACGACGAGAAAATGATGAAGTGGCCAGGCGCTGGCACGTGTTCAGCCCTATAAAATGTACCAGCAGAGCATTGTGAAGTGGCAGGCTGTTGTTATTATCGAGTGAGTCAATTAGTCCTTATCACTTGTTATGATGTGATGTCGGACCGTCGAGCTGTGCTGAAGAATCCTCGCATAATGCCGTGCCTTTGTTATTACGTGTGTGGATTCTCCGGCTAACTCCACGGAATAGAGTCCTCTTTTGAAGCTCTTAGTTTCACTCCTAGTCGTATGCCTTGCATTTTACGGAATCCGAAATTTCATTACCATAATTACATGATCCCACCACTTGCATCCACTCCGGAAGCGATATGAATAGTCAACACATTTCCAGCTGTGTTACTTTAATACCAGTTCATAATTCTGCCATATTTACCTAGATATCGCAAGCAGTCTTTTCCTCTCAAGTGTTCCAATCAACGGCTAAATGCCGTTTGCTTCTCTGCCTGCTACATGACTTCTCCATATGATCCTCTGCCAGTTGTACATTTTAGTGATCATTGGCGAGGAGCGCAAGGCATGAAGCTCCTCACTACCCAGTTTTCTCCACCCTCAAGTTATTCCTGTCTCTTCCGTTAAAGTGTTGTCTTCAGTACTCTGTTCTCGAACACTCTCTGTCCGTGTCCCTCTCTTAGTGTAACAAAGACAAAGTTTCATATCCACACAAGACAAATCGACGTTTATGGTTTCTCTGCCATCTGTCTCGTGCTCACCCGGCCTCATTTTCAATTTGTGCCAAGGGCTGTTTCTCCAGGGATAGAGCGGTAAGGGCGTGAACCTGACTGCTAACCTTCTTCTAGTGCCCACGTTAGTCCGAGTGGAGAATTACTTCCATTCCCACATATGCCATCATGACGTTTACAAAGATACCTTTACCTGTACTTGTGAACTGCAATTTCTGTACGTTGCTAAGCCCACTCCCTCCAGATCGCATTCATTTTTCGCCCTACAACAACGGGGTTATTTGCATTCATTAAGCAGTCTTTAGTTGGGCAGTCCTTCCAGTCTGTTACAGGTGTGTCGCTCAACCATTGGTTTGTTTCTTCGTATATACCGTCCCGTAAACTATGTTTAATTACACGATTATGATATACATCAGCTCAAGGGTATATTGGAATATGCACACAGTGTATCAGTTCGTGCGATTTAATTCCAGTTTGCTGCCGTTATCGAAAACCAAAAGACTCGAATCTTCATCTACACGGCAGTCAGAACCACAGATATCGGATGAGTTCGAGATGCTTGCGGGGAATCGTGTTAACTTAATGCAGACCTGAAATGTCCTTTTTTGCTCGATAGTATCCAAAACTAGAATGGTTCAAATCATAGTTAGATTTCCAGCATCAGATTTCATGAAAGTTCATTAGTGAGGTGTTTAATACTCACAGACGGACGCAAGGACGAAGGAGACAAACAAGACACCCGGCAATGATGTAAAGAAGGACCTTCTGTTTTAAAACTGGCTACCTTATTAGTTTATCGTTTCTTGTAACAGGAAGTCAGTAGAGTCATTAGACTGTGGGCTTTACCTTAGACAGAGGCAAAGAATTTGTTTTTAAAGACGTCAATCAAGATCGTGAGTCCATCCGACTTCGTATTCAGTAGGCACCGGTGGCACTTTCCTTGTAGTGATGTTGATCATTTAGTGCCTAGATTAAGAATTTTATCCTGCAGTTTTAAGGAGACTGGGTGTTTATTCTGAGTTAAATTAGTGTTTAACCGGACCTTGAGTCTCAGGGTTAATATAAGGAAATACTGGTTCCTCTCGTACCATGCTGCAACGACGCTTTTGTTATACGGCGTTCTTTCGTTCTCACTTGGCACCATATCCAGTTGTCTCTCAAATCCTGTATGCAGTCCGTACTATAAGAAGACGAATGCCTTAGTCGTGTTCTGCAAGTTACCTAATCATATCCGGCATTCACATAAAGTTAAAGGCAAAGTTCACCCTAGAACAGCCACGAAGGCCCAGAGGGGAGTAGAGGTATAGCTCTACTCTTTCCTTAAATTCAGCGCTAGATGGGTTGGGTGGTCAACGCCACGCCCCGGCCGCTCTACCGCCGGGAAAGGCCCGGTACCCACTGTATAGGAGGCCGGCCTGGACGGGTGCGGAAAATCTCGCCTCCACCGGGATTCGATTCCTGGACCGTCCAGCCCGTAGCGAGTCGCTATACCGACTGCATTCACATATGCGCTCCAATTACAGCAGTCAACAAGGCAGTTATGATGGCTTTTGACTATGCTGTGTTACACTTGGGAGCTTTTGGCTTGTGGATTTGGTCTCGTATTCGAAAAAGAACACAACTGGATCTGTTCCCATCCTCGATTGAAAGACTGGGGAGGCTGTACTGCCTTGGGTGGAATAGAAAGGACATTTAGTCGCTGGGTCCAGTCTAGTACGAGTAATTTTAGTGTAATTCTGCCTGTTACGCTTTTGAAGGGGGGAACGCGGTGGCACAGTGGTTAAGGTGCTGTGCTACAAATCGGAAGGTCGCTGGTTCGATCCCAGATGGTGTCATTGGAGTTTTTTCATTCACATAATCCTTCCGATCGCACTGTGGCCCTGCGGTCGACTCAGCCTCTAACAGAAATGAGTACCAGGAGTATTTCCCGGGGGTAAAGGCGGCCGGTGCGTAAGGCTGACAACCTTACCACCATCCTGTTATAACCGTCCGGCTCAACTTTCTCGCTTATTCGGTTCGCATGAGACCTAATTTTCAGGGACTACCGTGGTTTGATTTTGATGGGCTTGGTGAAGATGAACTGTTAATACAACTTTTGCTGAATTGATAATCTGAAGAATCTGTTGTGATTTTATTTTAGTCACTGGGCGTTAATTTGGTACAGGTTTTTATTGCATACGATAAACATAGCACAGATCACTCTCTCACGTAGCGTATTCACTGCGTATTAACCTTTAAGGAATAACAAAATTATATTGTCCGAAACTTGGTAATACCGAGTATGTCCAATTTAATATTATTTGTTTTAAAACTGCACCCCCGTAGAAACACTTATAAACTTCTAATTATCTAATTTATTCTGTTAATCTGGCCTAAATCTGGAGCGATGCACACGCGCGTTCTACTCCTACGACAATCGAAAAACTTGTGTCTCGTTCGCTACAATATGCTAAGTTAGTTTCTCTGTTTCAAAATTGCCTCTACCTTAATTTGTCTAACAAGTCTGATTGGTCCCCTGTAAATTTGACAGTCTCGTAATATGCCGAAAACTTTAAAATTTTGTATTCTTTCTCCCCATTGCTTCTTATGACTGACGCGATATCCTTTAACTTAACATGTGTAACCCTCGTATAAACATGTTCTAGTGGACATTTTTAATGGGATATCGTGAATAACACGGTATCCACCGCCTCGTGATTTACATTTCGAAAAAGTGTCAAACCCTTGAATTTTGACTGTCCCGGCAGACTTCAAAACTCCATTAAACTTGACGTTGACAAATACGTAATAACCATAATTCTCTTTTGTAAATGCTTACCGCACCTTCTATCCTATTCTAACCTCTGCTTGTCTCTTTCTTCAGTTATCTGTCTATCCTACTTCACACATG
>Ga0123354_10013334_pt1 | contig 12745 bp, 13 predicted proteins | sample TergutLab28metaG_2_FD_97872 | JGI IMG/M metagenome (GOLD analysis project Ga0123354, IMG submission 97872) | Labiotermes labralis P4 segment gut microbial communities from Petit-Saut dam, French Guiana - Lab288 P4 | ecosystem: Host-associated > Arthropoda: Insects > Digestive system > Gut ... | reverse complement strand
TCGCAAAGCCAGGTCAAACTGCCTTTCTTGAGTTCCCCTATATTAGGATTTTCGATAATTATTTTTATAGCTTTGTTAACCTCAGCAAGTAGATTAAGATGCAATTTTTTGTAAGCTTTTTCGAAACGATTTGTTTGGATTATTTCCACTATTTCTTCCTGAACTTGAAGGTTGAAACATCGCCTCGCTCCATTTCGTGTTTAGCTTCGATGGCATCTTTAATAAAATCATATGGAAGATCCGGGTTCTCCTCTACGATTTTGCCAATTTTTATCCAATGCTCTATTTGCTTTGGAACAGAACGTGAATTCAGTGGGGCGCAGTTAATTGCTGCCTTCATAATTTCTTCAGAAAGCCTTACTGCATTTTGTGCCATTGGTACCTCTCTTTGTTGCATTATGCTACAATATGCAACAAATTGCAACACAAATCAATGGTCTCTTGCAAAGTTATTGGATTTTTTAGCTAGATAATTTTTATAAAGAGGATGTTTTAGATAATAAAAAACGTTTTCCTGTATTTTAGGAAAAAGAACTCCCCCCATTAACAGGAAAACGCTATAATTATATACAAAAATAAAAGGGCTTATGCACCACGCTTAATGTGCTACATTGCAAATTATTTTTCTTTCCATACATCATATAATTTTAACATATTTCTATAGCACGTTTCCCCAGTAAACATATTATCAGAATCTTTATCTATTGTATCAAAAAGCATATCTTTATATTCTAACCTAAAATCTTCATCATTAAACTTACCTTTTAAAATAAAATAAGAAAATCCCAGTAAACGCATTTCTTTAACAAAATCATCTACTATTCGTTGTTTTTCATCTAAAGTCACAGCTTTAGTAAATTGATCTTTCATCCTTATGCTAAGGACTGAATACTTATGCATATTTGTTCCTCCATAAAGAATATTATTGTGATATGTTAACTTAATTGCTTACCCGCATAGATTATTTAAGTGTTTGTTTTTGTTCTGTTTTTACATCACTTCCTAACACAAGACTCATGAATAAGCAAATGTATGTTGTAACTTTATTTGCAATTTTTACTTTTGTTCCACAAGCTAATTTCCGTTACGCACTACACGAAAGCCAATATCACTTCCCTTGCGCGATGGATCACCTTTGTCCCGATAAGCTGAACGAATCTCCGTCCCATAGTCGGAGCCAAACGAGCTATTGCTCCACGACCCGCCACGCATCACACGAGCAGTGCCAGTGGATGTACCTATAGGGTCATTCTGTACTCCACTTGGGTAATCGCCATACCAATCCCAGCACCATTCAGCTACATTCCCATGCATATCATATAAACCCCATGCATTAGCAGTTTTTTGCCCTACTGCAAATATGCCACCCACAGCATACCAACCTGTGTTACTGCTTATATAATCTCCGTTGTTGTATGCAGCGGTTGTCCCGGCACGGCAAGCATATTCCCATTCAGCTTCTGTTGGCAAACGATAACCATTCGCATTTCTGTTCCAGGTTACATTTTCCCCATTTATTGTATAAGCTGGAGATAGTCCTTCCTGCTCGCTTCGCTTATTACAGTATTCGATTGCATCGTACCAACTTACTGTTGTTACCGGTAAATTATTTCCATTGAAATGGCTGGGATTTTTCCCCATAACTCTTTGATATTCATCTTGCATTACTTCGCATTTACTTATGAAAAAGGTATTTAGCGTTACTTGATATTGGACTTCATCAGAGCGCCTCCCACGCTCCCCTATAGGGCTCCCCATGGTAAAAGTTCCACCACTTATACGTATCATTTCATTTTTAATTTCACTAACTTTATCCTGTGACTGGCCGGGAGTGGTCACTACGGCGGGAGTAGTCACCACACCACGTACTACACGAAAACCAATATTATTAACTCCAAGATATCCAAAAAAACTACCGCCCAGAGACTCTTCTTGCTCTACCCGATATGCAGAACGTAAAGCTGTACCATAACTACTCCACGATCCACCGCGTACCACACGGGACTCTCCATAGACCTTATCATCAATCAGAACATTTTCTGGATAACCCACATATAAGTCCCAGCACCATTCCCAAACATTTCCATGCATATCGTACAAGCCCCAAGGATTTGGAGCAAAACTTCCTACTGGTGTTGTCTTTTCTCGATATTCTCCCTTCTTACGCTCTTCGAAAGGATCATTGTATGGTTTTCCTCCATAATAATTTGCCTGGCTTGTAGTTATGTTATTTCCTGTACTAAAAGGTGTGTTTGTCCCAGCACGGCAAGCATATTCCCACTCTGCTTCTGTGGGCAAGCGGTAACCATTAGCATTATATATCCACGTTACTGTTCCTTTTATATTCATACTCATATTTTTACCACTTATCGTATACGCCGGAGTCAATCCTTCCTTTTCGCTTCGCTTAATGCAATATTCTATAGCGTCATACCAATTTACTCCCTCCACTGGCAGATTACTACCCTTGAATTTACTTGGGTTTTTCCCCATGATTTCATAATATTCCTTCTGTGTCACCGCGTACTTCCCAATGGAAAAAGAACTTAATGTTACCTGTTTCTGTGGCCCTTCATTCTCTTTACGTTCTGGTTCATCTACAGGGCTGCCCATAGTAAAGGTTCCACCTTTGATCTGTACCATATTGCTGCTTTGCTGTGCAGCAAGGTTCCCTACGATAAAACTCAGTATAATAAAAAATAACATAATTTTTTTCATTTTAGGTTTTCTCCTTGTATGTTTTTAAAGAATGACCAATATACTTATTTGGCAATAATATTCCTGTAGAGAGGTATCTCTTTTTTAAATAGCTCTTCCTCTGTATTGCCACTAATTACAAAGCCATTTTGTTCAAGAATCTTGAGTGTATCTTCAATGATAACCGTAACACCGTTATTGTCTTGTTTTTTCCCAGTGATTTTCTCTACAATAACTGATAATTCCTGTGCTTTATGCAAAAGAGCTTCTGCATAACCAGGAGCATCTTGTAAAGTACCAAACCGAAAGCAAACAAATACACTTCTATTTGTATCCTTATCAAAAGATACAGATGCATTATTACGTAACTTATACAACATAAACTCCTCCAAAATTATTAAAAAAATGAATGTCTATATCCCTAATTATTTAGGGAATCTCCTTTTCTTTTTTGTCCAGCAGGCAGATTGCCTTATTTCATGTAATTTTCATAAAAATTATAAAATATTATCTATTTGATAAATTGTATTTACTATTCGTATATTTGTCAAATACTAATTGAAAATTAAGATTTACCCATAGATAAGCAAAAAAGAGAGTAATAAATGGCAAATAGCAGGGAAATTTTGGCAAAGAATATGCGGGAAACCCGCCAAAAACTCGGCATAACCCAATCACAACTCGCGGAACTGGCAGATATTTCCACCAATTTTGTTGCTATGATTGAGCTAAAACATAAGTTCCCATCTCCAGAGATACTTGATCGTATTGCAGCAGCTCTGGGTGTAGAAACAGCTGTGCTTTTTACCACACCAGTATCTACGGAAGATGCCATGAAAAAGCTTCATCAGGCAATTTTGGATGATCTGGATCGGGCAATTGAAAAAGCTGTAGATAAAGCCATAAGTAAGAGGCTCAAAAGCAAGTAAATCCACTTCTAAAATAAGTCCAAATAAATTACTACATTTATTCTGAATAAATATCAAATTGAGAAAATATCTTTTTTCATCGAGATGAGGAGAACCCCCTATCTGCGCCTAAGAAAATCAAGATAAACATGAGTCTCAATAAGCCGATAATTAAATGAGAGATATCAAACAGACAGGAAGGTTGTGACATAGTGGCAAACAAAGTAAAAACAGCCCAGAAAAGCGCATCTGGGAGCAAAATATTAAAAAACAGGATTGCAGTAGGATCAGGAAAAGGGGGAGTTGGTAAATCCACAACTTCGGTGAATCTTGCTGTCTATTAGGCGGGAACAAATAAAAAAACATTGCTTATCGATGTTGACCCGCTTTCAAACATAAAAACAATCCTTGATATTGAGAATACAAAAGGTGGAGACAAAAAACCCATAAAGATTTTTGAAAATCTTTTTCTCCTTACCCCATTTCAAAATACAGGAAAAATAAAATCCGATACTGTATATAATAATTTTAAGAAGAACACATATTTCAGTGAAAAAGATAAATTCGACATAATAATATTTGACCTTCCGGCAGGTTATGATGAAAAAGAGAATATAGCTTTTTTGGATTTCGCAGATATCCTTCTTATTGTTACAAACCCCGAGCCTATAGCTCATGTTGCAAGCGGAAGCTACATAAAAAAAGCTTTTGAAAAAAGGAAAAATCTTCCTATTTTTATTTGGCACAATAGATATGAAAAAAATAACAATTCCAATTTTAAAGAAGATGATGTTCTTTTTAATTATAATAAAAATGTTCCTGAAGAAGAAAAACTTGATGCCTCAATGGCAGACAAATTTTTAAATGTTGCCAAAATACCCAAAGATAAGTCGCTTGACCTTTTGGGAACCGATACAACTTTTGGCGCAGTAGCTCTCAGAAACATTCTGATATTACTTGAATTGCTTTATGAAGAAGCAACGCTTCCTATCAGTAAAAAATGCGCCCCGGGTGAAAAAATCGCAATTCTTATAAATAATTACATAAAATCAAATATTGAAATCAAAGATGCTGATAGCGCTGTTGTAAGCCTTTTCGAATACATTGGGATTTTCCTTTCAAAACTAAGCAAAAGAAATGATCATGGAATAAATGTTTACAATCTTCTTTCTGATAAAGAAAAAAGCAATATAAAAGAATGTTTTGAAAAAATAAAAACCGATAAACTATTGGGAAAGATCAGAAAAACCATTTCAGTTGTCGGGGATTCACTCCAATATCTTGAAAACTCATCGCGCCAGTTCTATGCAGATCTTTCTCCGGATAAATTTAATTCTGTTGTAAGAGAAGTTTCTGCTGTTCTTGGTGATATAGAAAAAAGCATTCCAAAAGGGGAGAGAAAATATATTGCAAGCGTGATCTTGTTTTACCTTTCGCTTTTTATTCTTATAAAAAAGAAAGAGTATCAAAATGCAATGATAAAATTTCTTTCAACAAAAAAAGATAAAAAAGGAAAGCTTGTAAGGGACAGAAATCTGCAAATAAAACAGATTATAGAGAAGAATAAAGAATACCGGAATAAGTATATTGAACTTATAAAATATTTGCATGCTCCACTATTGGAAGAAATAAAAAACATTTCAACTAAATTATCTCTTAATAAAATTCTTTTAACTTCCGGTAAAAATGAAAACAAAAAAATCAATAATAGCGCTTATGCGAAACTTCTTGGAAATTATCTTCATGATTCATTAAACAGCGGGCTAAGTATTATTGTTGGGTTCCCCTACAGAACCGCTTCTATAAGTTTTCAAAAATCAGCAGGACTTATACTTGAACTACTTAACAATTAAAATGATATTTATAAAGGGAGGATTACTCATGTATCCTCTCTTGTTTTTTTCAATACTTGCCATAGCTGTAATCGCAGAGAAAATAGCAGATTTATATAAAGTCGCTATCAATAGAAATTTTTTTAACAAAATAGTATATCTCTCCAGAGAGAAAAACAAAAAAGAACTTTTACTATTTCTTGATACTAAAATAGCAAAAAGCAAAATATCCAACATCTCTCTTGCATTAATAAAAAAAGCAACAGAGCAGGGAGCATCTTTTAAAAAAGAATGTGATATCGATATTTCTTTAATAACAACAAAAATTTCCGAAAGAATACATTTTCTCGATCTTATTGGAAAAATTTGTCCGATGATCGGACTTACAGGAACTGTTATAGGGCTTGCAAGAATTTTCCAAAGCGTATCAGCTTCCGGAAAAACAGGAGACCCTACAGTACTCGCAGGCGGTATTTGGGAAGTAATGATCACTACAATTGCAGGACTTTTAATAGCAATAACTTCAATAATTGCAGCCCACGTAATTCGGAACAGTTTTAAAAAATATATTGAAAGACTTAAATTTTGCTGTAATGTTTTATTTGAGAATAACTTAAAACCAGATGATCCAAAATGAAAGAAGTAAAAGAAAATCAAATATCTGAATCAGATATTTATTTTGAAAAATATTCAGAAGACTCTTTTCCGGACCTTACTCCCCTTATTGATGTGGTTTTTATGTTAATAATATTTTTTCTTCTTACATCAACATTAATAGGAGAAAAAAGTTTATCTATAAACCTTCCGTCATCTTCTGCAGGGGAAATATCCCAAACAGAAAATATAGTTATTGAAATCGATAAAGAGAATAATATTTTTTTTCAAAATGCAAAAACAGATTTTAAACAGATAGAATTTATTTTAAAAGATATAGCAATAAAAACAAACAAACTGCTTCCTGAAATAATTTTAAGAAGCGATGAAGAATGCAGCTTTGGTACAGTTGTACAATTGATGGATATTATTCAAAACAGTGGGTTTGATACAATTTCTTTTGCTGTTAGGGAAAATCAATCATAATTTTTTAGATTAAAGTTGACTGCGATCCTTAGAACATCTGTTGTTGGACTTCCCATATAAGTTGCAGGAGCAAATCTTGCTTTTTTTACACACCTTATTGCTGCTTTATCCAGAATATCATATTTACTTGAAACAACAATTTCAGTTTTAGAAACTCTGCCTAATGAATCTATATTTGCATCAATCAATACAGTTCCCTCTATACCTTTTTTTGCAGCATAGGCAGGATAAGCAGGGATAATTTCAGACAGCAAATGGGCTTTTTCGAAAAATCCGGCTCCATAGCTTCCCTGCTTTAAAGACTCTATAGTGCTTTCAGAATCTCCCTGATAATCTTTATTAAAGTTGCTGATTAATTCTTCACTAGTATAATCGCTGATAACGCTCTCCATGCTCTTCCTGTTTTTTTCAAGTTTGCTATGCTGTAAATTATTTTTAGTTGATGCATGGAGATTATTATTTTTACTAAATGAAACTTTTAAAAATCTTTCCTGACTGCTTTGTCCCTGCAAAGAATTTTCCCCTGCAGGCGCAGAGACAAAAACAGATAACAGAGTAATAAAAAACACATGAAACAATACAGAAAATAAATAATATTTTCCGCTAGTAAGAATATGATGCACCTAATAACACCTCTCGTCCGCTGCCTGGATAATAAAGATTATAATATACAAGTTGGGCATATTTTTTATCAGTAATATTCTTTACTTTCCCATAAACAGTAATAAAACTTTTGCTTACAGGTATTTTTACGCTTGCTCCTATATTGCATAAAAAATATCCATCAATTTTATCCAGAGCATTTGATTCATCTCCCCCTTCATAAAAAGAAGCAGAGTAGCTTATTTCGCTATATAATTTAAACATATTAAAAAGCGAAAATTCAGGGATAATCGCAAATCTGTGAACAGGAACAAGAGGAATCTGATTCCCTTTGTTGTCTCCATCCCGGAATTCTGCAATTGTAAAGTTATAAGTTCCTGTTAAAGAAAAATATTTCACAGGGAAAAAAGAAGCAAAAGACTCTACTCCATAGCGCATTGTTTTATCAATATTTTCATTCTGACGAGTTGCATTATTCCATGAGATTTCATCATCCATCAGAAGCAGAAACAAGTTTACCCCTAAAACAGCAAGCTTTCCGAATCTATATTCAGATCCCAGATCAAATGAGTGTCCGCATTCCGGATTTAAATCTTTAGTAAAACCATCACTACTATACCCATAATAACTTATTAATTCTTCCAGAAAAGGGAATCTGAAAACCCTGTCATATCGCGCATATACTTTACCGTTATCCGTAAACATAAAATTAAGCCCGGTCCCATAACTAAATACCGAATAATTTTTATCGTCATTTACAGTATCAAGATCACCGCTATACAAAGCATAATCATATCTTCCTGATAGAGAAAAGAAAAGTTTCTCTGTAACAGGCAATTCTCCTCTTGAGAAAAATGCATAATTTGTTTTAGTAATTTCACCGCTGTAATTTTTATTTTCACGGTTTGCATCATCGTATCTTTTTATATTCAGATCATCTCTTATAAAATCAGCACCTGTTGTTATTGTAACTCCTCTAAAAAGCAAAGGGAATTCTCCTGTAAAAGATAATCCTGCTGTCACTGAATCAATAATGGTATCTGTGAAAGTTCTCCAGGTATATTTGTACTCTCTATCGTAGAATGTCACATCTGTACTTGTATCTTTTGAATTATATCCTGCTGTTAGGGAGAGACTATGATTTTCCGTAAACTCCCATTTGCTTTGCCCTTGAACAAATAAAGAGCCTATCTCTGTTTTATCGTTACCGGTATCATACTCACTAGTTAGCTGTTTTGGGTCATCTTTAAATTCATTTTCCAAAAGTCCTCCGGGCAATTCATACATTTGTTTCCCAGATGAAAGAAAAAGAGAAGCAGACCCTTTTTCTGCAAATGATGTTGAAATATTTGCACTGAAATTTGTATTCTCTGTGCCTGTTCTATCTCTGTACCCATCAGTTTTGCTATCTATAGCAGATACAGAAATCGATAACACATCGCTCCCTGCAGATGCAATTATTTTTTTTTCAAGATAAGAATTGCTTCCGCCTTCTGCTGCAACATTTAGTGAAACACCCTCTTTTGGTTTTACAGGAATAATATTTATTACAGATGCAACAGCATAATCTCCGTATAAAGAACTTGCACCGCCTTTTACAACTTCTATTTTTTCTATCCCTCCGGATCCTGCGCCCGGGATTGCAAGCCAGTCAATTCCGGACATATCGGGATTGTTTAATTTTATTCCATCAAAAAGAATAAGGACTCTCCCCTGCCCCCCTTCTGTAAAACCTCTTGCCGAAGGTTGCGAAGAAACTGATGATCCGTTAAACGACCTCAAATCTATCCCTGCATACATGGAAAGCGCTTCGGTAATGGTTTTATGTTCAAGCTGCTCTGATGTTATGGTTGTAATAGAAGCAGGAATCTGATCAGTGACTTGAGGCGCGCGTGTTGCTGTAACAGAAACTGTAATATCTGCTTCTTTGGTTAGATCTGCGGCTGGCTGTGAATCGCTGCTTGCGCTGCCGGATTCTTCTGTGGGTTTTGCAACATCCTCACTCCAGCCTGCTGCAGCCACAAGCAGACACAATAAAACTGCAAGAAAAATTTTCATAATAAACTCCTTTTTCTTTCGAAAAAGAAGCCAGAGATAAGCCTTTACTGTAATTCTTTTGGACAGAAAAACTGATGGCCTATTCCAACTCAATCCTCGAAGTTTGAATAAAAAATAACTGGTTTAAGTATTCTGACTTATGGCTCTGGTATAATCGAATTATACCGCCGTACCTTTTCCTTCCCGAAACAGAACATACAATTTTGAAAAACTGCAGTTACTGATCAATTTCAGTGGCTGCCAAAACATGGTTATGTATTGGCATAAAAGGCTTGTGGCCAATTACAGCAGCGGGACTGCGGAGGAATTTCACCTCTCTTCCATAAAATCCAGCAGAGAAAGTTTATTATTTTTTTTACAAATGTTCAAGTCTTCACACGATAAAAACAAAGGGCATCACAAAGAGATTTTTATAACGAGCCACATGAACAAAAGTTCGCAGAATAACGCTGATTTGCAGATTCCAATGGATTACTCAAATTTATGGTAAAATAAATATGACATTTGTCATAAATTTTGAAGCGTTAATCATCTTTGCGCAGTATATAGGTGTTGCTTTTCGATTTCTGGAATTTTTTAAGATGTTAATTTGGCATCTCAAGCAGGGGAAATCAATGTTTGGAGGCAGAAAGTATGGGCGAAAACAAAGTAATACCTATCCAGGATTTGATTTACGAAATTCGCGGGCATAAAGTCATGTTGGACAGTGATTTAGCAAATCTTTATGCAGTAGAAGTAAAACGGCTAAATGAAGCTGTAAAAAGAAACATAAAACGATTCCCTGATGACTTTATGTTCAGATTAACAAAAGACGAATTTGCTAAGGTGGTCACAAATTGTGACCACCTTCAGAAGCAAAAATTTAGACCTACGTTACCCTTCGCCTTTACTGAGCAGGGTGTAACAATGTTAGCAGCAGTATTGAATAGCCAAAAAGCAATTGATGTCAACATTCAAATAATGAGGGCATTTATTCAATTACGTAATTATGTGTTTTCCAATGATACTTTATATGAACAAATAGGAGATCTGCGAAAGCTCCTTATGCTTTACATAGAAAAAAATGATAAACGGATAAATGACATCATTATTGCCCTGAACAATTTGATAGAAAAACCAAAGGAGTCAAAAATAATAGGCTTCCGCCCAAATAAGAAATAACGGAAGCACAAAAAGAAGATTTTATTAAGGTGGTCGCAAATTGCGACCACCTTAATAAACACACGAACAAAAGTTTGCAGATTAATGCTTATTTTTTGCAGGTTTTACTCTGAAACTGCCATTTTGCCATCCGCACCTACGGCAACAAACCTGTTATTGCCCCAGACAGCCTTAATAAAAATAATCGCTTAAAATCAGCGTCAATCTACCTTTTGGTTTCTTGAGCTGTTGTGATATTCTATACTTGACTCTAATGCTTGGTATGTATGTAATAATTAAAGTGAATAAAAAACAACAATATAGCGGATTTCTTTTTCTTGTTATACTCTCTTTTGTTCTCTTTGTATTGAATTTACTTTCAGGTTCTGCGGGGATCCCATTTTTAAGCGAAAGCATATTACACTCTACAGATAATGTTGGAAGCAAAATATGGAAAACAATAATTTTTGAAATAAGATTACCCAGAGCTCTTTCTGCTTTTCTTGGTGGAGGGGCTCTTGCTCTTTCAGGACTTTTGCTTCAAACATTTTTCAGAAACCCTCTTGCTGGTCCTGATATTCTGGGAATTGCATCTGGCGCAGGTTTTGGGGCAGCAGTTGTAATTTTAGTTATCCCTTTTTTAGGCATAGCTGGAATAATATCCACAGCAGCGGCTGCTGTAGCAGGAGCAGTTACAGTAACACTGTTCCTTGTTATGCTTGTTAAAAAATCGGGAAATATAACGCTTACTCTTATCGCAGGTTTACTTGCAGGCTATTTTATAAGCTCTGTTACAGGAATAATGATAAGGTTTTCTTCAAATCAGGCAATAAGATCTTTTATAAACTGGACTGCCGGAAGTTTTAAAAATATCTCTCCTGATACACTCTTTTTTCTTCTTTTTGTAGTTATTTCTTCTTTTATAGCTTCTTTTGTTATTTCAAAACATTGTGATCTTTATCTTTTGGGAGATGATTATGCCTCAAGCATGGGCTTAAATCTCAAACGTTTTAGGTATTCAGTTATAATAATAACTTCCATATTAACAGGAGCAGTAACTTCTCTTTGCGGACCTGTTGCTTTTATAGGAATTGCAGCTCCCCATTTTTGCAGATTTTTTCTTAAAACAGAGAAGCACAATATTTTAATACCTGGAACTTTCTTCTCCGGGGCAATACTTGCACTTGCTGCAGATATAATCTCAACACTTCCGGGACATGGGATAACTCTTCCATTGAATTCAGTAACTGCAATAATAGGAACGCCAATAGTAATAAAGGTACTTTTAAAAGGATATTATGACAGATAAACAGATAATTCTTGAAGCAAAAAATATTGTAACAGGATATAAAAATAATAAATCCATAAAAAAAGTCACAAATGATTTCTCTTTTTCAGTAAATAGAAATTCAATAACTACAATAATAGGACCCAATGGAAGCGGAAAAACAACTTTGCTTAAAACAATATCAGGAATTATAAAACCTCTTTCCGGAAATATTTTTTATTCATTAAATACATGCACAGGGACGCCCATGCACGACCCTTGCTCGTTAACCGGGGCATTGAATTCAGAAAAAATGGATGCTGTTGCATTTGCAAAAGCAAGGTCTGTAGTGCTATCTAAATCTCCGGAAACAGGGATGCTTACTGTTTTTGAGATCATATCTTTGGGAAGGTTCCCGTATATAGGCTGGAAAGGAAAATTTACAGAACAGGATTATATTGAAACTGAAAAAGCTCTTGCGGAAATAGGTATAGAATATCTTTCAAATAGAATTTTTAAAACATTAAGCGATGGGGAAAAACAGAAAGTCATGATCGCCAGAGCTCTTGCACAAAATACTTCTCTTATTTTTTTTGATGAACCATCTGCATTTCTTGATCTTCCGTCTAAAATTGAGTTATCAAAACTTATTGCAGATATTTCAAAAAATAAAACAATTATGATTACAACTCATGATATTGATTTTGCGCTTAATTACTCCAATGAATTGTGGATCATTGACAGAGATGGAAATATTCATGCGGGAACACCGGAAAAGCTTTGTAAAGTTATAGAAAATATTTTTAAAATCACACTTTCTTGAAGAAGATATCACACAAATATGTTTTTTATTACAAATGGATTGTAGCCGAAGGTTGAGATGTCAAGCGTCTCCGCAGCGTCTCTGCGAGGACTTAGCGAGATCAGCTCGACCTTCGGCTACTCTACATTATCATAGTGTATAATATCACTTATTCGAGATGCCTGAAGTAATATCTATCATTATCAGCAGCAACGCGGTCCTGATGGATAATATTTATAAGGTCAGATAATATTCTGTCCGGATATGCAGTCCCTTCATCCCAATATGGATTTCCATTTCCCTTATCCATAAGATCATTATTATAAATTTTTTTGTTCTGAAAAGCCTTAAAAAGGGA
>Ga0123354_10013333_pt1 | contig 12746 bp, 7 predicted proteins | sample TergutLab28metaG_2_FD_97872 | JGI IMG/M metagenome (GOLD analysis project Ga0123354, IMG submission 97872) | Labiotermes labralis P4 segment gut microbial communities from Petit-Saut dam, French Guiana - Lab288 P4 | ecosystem: Host-associated > Arthropoda: Insects > Digestive system > Gut ... | reverse complement strand
CCCCCCCCCCCCCCCCCCGTTACGCGAAGCAATGAACCCCAGAGGATTTCGAGGAAGGGTAAGATTGGCGAGGTGAAAGATGGTGAGCTGTGGAATATGTTGGTGGGTTGAGAAATTAACTTCCGTTCACTCCGACAAAACTTGGCCACCAATTTGAGATTAGACAACGTCGTTCGTCTCGAGGTCTGAAGTTCGGTATGCTAGCTCGTAATGCATTTGTTTTGTCCCGTCGGCCTTGGAAGCATGTTCAGAATGTGTGCAAAACATCGGAAGGGGTCCGGCATTGTTTCAAAAGTAACAACCACACAAGTGGGCCGAAGACTTGTGCCTAATAAGTAGGATCATTCGCGGCGCTCAGACAAACTTCGTGGACAAAAAATTATGCCGTAACCACTGGTTTGCCTTCACCACTTTCTACAACCTAGGCAATCGAAATACACGAACTACAATCGCTACAGCGATACCGGTCTCTTGTCTTGTAATTCTCCGAGCATGAATCGCTGTATCACTTATGAGTCCGAACACAATGTTCAATTAAGTCTGGTTCCCCAAATCAGGTTCACCTGCACGCTGCCACAATTTTCACATGAAATGTCCCGCCATCTCACGGAACAGCCACATTTACTCCAGAATTCTGCTTGCCCGAAATTTATTACAGTTCGATCTCTTTAACAGGACATCGGATGCCTAAGCGACGACGTTAGTAACATTTTCTGCCAAATGCTAGTAAACTTCAGGTTTTAAATTTTAACTCTTTCTTATACAGTCATTGCTGCCAACTTAACAAAGCACAGGGGTTGACAAGTTGTTATAATAACTGCTATCTCGGAACTGACAAACAGACACAATTTCGGGTCACAGTCCGGGTAATCGGAGATTTTTCGTGGATTTACTCAGTCGAAGTAAGTTCCAGTGACAATAGCTCTTTCTAGTATACCCAACTCGGGACGGAGAGAGATGGGCCTATACAAAATGTCCGATACGTTGGAAAACAAACCGAAAGAAATCAGAAATTCGTAACAGTAAAATGCCAACACCAAACGTTTTCAGAAATGATACATACAACAGACTGAAAATGTAAATATCATGACCGTTATTTTACACTTTAGATTTACACATATACTTTTTATGGCACTCTCACTGTGCACATTTTTACAAAGTATCAACCAACGGGGACCGCGGTGGCACAGTGGTTAAGGTGCTGTGCTACACAAATCGGAAGGTCGCTGGTTCTATCCCAGTTGGTGTCATTGGAATTTTTCATTGACATAAAATCCTTCCGATCGCACTATGGCCCTGGGGTTGACTCAGCCTCTAACATAAATGAGTACCAGGAGCATTTCCTTGGGATAAAGGCGGCCGGTGCGTAAGGCTGACAACCTTACCACCATCCTGTGCCGTTGTCATGAAATTTGGGAACCTTAACTTCCTGGAACCCTCTGGGTCACTCCAGGCCTGTAACGGGGACTGCTTTTTTTTCAGTATCAACCAACAAATGCAAATTTGACGTTCACAGGGCCGTGCATCGTAATTTTATTTCTATAGTAAAACCAACAAGATGCACTAATGCACAGGTAGTGCTGTCTGCTTGCTAGCAGGCAGACAGCAGTATGTTTGACATATGCCTGTTGCTGTACGTACAGTCTTGAACTGATGATGATGGAAGGAAAGACCGTCCGAAGCATGTAGAGTGTCATTCCAAAATAAAATACAATTCATGACAAGTATCAAACTCCTACTTGTATCGACACCGGGGTGCCATCCTCACCATATTTTGTACGACATATATTTATGTCTTATAACCGCTTTTCCCTATTTCCTAACGCCGAATTCAATAAATTTTGAATTTACTACGAAGCCTCACGGCAAGATAACCATGCAAAATTCGTAACATTAATATTACTAATTTTCAGCTAGAACACAAGCACAAATCTACACATTCTGGTTCATTCTTTTTGAAATTGACGCAAGCAAAGAGCCAAGACACCTGTTGGTGCATACAACAGCCGTAGCTCTGATGCGCTTTCAGCATGCAGGGGAAACAAAACCTTTCCATTGTTCCCAGACAAGAATAATTTCCGAATGTGCTTCATATAGTTCATACCAAAGTCATGTGGCTGTCCCGAACTGTGTGCTTCAACATCAACCAGTCATACACTGTTCTCTCGTTGACATTCTTCTTGCTGTAAGGAGAGGCTAGCTGATTTCAGACAAATATAAAATTTAATTTGGAAAATAATTATAAAAGCTTTCGATAACCATTTGAAGACTACACTACACACACAAAACTTCCGTTTGTACCTCACAAAGAAAACAGTGTATGTAATTACAAAAATTAACCGCCTAATATTCTTAGGGAAATAAAAGGTACTACTTACAGAACATTAAAACGTCAAGAATTACAAAAGAATATATATATATATACATATATTTCCAATTATTTCGTACGCTTTTGAGCCGTGGTTTGTTATTTGGCTACAGAAAGTTACAAGCGCTTGGAAACAGTATGCGCAGGGAAGTATTATCAACCATGCTGTAAGCAGACTTCATAATCAAAATGTTTATCATTCATGCAAGTTATTTTTTGCTATGGCACAGCAGACCCCAGCGGGACTAAAGCGCCTCATCGCTTAGGTTTCTAGATTTCACATACGGCCGGCAGAGCTCCTCAGAACGAGTGATCAGCTCGTCGAAGAGGCCGCTACCTACGAAACACACAACATACACGGGTAACGAAGAACCATGCCCTCAGCGGGATTCGAACCGCCCATCCCTGCAATGGAGCGGCTACAGACCTCCGTCTTAGACCAAACAGTCACCGGGATCAGCAATACAGGTTATTTACTGCATATAGCTACAGAAAAGAAATTACGTGGGAACTGGACCTGTCACACAGACCGACACAAAACTAGAAGAGCAAATGCATTTTCATGGATAAATCTTGGAAATGGGTCGTTCTGAAGGCTGAGAAAGAGAGTGGAGAAGACCTTCAAGTGGCCGCTGGGAAGACGAAAGGCGAGTAGACCTGATTCAGGATTGTGTCCAATTGTATAGGTGTTAAACCGTCAGTTTCCATCTCCAGTACTTCAGCGACACATTCAATTCATTACATTACGCGGTAGAATTTAAAAATGAAAAGATAAACAAAAAAAAATCATAGTAATTACTTATTTTCCCGAAAGATGGCAAGACCGGAGTCGTGGCTCATGTCCGAACGCGTTACTCTAAATACCATGAATGTATCCAACAGCACCATTTGGATTCAGTTCTCTTTACAGCAGCACCAAGTGTTCTACCGAAGCAGTGTATTGTTCCTTCCTCAAGAACTAAGACATCAATACATTCTTGAGGCCTCTTAGAAATGAATTTAAAAAGAGACGAATTTTACATAACGAAATCCATTACGCAGTTTGCGTCTACTGCTACATGCACGAAACGCACACCGTTCAAACACCCACTGTACATTTTCGTTATTCACACCGTGCACGTTCTTACTATCAATTTATCACCCAAAGAACGCACTCTGTGGTACACAATTTATGTCATATATCAACTGCCACAAGTTTCGGCACCGAGGTGCCATCCTCAGGGAGTCGTTATAACAGCGATGCATATGGCAACATGCCAGTCTAGGTGGCGCTTCTCCTTATAGGAATGACTAAGATCTTAAAACGCTGAAATACATAAAATTGATAACCATAACTGCTGAAACACATAAAAACACAACATCGATAACCATACATTTATGGTTGTTAATTTTATGTATTTTAGCGTTTTGGGATTTTAGTCATTCCTATAAGGAGGGGCAGAACACAGGACTGTCATGTTGGCTTATATACCTTCCTGAGGATGGCACCTCGAGGCCGAAACATGTAGGAGTTGATATATGTCACAAATGGTGTATCACAGAGTGCATATGTTAGATGATAAATGATACACTGCACATATCCAGGACCTCTGGCCTCGATGTGATTTTCAAGATCAAGTAAACAATCCATTACTAATTTGTTGTTCCATGAGGCAAAATCACGCAAGCAAGCCTATTCAACCTGCCACGTCACGAACACTTGAAGTACAGAATTCTACGGGCATCACGTGTTTGTCCGAAAAGGCAGACAAGCGACTTGATTTAGTTTTCGCACAGCGCAGCAGCAGAGGTTTCGCCTTATAAATAGGCTGTAAATTTCAGACGTTCTGAGACCACAACATTGTCCCACCGGTAACCGGCTACCAGTTGACACGGCGTCATATTCCAGAAGAACGCTAAATGTCCGTAAGATGTGCATCGTAAGAAGGTGCCTCTCCACACGACACATTCCTTACGGCAAGTTTGTAATACCGTTCTTGCAATAACACTACGAGACTACAACCTCTTCATTAGACAGATAACTGAACTGAAAGACTTCATTTTGAAATATTCCAAGAAGAGGCATGGAGAATACATCAAGAAAAAAGTTTTCCAGCAATGAACAATCAAGTCTTCTGGGAGGTGACATCGCGCATGATGGTAAACAGTCACCGGCGTGTTGAAGGACCGCAGTGTCTGCATTCTTTAGAGTCAAACAGTCCTATAACTAGCTATTTAGCAGTCGATACGGCGCGCTCATCCCGGAAGACTCAAATATTCACGAATACCGCTTTGATAACGTGAAATGTCGCAATTTCAGGGCTGTTTCCAGACATCAGAAAGACGATGGGATGTTCAAGTAGTCGAAAGGAGACTTAGCCTATTTTAAGGTGACTACACCCAATGTCGCCTAGTGATTACTTTTCCACATGTTCAGGAAGTCTGGTTGCATTATTTAAATGCGTGTTCCCAACACACTACAGATATTAGATCTACTTATGGCCCCATTTCATTGCATTCAAAAGATAAGCCTACATTATGACTTCATGGGCACAAAAGCGCTAGACAACCCTAAAAAAACCAAGTTCAACCTGAACTATTTCTAAAGATCCAAGTCGTACCGCGCAGTAAACACATTCCGCCTCGGTTACAAAAACCAATTAGTTAATGGAATATGTGGAAATGATCGCTGTCTGTTGTGAGATCCAAACAAAACACACAAATGCACTCTGTGGGCAGAACGCAGTGTTTTTAAATGGTGAAAACAGTGATATACCGCCCCAGTCGCCGCGCGGTTTAAAGCGTGGAACTGGGGCCGCTTGCTTGCTTGCTAGGATTGTGAGTTCGAATCCAGCAGGGGGCATGGATTTTGTCTGTTGTGAGTTTTGTGCCTTGTCAGGTACAGGTCTCTGCGGTGGGCCGATTACTCGTCCAGGAGTCTTACCGAGCCTGGTGTGTCTACGTGTAAGCGTGCGGCCTCGACAAGGAGTCGGCCCTGACACACTAAGGGTTTTTGCGCCATGGGGGATGGGGGTGGGGGGACATCCTTCAACCAGTCTATGTTCAAGAAAAGAACACTTTAAAATCAGGAATGTATTCTACAAGATCTTCAAAAAGTAAATTGATATACACTCAAATACTCAGGTATTAATGAAAATTGAACTTTTTAGAGTGATGTTATAAGTACTGTCAAATATCAAATTTTGCGAAAATTCGTACAGTTGGGGCCGCAGTTGTTCCATGCGGACGGACGGACAGACAGATATGACGAAGCTAGTAGTTCCCTTTCGTAATTTTACGAAAGCTCTTAAAAACAATTAGCGATACACAAAGTAACCAGTGGGTTTATCTCAGTATTTAACCAACTTGATGCACACAATTTTTGTTTTACAGTAAGTTTTATTTCATGCCTCTACATGTTTCGAGCACATGTGTTCGAGTCTCGTACACGAGACGGCCACCTATAGGTGTGATGATGCCAGAGGCTGTGTAATGCAATTTTGACATCCTGATGATGAGCACAAGTGCTCGAAACATGTAGAGGCATGAAATAAAACTTATTGTAAAACAAAAATTGTGTGCATCAAGTTGGTTAAATACTGAGATAAATATACTGAGATGCACGGTCAGCAGAACGTCAACAAATAACCAGTGGGCTTTATTAAAGCCCTCAAATCAGTACCAGAATCTTCAGCTTATGTGTTTTAATTTACTGCTTTGCTCTCCAGACATTGAAGAGTCAGGTCTGACACAGAACTCTATAAAGGCTTCATTGACAGCCTTCATAAGAGAACTAACCCGAATTCAGTTAGATTCGTTTTGTGTCGGATTCCCTTTTCATTCCTGTATACTTTGTCGTATGAGCATTACGTTGCAAGTAACGCGAAAATGTTGGGAGTTTGTAATGTACCCCACACAAACATCCAGCTACATGAACGTCCCCAGTCAGCGCATTTTCACCCCAACGTCTCTCCGTCACAACTGCCATCCCTTTGCACAAGTCGCCTCTTCGTGATAAATCGCGGCTCAAAACGCCTACACACTTCGAACATTTCAGTGGCTATTTTAGAAGCTCCATTTTAGACGTTCTTTATGTGTTCCTAACACGAAAAACGCCACATACACAAGCCGTTACTGTCCTCTGTCCGCCTGTCTGTCGCACTTAGCATACATTTACTATGAAAGAACTGTGGCTACCAAATGAATACTCAGAATGCGTGCCGTACCAACTAACTGGGGCCGATACTGTGTGAACTCTACACGACTTCTTGTTATCATGTTAAACACGACGTCAAGGATATGCATACGTATGTTCAGTTCGTACCGCACAGTAAACACAATGTCTCAATTATAGAAACCAATCGGTTAGTTCTGTAGAGGGAAATAATGATTGGTTGTTAAAAGATCTTTAACAAACACAGAACAACAATGGGCAGGGAGTGGAATTATTGCACGTTACACCTAGTGGTACATATAATAACCACTAGGCATTAAAGAGTTAGAGCGATACGACAGTTAATGCAGAAAATAGAAAGCACTTGAATGAGAAAACAACAGCGCAGAACACTGTCACGAAATCCTTAGGGAAAGAGAATGCAGACCGCTGCCTGTATTACACAGCTTCTGCTACCTGTGCTTTGCTACCGAACACACAAAAAATGAGTTGTTGGTGCGTCCCTTTGATGCTGACAGTTCAGAGGAGGAAGGATGGTGAGGTTAATGTGTTCCACTCTTAAAAAGACACGAGACGTTTATTCCTATTGTAGAGTGGAGGTGGGTAGGACGGCATTAATTAGCGGATGAATACACAGCTGCTAAGAGCCACAGCAACGAGATCAGCCCACCACTGTCACCTGAACTCTCTAACCAGGATGATCAAGTAACCGCATCAAAGGACAGGCCACTAACAAAGTTAGGATACGTCGAAACGTCTATCATGCCTTACTACAATCGGAACTGTCCCTTTTTATTACCTTATCCCATTGTTTCCCAAACTTTCTTCTGAAGCGGAACCCCTCAAATAACTGTTATATCCCAAGCGCCTACCTATGAAAATGTTAACGGACCGACAAAATTGATAGCGGGAAGCGCATTTCAATTACTGCTAAATTATTGCCAAGAAAATTTATTTGTAGAAAGGTGATATACAGTTTAACTTGGTTATAACGTCATAAAAGGATTTTTTGGTGACATTATAAACGAGCGCTGTTATAACCGAGGAGTACAATGTTATGGTCAACAGCGAGGAATCAATTGGTACCACAGGATATCTGACGGTATAGCCGAGTTGTCGTATAAACCGATGTCGTTATAATCGGGGTTGATTGTCTGTCTAAATTTACCCGTGGGGGTGTGGCACCTACTAAATGACATGCAGGCCCGGGGGGGGGGGGGTGTAGACATGTAACTCCCTACTCATACACAACATGGGCGCTAGAAGGGGGTGGATATATGTATGTATGTACGTATGCATGTATGTATGTATGTATGTACGTATGGGTGTGTACGTATGTGTGTATGTATGTATGTATGTAATGTATGTATCTACGTATACATATATGTATGTATGTACGTATGTATGAATGTAGGTATGTATGTGTATATATATAGAAAGAGAGAGAGAGAGAGAAAGAGAGACAGAGTACACATGTCAGCTTACATTCTAGTAAAAAATGGAAGCCTTTTTCCTGTATGTCGATGGATATTTGAAATTCTTCGCCGTAATTTACAATTTAAAATGTTTATGCATTTATTCCACTATTTCCTGCGGAAGCCCGGAACTACGTTCTGCGGCCCAACACTGTCCTCCCTACATTGTACAACCTCTGCTCTAATATCACAGTTACCGACATGTCGCAAGTGTTCTGACACACGTATTCCTACTACCTTACGGCAATGTAAAACAAAACAGTAAACATCTCGACTGACCCGCTTTCGTACCTCGGAAGATGTATCCTGACTGAAATTCTTTGTGGTCTTCCTCAGAACGTGCATCAAAATTATGGTACAAGAGTTACGAAGCGAGATTTTGGTTTCTCACAGCGATGCTACTGAAGAATCTCACGCAGCTCAACAGGCCTGTTTCCAAATTACTTGTTTTCAGTAGGGACCCATAGCTATCAGTGATTAAGAACAGACTGACTACTACAAAAACATTACCAGCATCACTGCTTCCTCCTAAGAACTCTATTCACGTACAAAATAAAAGTGACACAGAATCCCATCATTACACATTTTCATACCGAATCGTCTGTGATACAGTGCATATCAACATGAGGTTCGCGGACCAAATTTTGGAAACCATTGTTATCAGGATGAGATGACACAACAGCTAAGTTCCGGTGTTGGCGAAGAATATTCGTGCTGCCACAGTGGGAATCCCCAATTACCCGGATATCTCTCGCGGGCCGCCACCACCAGCACTACTACCATCCCCCCACGGAGCGAAAATACAGCTCGGCGGGAGGGAATTATAAACAGGGACTCCGCACGTCACAGTTCGTCAACAAAGGACGTTGTTTATTGTCCAGAGCACAGCCAGTCTCCTCCTGAAGCCAAAACTCTCTCTTGCGTATTGCAACGTTTACTTCCCACTTCAATTTCCACGGAAACTGATACAAAAACACTTGTTACCATTAAGTGGGAACCATACTATCTACTTCGAAATCATTCCAAGAATTCTGTAAAAAAAAAAAAAGGGTACATCTCACTTTATACAGCAAATACAGTTACAAGCCGCCACATGCCTAGCAAACATCGGTGGTGTCGGGCGTAAAAATACTGCACGAGTAAACAAATGAAAACATTATAATGATGAAATAACTAGTGAAGACAAACTGCACTAAATATAATAACCCGTCACCACAGCTATCCAAATAAGATTCTTCGACACGCAAGACCTGGGCTTACTTGCGCTACACACCGACAAGTAACAGACTCGACAGGTGGCTAGCTGATTACTTGAACCAACATACGAACTTTCAGATATTCACACTTTTCTCTTTGTTTTTCACTTACAACTTTCTTTTTATTAACTAGCGTCCAAAGAAGTCTAAACAACACTACAACGCCTCAACTATCTTGATGATATAGTGGCACAAACTACAATTTTATCGTAATACGCACCGTGTAATATCTGAGAGATCTCGCGAATAACATTTTACCTTGTCTTTTGAAGTTCTGTAGGAAATGCATGACGATCGGTTTCGATCGAAACATGCAGCGTAAAAAAATAATAAAGTGACCCACTTTCATATTATCCTCGCATCTAGGTGTATGTTGTGGGAGTGGTTTATACAAGCTTGTAGTTCTCCAATAAAAATTTTGCATGCAATTCTAATCTCCCCCACGCGCGCTACGTGCTTCGCCTAATTCATCCTGCATGACAGGATCATCCAACAATACTTTGCAAGAAAACATGTAACTTCAAATTATACACCTTTCTTTCCCCGACCTTCTATTAAGTCCATACGTGAAATTAAATCTAGGATTGCCAAGACAAAAGCAGCATTCAACAAAAATACGGCCATTTTAACCAGCTAACTGGACTTAAATTTAAGGAAGAAACCAGTAAAGTGGCTACGTGGCTACATTTGGAGTACAGCTTTGTATGGTGCTGAAACTTGGAGATTTCGGGAAGTAGACGATAAATACCTGGAAAGTTGTGAAATGTGGTGCTGGAGAAGGATGGCGAAGATAAGTTGGACCGATCATGTGAGAAGTGAAGAAGGGTTACAAAGAGTCAAGGTGGAGAGGAATATCCTACAAACAATAAACAGAAGGAAGGCTAACTGGATTGGTCACACCTTGCGTAGTAACTGCCGTCTAAAACATGCTATAGAAGGAAAGATAGTGGGGAGGATAGAAGTGACGGGAACACGAAGAAGAAGACGTAAGCAGGTACTGGATGACCTTAAGGAAAAGAGAGGATACTGGAAATTGAAACAGGAAGCACTAGGTCGCAATCTGTGGGAAGAGGCTATGGACCTGTCGTACGACAGACTGCAAAATAAATGGACGTTACTTCCATTCTCGGTCTAAATACAGAAAGAATGTAGAAAATAAATGGAAACAGGCGGCTTCGGGGAGCAAACCGCGAAATTTACATAACTAAGTCGAGGTCAGCGTCGTGTTGTGAACGGTATTCTACGTCTCTATATTCTGTGACAATACAAAGATGTTTTCTTGCAAAGCATGAATAAATAACACATCAGTTGCTGCTCCGAATAACAGCACAAGAACCAGATTTCAGTTTCCACGGCCGTTTATTTATTCTCAATATCTGTCAATACTGCAGTATTCTTTAACTTCACACTGTAGAATCCCAAAAAATATTGGAACTGCGTTTACGATTAACACACCTAAAACAGAAGTTAAAAGTTCTGTCACTGACAAAAAAATAATAAAAATTGATTATGTCCCTGGTGCACCGTATCGATATACTAATACGTACATAACATAGTTCGTAGGTATATATTAATAATCGTCCAACGAGATGCAACACAAAGCAGTCTATTTAGTATTCTGCAAGTTCACTCTACATGTTTCGGGTGCCAACCACACCCATCATCAAGAGTACACAAAACTGTAACTGCAACCTCCGGTACTGGCTATGCTGTGCTGTGCAGCTACCTACCTCCAACGTGGCCAAACTAGCTTGGCCACGTTGGAGGTAGGTAGCTGCACAGCACAGCATGGCCAGTACCGGAGGTTGCAATTAGAGTTTTGTGTACTCCTGATGATGGGTGTGATTGGCACCCGAAACATGTAGAGTGAACTTGCAGAATACTAAATAGACTGCTTTTTGTTGCATATCGTTGGACAATTATTAATATAGATCAGCGATGCACGGAACCATAAACATAAAATAGAGTTCGTGGGATTATCCGTTAACAAAAACGAGGAAGATTTTGCAACTTTTGAAACTACCAGACTTCCCTATTAAGGGGATGAAAAGGCAGCAGACAATTCTTATTTACTCTGGACATGGCAACTACCCCGGGAAACGTCTGTTTTCAGATGAAGGTGTTTCTCGAGGGGCCCTGTTTGTTGTGTAGCCTCGGTTTGTTGTTCCAGGTGGCGCGGTACCGTCCCAGCGTCGCCAATGCCTCCCCCTACGAACAAAAGCGGCTTATCTGTCACCTGCACCCAAGATACACTACCTACCTACATATCTGCCTACCGGACTGACTACTCGAAGAAGCACAGATCTTCTTGAAACGTTAACACTTCCTCAGCCAGTTGAGAAATTTCACGGAACCCGAAGGTTCATAACTATGTTCACTACAGACCACCACCTCTCCCCTGTCTACTGTCCACATCCTGAGCCACATTAATCCCGTCCACGTCTTCCCTTCCTATTTCTCTAACTTCCGTAACAATATTATCTCCCAGTCCACGCCTCAGACGTTCGTCTTCCATGTGGTCTCTTTCCTTCAGTTTTCGCCACCACAACCCTTTATACAGTTCTCTTCTACCCCATAAACGCAACACAACACATCCCTCGTATACCCCTTGATTCCACCAACCTAACAATCCTTTGTGAGAGCCAATCATGAACATTCTCGTCAAGCAGTTTTATCCATTCTGCCGTTAATTTCTACCGCCAAGACCCAAAGATCTTCCTCAGCACCCTATTCTCGAACACCTTCAGCATACGTTGTTCCCTTAATGTGAGATACCAAGTGCCACACCCATACAAACCAACAGACAAAGTTACAGTTCTGTATATTTTAACCTTCAAGTTTCTAGATATTCCACATAAACACAGCAACTGCTGTTGCAATGAATTTCAGCGGTTAAGTGCAGATCGGCCCTCCTGAAGTAACCGCCTACCTGCACCCCTTCGTGGTTCGTCCGAAGAAATTGTTATTTTGTTCTGCTGACAAAACAGTCATCTTTTATGCATTTTGAGTGTTCATCACCGTAAGCAAATGAACCTTCCGTTCTTCATCATTTATGACGCCTAACAAGGGAACAGTATTAGAAGTAAGCTACATCAAGTACCATCAGACACTCACTATCACTGCCATACCGCTGTACTGTTTGGTCACAATCTCCCACCAAATACAACACTTTTTATTAGCTACTACTCATTTTGGTTGGTTGACCTCAAAGGTATAGGGTTTACATGATTTCTGAATGTCGTACTCTACCGTCTTACAACTATCAGGTAAGATGGTATTTCATTTATAAGGCATATGTTTGTATTCAGTAACAGTAAAGCAGTAAGTTAAAATTATAGAATACTTCTTGCTCGATAGATAAATGTCGACAAGACAGGAAGTCGGAGTCATCAATGTCAAGTATCATTGTCATAAAGCAACCAGGACACTAAATGTCACCCAAACTCCAGCTTGGCTGACGCTATTGTCGTACCCAGTGGACTCAAAATTGTACT